>Ga0209652_1002756_pt1 | contig 13329 bp, 15 predicted proteins | sample SaaInl74LU_5_DNA_FD_184641 | JGI IMG/M metagenome (GOLD analysis project Ga0209652, IMG submission 184641) | Marine microbial communities from expanding oxygen minimum zones in the Saanich Inlet - ESP_74LU_5_DNA (SPAdes) (version 2) | ecosystem: Environmental > Aquatic > Marine > Intertidal zone...
TTGTGTGCGGAACTCAGCGGGCAAGTAGCATCAATTCCGTGAGCCATGACAGATATCTCAGCTTCCGACGTAGACAGTCTTTGACTGCTGAAGTTGGGATTCAGCAACACCAGGCAATTGGCAAGATTGATCACAAGCAGGTGATAGAGCAATACAATTGTGATGATAGCTACTAATACTAAGCTTACTTCTACGACTACTAATGCTGTGTGTATAGTTTTTGATTCAACAAGTGAGATGATTGGGCTTGGTCATCATGAGGAGTTGTTTTGTAACTCCGAGCTTCAAGTAGTGCGTCCTGGCTGTCGCAGACAAAAGAGGAGTCTTTGTCAACAACTATTAGGCCTTTCAATTACGTACTTACATAACAACATGTGATATGGAATATGGTAGGCATCGATCGGCAAGAAATTCTCAGTAAGGTTGATGAATAAAATTGTTCTCCTTAGCGTCTGAAACATCCAGGGATTAGATATTACATTACATTTCGTACGGCCAATAAGTATCATCGGCTTCGTCTTGAGGTATCTGCGACAATGCCTGTCCAAGAGATAATCCAAGCACATCATTCATAGTCCTGCCATTATCGATGTATTCTTGAATATTCGCCGGATCCGCCGACCATCTTGCCGACTCTCTTGCAAACGTAGGAGCAGTGCCCTCATAAACACTGATGAAGTGACCAATAAAACGGATGTAGTAATCGGTAAATGAAGGACTTGAGTCTCCTACTATGACTCTCAGAGCCAAGAAGTGCAGGCGCATCCACACTCTACATTCGTCCAGCTTAAAATGCCTACCAACTTCGTGATCAGGGCGTTTGGGTGAATGCCAGGCAGCAACATGAGCGGAAGAACGATCGTGAACAACGATAGTATGACCATTGGCAACTGTAACGGGACGTGCCGATCTAGATGCACGTTCCTCATCCCAAACTGAACTTCCAGTTAACTTTTGATGAATCCATCTTGAAAATCTTTTTGCATGAGGATCGCCATGAGAACGGATGAAGCTGTCGAGGGTGGAGTCAAGGAATGCATTGCTATAGAAATGAGTCGTCATCCGTTCCAACGTAGGCAGGCCACCGATCTCTTGAATGAGAGCTGCAGAAGCAACAGTGCTCTTATGTGTGCGTCCATTACCGCCCATTTCCAATGGTACGTACTGATAGGGAGTTGCCAATTCATTCATTGCAGTACTTTTAGCAGCGACATCTGCCGATAGGTTAGGGTCTTCTTCAGAGTTGTTGCTGCTATTCAAGTTCTGCTCGAAAAGCGCATCGTCATCCGATGCACGAAATTCTTTTTCATGATCAAGAAGAGATGCATCTCTTGAAGCCGCCGTGATACTGCTAGCAATAGCGGCGGTGCCTTGAGCTGTTGCCGATTTTGCCATTGCGCGGTTGTTTTGTGGTGTCATGTATGAAATGAAATATTATGAGGGCATCATCTAGTCCTTCAATCATCTTATGGAATCAATGCAAAGATGTGCACGGCTGCACACGGCTGCTGCGGCCAACGGAGCCGGCGAGCTCAGTACCGCAAAGGATATTTGGAACAGTTTCGAACTCTCTACATATATTGAAGCAAGACTGGCTGTCACAAATACAAGATGAAAAAGAGGAAATGGAACAGGTAGGAATGAAATTTGGCAACTATTGTGGTGGTTGAAATAACTGGTTTCTACTACTTGCTTACATGTTACTCCTACAACTCTTCACCACCAAAGTCTGCCTTGCCCGCCTTAGCCTTCCTTTCATCACGTTTATTGGTGAAAAATTCCGCCTCAGCCTTCCTTTCATCACGTTTGTGCTTAGTGAAAAATTGCCAGATGTATGTATTATTAACGTCGTCATTGAGGCACTGTAAGAAAGCCCCTTGCCCAGCTTGCCCCGGCCAACAATGACCCCTAGCTTCATCGCTATTGATGACACAAAGCTCCACAGTAGCAAAATCATCATCCTTTCCTTCAACTGGCTCGCTATAAAGTGTACACTCGGTGATTGAATTCTTCTTATCTACCTTTCCAGTATCTTTGACGTTGTTAAGCTTACGCCATTTCTCAATAGACTCGCTGACGGAAGGAAATCCATAGCTGACGACTCCAGATGATCCATCGAACGGAACAATTTTATCCATCTTATTGTGAGTATGTAGAATAGGAATTCTGTTCTCAGGAGCACAAACGAAGTCATCGGCTTTTGTCCATCTCATGGGATGTGGTGTTTCTAAGCTGTAGCTTTCAAATAGAACTCCGGCAACCGGTGCAGCAGCAGCAATGACATCTGACATTTCGCAGGCCACGCGGTTAGTCATGAAACCACCATTAGACATACCCATCGCGTAAATCTTTTCACTGTTGATGGAATAATCTGTATGAAGGAATAATATACATATGAATGATTAGTGGGTATGGTCAACACAAAAGTGATACAAAAAGTGACAAAGCATAAGAATGACTTACTATCTTCCATATATTCAATCAGCTTCCTCAGAAATCCAATATCATCGATCGGTTTATCGGAGCAACACCCTCCTGCATTGAATGAATACAAGGGAACGCCCGGAGGAGCAGGAAATCCTGGTGTCAGCAACTTTGCTTTGCTGAATCCTTCTGGATAGACTACAATGAACTTGTTGTCATCTGCAGTTTTGTCAAAGCCTGTGAAGATTTGCTGAAGATTAGCATTCGCTCCTAATGCATGAATATTCATCACAAGAGGAACGTTGGCCCCCTCCTCAAGACCATTAGGTACGTAGACAATGGCTGAACGCTTCATGTCGCCATTGGTGCATTTAGTTTCAGTCCATGTCCATGACATCCAGCTGGGCAGCCAGAAGGGACGAGGGACGCGTATGGAGGGTGTAGCCTTCTTGTTGGGATCGGCGCTGATGCACAGTTCTACTCGATCGGAATCGCCTGAGTTGGAAGCTTCGACAACTGAACTATGGATGCATCCTACAAGGAGAATGCACGCGATCTTGATGGAGATGGAGAGTAGTTTGAACATTTTGTTTGAGATAATATGATCAACTTGTGACTGCTGCTGCTGAAGTAGAGGCGAAGTATTTTATTTTTATGTGAGCCTCCTCATGACCAACATAACAAGATATCTTCGACACCACAAGGAAGTAAGTACGTGTCAAGATATTGCAAGATGTGGGCAAGAGGTGTTGTCTTGGTCGGATGTCGATCTTGAACAAAAGTTCTTGGGGATACCGGACCGACAACCGCAGTACCGCAAAGATAAAAGAAAAGGTGAGAGAAGAGAGAAGAGAGAACTTTCCATCACCATCACACCGCCTCCGACGGGCCGACGCACGGGCAAAATTTTCCTTTCCTTAGATACTCTAAATAGCATTGTCCTCGTTGCGATCGTTGAATCAATTGCAGCCAGTGAGCGGACTGCCAGCTGATATCTCATATGAATATACCCAGCCGTATATTGAAGTTGGTGGTGAACATTGCTTGAAGTGATGAAGTCCATATTATCTTGAGTGTCTGCTGATTTCTGATTTTCTTGCTAGAAATCTACACATCTAACAAATTCAACACAATGAAGAGTCCGCTTACAAACTATGAAAGCGACAGCAGCAGCAGCAGCAGCAATGACAATAACGATGCTGCACCGCCGCCACCACGATCATCGTTACCAGCTGAACTCATCAAATCACCTCCATCCTCCCCATCAGCCACCGCCAGCACAACCGCAGCAGCAGCAGCAGAGCACGAACGTCAAACTCTCCTCCTAATGCTACTCGCTCAAGTATGTTCACTGCACGATGCTACACCCCGCACATTTGTGGTGCACGTATTAGCCCTGTTTGAGCGGGGCATATTGGATTCCAATTCGATACGATTTTTATTTGATTTGGGATTGGTGCCGCGGGGGTATAGTGAGCAGTTTAGTGGCTGTTTTGATGATACTACTTCTGGTGAAAGTGAAGGTGGATGTGATGAATGTAATAGCAACAATAATAACCATGATGATGAAAGTGACAACAATGTTGCTCAGAGTGCTGCTGCTGCTGCTGCCGTATCTGCAATTGTCCCTTATGCAGCAAACAATCCTCAACAGCATTTATTCATGCGTCATCTTCCACCGCCTCCACCAATTCACGACAGTTCCAACAATTCTATCAAACAACAAACTGCAATGGCAACTCGACAAAGTCAAGCTTCTGCCATAAGGCGACATTTGGCACACCAAGAATCCATAGATTCATCGTCTGCTAGGAGTAGTGTCTTTGGATCGGCCAATGCGGGGTTTATACCTGGAATTACATCTGCTGGTGGTGGTGGTACTTCTTCGACGACGTCATCATTTACTGCCAATAACAATTCAAATGATAATGGATGGACTCGAAAGAATTCGTCTTCAGCAGCATCAAAGAATACGCTATTGTCAGTGGATGAATCATTTCACACTCCTTTTTATCAAACTAACAATAGCGAAGAACAGCAGTCTCATGATCAATTTGATGACAACAACAAAAACAACAACACAGTACCTCATACTCAACAACTCTCAACAAACAACAACACCATCCCCCCCACCACATCCTGGTCAGTCGAAAATCACCCCCTATCCCTCTCTCGATATCAACGTGAATTCCACCAACTATCACTTTTAGCCACCGGATCATTCGGCTCTGTCTACCACGCAATACACAAATTAGAACATAAACCCTACGCTGTCAAACGTGTTACCTTTTCCACGACGGGGTATTACGCGAATACATTGGCGTTGGTGATACGTGAAGTGCGATGTTTGGCTCAATTGGATCATAAGAATTGTGTTCGATATTATACGTCATGGTTGGAACCTAGTTGGATGACGGGGGGTGATCAACATTCGGATGACAAGATTATGGGAGAGGATGAGGATGAGCCTAGTGATGATGATAGGATTGGTGGTGATGGTAGGACTAGTCGACCCAAGTTATTACCGCATATTGAACGAGTGGTGAATGAAATCAATAATAGTACGGGTGAGATTCCTTCGATGCAACGTCTTGAATCGATATTGTATGGAGATAAGGATGGTAACTCTGACGATGGGTTTGAATGGGATCCAGTATCGTCTACTCAATTGCAACGGCATGATGAGTTACCCTCCCATAGAACAGCCACTAATCAAACATCAGTTTATTCGTATGGATCGGGAGTTGATGATGGAGATGACGATAGCGATGTGAGTGATTGGACACAAGATATGAATGGCTCCAATTCTAGTGGATTTGGCTTTCAGCGACAGGGTTCATTGGAACTTGTTCCGGCAGACCAACACAAAGCAAATTCTGCAGCAGCAGCTCCCTACAAATATCAAATTTGTCTATTTATTCAAATGCAGCTGTGTCATCCTACAACATTGGCAGATTGGATCAAAGAACGCAATAATAATTGTACACAATTCGGTGCCGAGGAACGACAAGTTCGAGCACGTCCAGCTTTTGAAATATTCCGTCAAATTGTAAATGGATTAGCTCATGTCCATTCAAAAGGGATTATACACCGTGACCTCAAACCAGCCAATATCTTTGCCTCGGATGACGGGACGTGGATGATTGGTGATTTTGGGCTGTCGAAAATGATGCGAGATGCACAAGGGGGAGTTGATCTCGATCTACACAACAATGGAATTATCCTTCCGAATGGTTACTCCAATGGTGGTGCACAACATACCGCTGGTGTTGGAACTGCCAGTTATGCTGCTCCTGAACAAATCACTCGTAAGAATTATGGTCCTGCGGTGGATATCTTTAGTCTTGGTCTCATCCTTTTGGAATTATTCAGCAATTTCACTTCCGAGCATGAACGTGCCGTTGCATTTCATGACTGTCGATATCATGGTGAGCTTGCGCCTTGGATGGCACGTACATATCCAGACGTTTCATCACTGGTACTAGCCTGCACTCAAAAGGATTGGACTCAGAGACCAACCGCTAGCGAAATCCTATCCGCAAGTGTATTCCAAGAGGGACTCAGTGGAGTTGAGATTTATCGTGCTGAATTAAAAGCGTTAAATCAGGAGCTGGTGAAGAAAGATGATTTGATTCAAAGCCAAAACGATGTAATTCAAAGCCAAAACTTTGAACTTGCCGAAAAGGATGAACTCATTCAACAATTGATGCTTCGCCTGGAGAATGCTGGAATTAGCAGTGATTGTGTTGTCGATGAGGCCGATTCTGAAAGCAGTAAACACAGTGATTCTGAAAGCAGTAAACACTAGTAGCTTATTATAATCTATCAATATCTCACATGAGTCATCTTTTTTATTCTAATGACTATCAACAAGTGCCTCGCAACCTGCGTGCACTAAACACTCTTCTGCCTTAACACTCGCACAATTATACTGTTCCTCCTCATCAAAACAGCACAACATATTCTTACAAAGTTTTTGACAGTTACTCATATTCGTATCCAACTGCTTCCTACTACAAGCCAACACAACCATTTCCGATAGCACTAACTTCTCCCTTTCCGTATTGTAAGGCTTGATAATCTGTGACGGAAATGAAGTTATTGCCGTACATGCAGAATGAGCGAGACAGCTCTTTTCATTTCCCCGATAGCAACTCTTTGACTGTGACATGTCAAAACAGCACATTGAACTTCGACAAAGCTGTCGACAGGTGGATAGATCTTCCCAATCTGCATTTTGTTTTGTACATGCTGCATTCACGGCTACTTCAGTGTTGTAGAGCAGTATATCCATGCTGTTACTGCCATCAGTTTGTGATAAAGATGTTGATGAGTCGGACTTTGTTATCATGAATGCAAATACTAGGAATCCCGCAGACAGTAGGAAAATCAACAATGAAATTGTCGCAAGACTTGTCAATTGTTTGCAACATGAACTTGGAGATTGTACAAGACGTTGTTGCTCTTTCTTCTTGGGAACACTAAACCTTTGACCTGTAGTCTCATCAATTACATAGCTCTCGTCAAGATCCGGTAACGACTCAGAGCCATCATCATTCATTCCATCCAAATCAAAATCCGCAACTGCATTCGGAGGTGTCAACCTAGACGGATCATATCGATTTCCTACAGGTGTCGTTCTTGCAAATGTCTCTTCTGGGTCAATGTGCAAATTGTCATCAGAGGATGATAAGTTACATTCCTTCGGATCAGAGCTAAACATATCCATTAATCCCCCAAATGAGCCTACGCTGGAGGCAACTGATTCGAATGAGGATCTTCTCCGTCCTTTGAATGTGAGACGGTTCTTTTTCTCCTTGTTGTCGCCAAATGTCGGGACGACATGGATTTGAATCGCGTCATCCTCTACAGTTGTGGTGGGCATCTTTGGCAGAGAGGGAGGGGGTGTTTTGTTGTTCGATAGGTGGTGTAGCTGCTCAATCTCCCGCCGAATAGAGATAGAAGATAGGAGTATGCACCTAAATAGAGTGAGAGTTGCCAGTTGCCTCGGTATGAAGGCGGCAAGCGCAGTTGCAGGCGACGGAGTTGCCGTGGGAGGTGTGGCGTCCTACGTATCTACATAATGGTTGGATGATGTGAATGAACCGCACCTCGAGAGAAGGCGGCGAACGGCGAAGAAAGCGTGAATGACCTGGGTCATCGTGAATGCTTCACCGAGCGCGCGGACGACACACAAAATCATAAATCATCGACCGGAAGTGTGAATCTTAAAATAATAATAACTAATTTCTATGTACAGAAAGCCAAAACGTCTACAAAATATGTATTGTTCGTGGAAAGAAGTGTCATTCGATTGCAATATTCTATAGCGCGTTAGATATGAGGTGATATGATATGATATGATACAAATGTGGCGCTCAAGGCCAACCCATATTGGCCCTCATCAGGTCACCTACGACGCTGTATAACATGGCTGATACGTATACAAAGAGCATGAGTAGTGGAATATATTCTTCCAAGCTATCGTAACCAATCATAATGGACCGCTAGAAGCTGTTGATTGTCATATTCACAGCGTTAGATACGATATCATGCTGAGGCTGAGTGTGCCAGCGGCCATCCCAAATTGGCCCTCATCAGGTCACCTACGAGGCTGTAGCATGGCCAATACGAGTACAAAAGCATGAGTAGTGGAATATATTCTTCTATACTATCGTAACCGAATATAAGGGGCCACTAGAAGCTGTTGATTGCGATATTCACAGCGTGGGATATGATATAGTGCTTGAGAGAAGTGTCGGCCGCCGTCTCAGATCTCAGATGGCCTCATCAGGTCACCTACGTCGTTGTAGCAACGCCAATATGACCAAAAAGAGCTTGAACCGTGAAAAAGATGCTTCTCTACTATCATGGCCAACCATAATGGGTCACTAGAAGCTGTTGATTGCGATATTCACAGAGTTAGATTCGAGAAAATTATATAGTTTGATGGCGATGGTGACCAGTCCAAATTGGACCTAATCAGGTCACCTGCGAGGCTGCAGCGCATGGCTGATACAAATATAAAGAGCATGAGTAGTGAAATATATCCTTCTATACTATCGTAACCGAATAAAATGGGCCACTAGAAGCAATTGATTGACTAGAAGCAGTTGATTGCTCCATTCACAGCGTTAGATATGATATAGTGCTAGATTGGTGCTGGTGGCCAGTCCAAATTGGACCTCATCAGGTCACCTATGCCTATGAGGCTGCAGCATGGTGGATCTGACGAATTTTGTATAGACTTCATGTTTTGGGAAATGAGAGCATCCGTCCAAAAGGCTATTATACACATCAAAGTAGGAATCATACTGTCAGGGTTCATTATAAAGTAACTTCCCAATAAGCTGCTAAAATGCATCTTTTCGTGTCTTAATTTGAACTACTGTAAGGTGTTGAACTCAAAGGTCCATATCAATTCTTGAACATTTCGTCACGAACCACATTAAGTGACATGAATTGGTCATTGCATCTTTGCTCACACTTTCTTATTTCCTCATCGGTGGGTGGCCTTGCCACATTGTAAACACACCCAAGCAGACAGGCGATGCTAGCAGTGAATCGACCCCCAAAAGTCTCAACGCACCAGTGCATTCCATCAGGTGAGATCTTCACTCCAGGACATGCTTCAGTTCTATTTGATGGTAGACTTGAGCACACTTGTGAATATGATGGTGGCCACTTTGTTGTTGTTGTTATTGGTGGACGCTGTAAGAAGACATTTGCCACATCTACTTCCCAACCTTCTCGTGAATAATCTATATCTCTGTGGTGTAGACTCAAGAGATCTAGATTCTTGGCATTTTCCATTAGTAATTGATTCGTTAGATTTCCGAACTCTTGAACAAGGACATATTGTACATCACCCTCTGATTTGGTAATATTTCGTGCGACTTCTCTGATCATACGATTGATTTGTGTAACTTTTTTCCAGTCATTCTCACTTTTCACATTGTTGCTCATTGGCAGAGTGGGTATAACTATCGTTGTGGCCCCAAGTATTCGATGGGTAGTTTCGATTGTCTCAATGAGTCGTGCACTATCGATGTAATCAAGTTGTAACCAGCCGTGTGGTACACGGAAGACAGCAGCATCAAATCCGTTAACCACATTCACATTGCCTGCCTTGAAACTAGCAAGCTTCGACTTTTGAAAATAATCAGTTGTCGTCCTGTTAACTTGGTGGGATACTCCCTTATTGCTAGGCAACACAAATTGGGTAGAGTTGTATTCATGATTTAGAAAGTCAAGTGCTTGTCCTTCATTCCAGTGTCTAAAAAATCCGGTACATCGTGATGGCCACTTATTATTCTCCTTCAATATAAGATTTGTTATCCTCCAAAATGCACTAACTCCACCGCCTCTTATTGGAGAACTTATTGACCTGCATATATGAATAATACTCGGCCGGTTACCGTCAGGACGAAATATATTTTTGGCACGTACACTGTCTTCTTGTGCCTCGTCCAATGTGGCAGAGTCGAATGCCTGTGCGAATTGTGCTGAAATAGAGTCCCCGACGAATATTATCTTGAGATCTGTTTGAATCGATGCAATGAAATTGAAATATTTCTGCAATGTAGTGGAAGGTAACGATTGCTTTCCTTGTTCGTCTCCACATAAATAAGTATCAGGTTGAGAAAACCGGGTGTAGTAGCCAGAATCTGCTGCTGAGACCGATGTTTTTTGTAGAGACACTGATATTCTATTATTGTGGTGCAGTGTGTCTTCTGATGTCGTCACTCTTTCTGGGGGTGATATAATATTATTATTAAGATGGTACCATAAGGCTGCAGTTACAATGGTATAAATCAACGCAATCCGAGAACAACAGTAATAGGCTTGCCTTGCTGGTGCTGGTGCCTTGAATGATGTCGCTATCGCTGATCTGTTCATGGTCGTGAGGCATACTACTAGTGCTAAATAACAATATTGTACTGCTGAAATAATGAATAAACTTGAGGTGATGGCCAGACGAGGAAGAGCACCTGCAACCGGGAGCCTCTTCTTTCCTCTTGGCATTTCTGAAGGACAAGGCCACCAAGCTACGTTTGTTGGTAGGGTTGACATTGTTAGAAGTAGTTAATAAGCTTTTTAACTAGCCTCAGAAATATTACACTGGAATTTGTGTCGATGTGTAGGAATATTATTGCTCACATGGAGCCCGAAAATTTGCTGGGGAGGAACCCACAGAGGCAGACAATGATAATGACGGTGGAGACGACACCAATGCTATGGGCTTTGGCCCCCCGCGACAGGAGAACTTCGAGGGCAACGAAGGGGAACATACATATGGTGTGTTATCAGCATTAAAAAAGAGAGATAAGGATGGAGGTCCGTCTGCAGAAAGGGTAGCATTGGAATGGCAGTGGAACGAGAATTTCTGATGGGCGGGTCTGGAGGAAGACCACAATGCGTTTGCAAGAGGAAGAATGCCATGCGGAGCGGAGCTCTGGAGGGATTTGAGGTACATTATTGCGGCGTGGGGTTTGTTGGGAGTAAAGGAGAGTGGACGAATGGGGTTGAGCCAATGAGGAATTTGCGGAGCATTGGGCCCATGCCGCCATAGGGACATTGCCCAAATTTGGAGTAGTTTGGCGTTTGTGGAAAGGGTGTGGAGGATTTCTTCTCTCATCATTGTGTTGCCGGTGACAGTACTATTTCCCATTGTCGTTAACTTCCTCTTCTCTGCGGTTTGGAGACATCGTTCAGAATTGGCTGTGTATAATGAAATGTCTTCAAGTGCAGAGGCAGAAGGAGGGTCAGGGCAATGGTCGATGGTAATGTCGGCGCCGCAAATGATGAAACGAGAAGGAGTTTGGGTACATAGGATACATTCTAAGAAGAAGACTGCATCATTGAGACCGGATGGAGATGCAGATTGGAATCAAGAATCATTTGATTGAATGTCCCTCTGTGTCCATATTGTGGTACTGCACATGATATCAACAATAATCACCAAAATGGAGAACAACAACAACAGCAGCAGCAGTCATTCTACAAGACCGATGTAGTCTTCTTCGGTGACTCAGTACCCTGACACCGATTCGACATTGCCGACGCAGCAGTGGATGCAGCAGATGAATTCTTTGCATCGGACCAAGTCTTGCTGTACATTCAGCATAATAATTTGCGGTTTCAGCATGAAGTTTCTTTTATATCCCAAACACATTACCAATAAACTTACCTCTGGATTTTCTGTTGCCATGGAATCGGAAATTGAGTTTTTCTACTCATTGCATTGCTTCCACGTCTTGAGAGGTAAACTCGGCTTCCGGATACGTGCTAGTTATATCGAGAATGCTTCTGCTCCGGTTGTACCATCATCAGTGCGGCTTCTTCGCTCAAAGAATATGAATATGTTGTTCGAGAAGCTCTATCGTTCTCAAACTTATCAGATTTCTTGAAAAAGCGTGATTTTTCTTGTCGCCATGATCTTGTCGCCATGTTCTTCAAGTCCATTAGTATATTTGACTCTATATAATCACCAGGCCTTGACCTTTTCGAAAACCAGGCCTTGTGTATGAATGTTGAGAAGAACTCTCCTTTTTCCGCTTTGTGCTTCAAGGTTCTGATGTTGTATGTGGCATAAACAGTTCTCTAGCCCAGGTGCGTCCGCGTTACGCTCCTTTTTTGTGAGAGGCTTGTGTCTCAGACTTTCTTTTCTTGACAGCTTGGCTAGAGCTCCCTATTGCAAATGAGACGAAGCATTGGGCAACTCATTTGTCGTTACGCAAAGAGTATGAATACGATAGCGTATGAGATGTTGCAGGATTGAATAGATACCGTCCCCGTGTCGCCGTAGTGACAGGCGGATGGCTCTATTGTTCTCCTTAATTTAAGCTTGTGCGTAAATACATCGTGTCTTCATTCAAATGAGTGCTTAACTCGAACCATATGTTTCACAATATCACATCATACTTTCTGCACCTTCAAATCCAGCTCAAACTTGCCAGCACAAGCATTGAATGTTAAGATTCAGTTTAATTCATGTACACGCTTTACTTAGCCAATATAGCTGATTTCGTCAACTCAAGTTGAGGGTTGCTGACCACACGAGTAGCTTGCAAGGCCTTGCTGAGTGAGAGAGAGAGAGAGAGAGAGTGAGCGAGAGATGCTCGACTTGTTGCTCCTGCATGCATGAAGGATGAGGGCTGCTCGACTACAGGCCTTGTAATTGAGCTAGCTTCATTTCAAATAAAAACAAAGGCCTATTGACGTCTCCCACAACTCAAAACCATCTTTCAATTCTTAGCGAACAGGGGTCGATTTCTCAGTTATAAGTTTTGTTCACTGAGCTCCTGGATCCCTTCCCATGTTGCTATTGATGACGCCGAAGAAAAGAATCTGGGGGGGTTTGGCAATCTTAACGAGCCGCCTCTACCCCTTCCCATACATCCTCCCTGCCATTACGGCCGCTGCAGGTCTTTTCCCAACGGCCAATTCAGAAACATCTTCCCTACATTTAAGTCAGCGGCGTGTAGTTCTCCAGCATACTTCTCATGGTATTTTCCACCACCGGCAGCTGAACTGCGGGGCAAATAAAGCATCATTCAGCCCCGAAGCCGTTCCGTGATATACCATCCTGATATCACTTGGAGGCTTGGATACTTTAAACATATGCGTAAGGCTCAACACCAAACCTGGCGCTATGTACATCCTGCGTCTGACCTTGTTGACCTTCGCCTGCACTGTGCCTGTGACTCCGCGGTTGCTGATTTTCGTTGTGCTTCCTCAAACCTAGGGAGCTCTCCTGTCAATATGAGGCTGCCCCTCCCTTGTTCATCGAATGTGAAATTCCGGCCACCTCCAGAAGAACAAAGATGATCCTCCGTTCCAATCCCACCAAGTCGCCAACACTACCCTCCCAAGGGCCTCTTGACCTGATTCCAACACAGCTCG
>Ga0209652_1002758_pt1 | contig 13325 bp, 14 predicted proteins | sample SaaInl74LU_5_DNA_FD_184641 | JGI IMG/M metagenome (GOLD analysis project Ga0209652, IMG submission 184641) | Marine microbial communities from expanding oxygen minimum zones in the Saanich Inlet - ESP_74LU_5_DNA (SPAdes) (version 2) | ecosystem: Environmental > Aquatic > Marine > Intertidal zone...
GGACAGTTAGCTGCGAGAATAACGAAGCCAGTACGACTCTTCACACAAGCTGGATCATCTCCACGCTCATGACCATACAAACCACCAAAATCAGCATCCTGTCAATTGAGCCGCATCCTCCCAGAGCAAGACCTCTTGTATTGAGTTCCGCCGCTGAAAAGCTACATACAAGTTGCCAAACTACAGACCCAAAGATATGAGTGTGACGAGGTGTATGTCATCAACTAATGATTCTCTAAATAATTATGCAGCAGCCATCGTCTTCCAAATTCAAATGTTGTCTCCTCCGTCGCAGTAGCACTAGCATCATTATGATTCTCATCATCTTCTTGGTGATAAGTTCATCAGTCTCTTCATATCCATTAAAATCAAAATTTGCGAACTCGAAGCAAAATAGGATGTCGGCATTTGCCAATTCATTATCTGCCAACCGGTCATTGCAACGGCAGCTCAGGGGACAACTGGCGGTGCCAAAGGGTGCAAATGCAAATGCAAATGCACATCTTGTGCACAGGTCACATTTTCTGCAAATGTCCACAATATCATCACCATCACAGTCTCCATCATCATCGCAGTCGTTTGCCCTCCCCCCAGATAACTTCAGTAGATACTCCAAATTCCTCGTCAGAACATCCAATGTGGTCGATGGGATGGGCAAACATCATCTTCTCAACAAAAATAGTCATGACAAGGAAGAGCTTCTGCCGTGGGTTGACACTCTCGGTGTCAATGAGGAAACAACAACGCCATTTTCAATACTATCATGGAACATTCTTGCTCAAACACTATACGAATCACATCATCGAACCAAACGGATACAACAGATAGCCTTATTGTCAAATAACAAACAACAGCAACAATTGCAATCACCAATAATACACTATCCTCACACACACCCATGGTCCAAACGATTCCACCGTATCATCCAAACTCTCTCTCATTCCAACGCAGACATTATCTGCCTCCAAGAATGTGAATTACAATCCTTCACAGAAGACCTGGCACCCTCCATGTCGGCGTTGGGGTATGATGGTATCGCACAAGAAGATACACGAAAAGAGAAACCTGCTGCATTGAAAGAGGCGAGTAAGCATCGTGATCCTAGGAATCATATTGGTGCGACGTTTTGGAAGAGGGATAGGTTTGAACTTGTGAGAGATGTGGATGTGAGTGTTAGGACACGGAGTCTCACGACTGTGTTGAGGGTGAAGAAGGATAATAATGATAATGATGAGGGGAAAGTTATTGCTGAGAAAAAGAGGAACAGTCACGACGAAAAAGAGGACACAACAACAACAACAACAATGCCAACTGTTGCCATTGTCAATTGTCATTTAGAAGGCCATCCGAAACGGTTTCTCGAAAGAACATTACAATTACAACACGCGTTATCAGATTTGTCCAAAATGATTGTTGGAACAAGAAAAGAAAAGTCAATCGACAATAATGATGGAAGAAGTTCAACTGGTGGATTAAATGCCTTGATTCTCGCCGGAGACTTTAACTGTGAACTACAATCATCTGCCTGTTCCACATACCTTCGTATGGGACGACTAGGACGTCAGGCTGGTCTGGGTGGTATACATGGAGAAGATGCCCTGGTCATACCACAATCGTTACTTGAAACTAGTGAGGCAGGCGAGATTTTGCACCCAATAATCGAATGGGGACGAGCACTACCAGAAGAAAAAGTTGGTGATATATCTCCACATCCGTTCCGTAGAAATGGTATGACGAGTGCATACCCAACGTGGCTTGGGAGAGAGGATGCTGGGCAGCATTTTACGTACTGTGGGGAGAATCGGGTTCCGGTGCCAGGTTTAGATCAAATTTGGTATTCGTCAATGACTATTGAAAGGGTTGGACTGAAGAGAATGTTTGTTGATTCGGGAGAATGGAGATGTATTTCAGATGAGAATGTATTGAGTCAATTGCGAGATCATGAGAGGAGAAAAGTGTTGTCAACCGGTTTACCATCCCCAGATGGGAAATATCCATCCGATCATCTTCCAATCGGTGCTGTATTTGATTGGAAGCTTGATGTCAAGAGCGAAGAGAATTCTTCATCTGCGAAACACGGCAACGATAGCGAGGACATACGAAGACTACAAATCGTAGACGAGGAAGGTAACAATGTAGAGGAAGATATACCGCAAGATGAACCAACCGCGTTAATAGAAGAGCAGCAGTGTTTTGAGACACCAAACCATGAACTAGCATTCTTGGTGAAAAATTGCCCGTTTGACACCTTGGAACAGCAATCTGATGTCAATTTCTTGCTTCAGCCCATCAACCCACCTATAGATCTCAAAACGAGGAAAGCGCCGACACCGGAGCAGTTGGAACAGCTCAATGCTAAGCGTGAGAAGAAGGCTGAATTATTGAAATCTGCGTCGCTAGGTGTGAGACCCTGGCTGAAAAAGATCTGGAAGGTAGAAAAGCAAGTTGGAAAATGGGAAAGACGCCAGCTGATGACGAGGAAATGAGAAGAATCACATGCCCGAGTCTGTGAACAATAAGATAGAATAAGTACGACATGAACAGATAGAGAGAATGTGCCTAAGAACTAATAAACTTTGTACCTTATGTATACAAACCTAAATCCTAAATGTCAGCATCCACTGTGGCAATTGTGCCCACTACCGCTACAAATGTCCCACCGACAACCAATAACCAACCAAACAACTTCTCCGACAATGGAAGTGAGGGTCCGAACAACCTCAGATTCGCCAGTGCTGGAAAGATCACACTCACGATGACGGTACATATCAACCCAACAAGTGAACACAAGAATGAAAAGCTGGGGAACCAAATTGCCACCGCAAGTGCTAGAAAAATGAGTACAATTTTCACCACAGAATCAACCAATTCCATTGCTAGATCACTCGGTAATATGTTTGTCAGCATTTCTTCAAATCCAAGCGCCAATGGGAACATTGTAAGGGTAAACTTGCTGCATGCCGTCAATATCATGAGCCAAGTAAGGCAATCCATTGCCAAGTTTCCTTCACCAGCTCGTTTCTCTAGTGATATAGTAATTTGATCGTCAACGTCATCCCCAAACATGTAGTATCCACTAACTGCAACAAAAAGACACGCTGAGAGGACTACTCCGTACGTGAGGTCAATCATTCGTTCAAATTCATGAGGTCGCTGCATAGAGTTGTATATGGATGGAACAATGGCATGCCCAGAAAAACAATATGCCACAATACCCATAGCCAAAGGCAACCCACTCGAACTGTAAAGAGCGTAGTCCTCCTTCTCTACTCCAGCGCTATCTCCAACTGTAAAGAACATGTAGAGTGCCGACGCCACCACCGACGAAACAACCGCGACTGTAGCAAATGTTCCAACCATTGAAAGATAAGATAATAATTTGGGAGTACGAAGCAATGCCGATGGCAATGTCAATATTCCAGCCACGATTGTCATGTGCTTTGCTTGCGAAATGTTGGGGAATAACGCGTGTAAATGATCTCCCAGTGACACAAAGAAGATACTCAAACACGAAAATAATTCAAAGTACAGCACCGCAGAGAGGCACTGTTTGGAGAAACGAAGAAGCAATTCAGTCAATCACAGTTGAGTATTTCTCACACGAAAAAGCCGACTTTGGACAATATCAACACAATCTACTTACAATGCATCCATTATCACCAAATGCCTCTCGTGCAATCTCCGGAAAACTCGATACCGGCTTACGCATCCTCTTAATTGTCAAATCACTCCCATCAAACAAATGTACTGGACGTGGATCACCATTCAATGCTCTACCCAAATAATACGACGTTTTCCACGTCACAAGACAAAACCCAATAGTAACACAGGTTCCACCAATCCATCCTGCCGATTTGAAAACGTAGGGTAAGCCGAGCATACCTACGCCCATTAAGATATTGGCCATGTTGAATGTGCATTGCGAAAAACTAGATTTTGAGGAATCTTCCGCCTCTGATGGAGACGAGGAGGCAGACGAAGAAGAAGTGGAGGATTCCCTCCTACTTTTCATATTTTCTCGTTTACGTTGTTTATCCATGTGTTTTTCTCTTCTATACCCCGGTGATTTTGTCACATCCACATCTTGCAAATCCTCTGAATCAATTACCAAATCTCCAGCAGAGGACGCAAATCCTCCCTGTTTCCGCTCCTGTAGGATTTTTTGACGATAGGCATGTGCATCCAACTTCTTTGCTTGGAACTGTTGTTGATTGCGCTGCATTTGTTGTTGTTTTTTATTGTAGATTGCCGTGTTGTCATCGGAGAATCGATAATCGAGTGATTTCATCCGTACCAGACTTTTTTTCAACCAGGCTGGTGTTCCGGGTGACGAGGACGTCATCGTGGGTGGTTCAGGTGTGTCGTAGCCTCGGTTGAGAGGGTGCTGCAGAGATTGGATAGAGGCAAGAGTGAATTGATAAGGCAATGATTCATATCAAAAAGACAAAAATCACATCTTGTGTGCTGCAATTCTATTTTCTCACCTTCTTATACCTAGCTCGAACACTAGGACTCTTCGTATAATCAGCAACCTTCCTCACATCCAACATCGGACTAGCCAGTATCTGAATCCCTCTCTCGAACGTAGCCGGCCATGGCTTTTCCAATTCCTCCTTGATATCATCCGTAGATGTGACGGATCCAGACGAGATGGACGAATTAAGTTGATCGCTGCTGGGAGAGTCGCCAACGAGTGGTGTTGACTCGTTGGCGGCAGCGGGTCCGCCTGCTTCGATGTCGTTGCTCATTTTTGATGGTTGTTATGCTTGCTCGCTGACCAAATTAGTTAGCTGCAGCAATAATTAATGGACTGTACACTGGTAATTGTTCCTTGCAAATTCATGCGTGCCGGAGTTTTCGACGAATCTTTTTTCGTGGCGGAGCATGCTTTTCTTGCGTGCGCCTGGCCGCCTGGCCGAATCTGAAAGACAAGACCAAAAGCGAACTCCGCATCACGAAGCTACAAGACTACTACTCAGCACACCCCTCTTGCTCAAGCAAACAGCATAAAAACTATAATGGCACTACTAAACTTTGCTCCCAACATCTACATTCAAGAATATCCAATCAAATATGCTGGCTGTCACTTCAACAGCCGCATGACCATCATCAAGCTCTCCACTGGGCAGCTCTGGATCCATTCACCCTGTGACATTACACCACAACTCAAATCTGAAATCGAAGCTTTGGGACCAGTGGGCGTGATTATAGCTCCAGGAAATTATCATCATTTGCATGTTCATTCATGCCAGAATGCATTTCCTTCTGCTCAGACGTTCATTTGTCCTGGTGTGGAGAAGAAGCAACCGAAGTTGAAGTATGATGCAATTCTACATGAAACGAAGCCCGAAGAGGCGTATGCAGCAGACTTGGAACAAGTGTTGCTACAAGGAAATAGAGTCATCAACGAGGTGGCGTTTCTACATAAAGAAAGTAAGACACTCATTTTGACAGACTCTATCGAGCTAATTGGCGACTCTACACCAGGAACAAACTGGGTGCTCCGTTTCTGGTGGAAGTATTTGCTACGAATGTGGAATGTACCCAAGCCAGCTCCAGAATATCAAATGGGGTGGAACAATAAGGCATTGGCCAAGAAATCAATGGAGCGAATCATGCAATGGGACTTTGAGCAAGTAATTATTTCTCATGGAGATAATATCACAGAAGATGCCAAGAATGTGGTGCGCGGTGCATGGAAAAACATTCTTGGATAGATGAATGACATTGTCAGAGTTGTTTATTGTTAATTTTGTGTACACATGGCGATGATCAGCTAACTACAGGAACGAAAGATAAAAGATATGGTTGTTCTCTTTTTGTTTTGCAGAAGATATTGCCCTCATTGAGCCTTCCAACACTCAGCTCAAGTCTATTAACCACTGATAGGTATAATGAATATTCAAAAAAATTAAGGCTTGCGTCTAACCTGCCTGATGTTGTGTTTGTTCTGCCTACCTCCTCTTTCAGCGCCGACCACTATTGCAAAGGAGATCCACCACCATTGTAGAAACCACCGTCAGTCCAAAAGTCTTGATTTCCAAGCAACGAAAGTAGTAACACTCCCCAGACTGCCAATGAAATAGGTGATGGACGTAAAGCAGCGACAACATACGAGCCATACATACTAGAATCAGCATCCTCCGTCAGACTAGGTTTTACACCAAGCAAGCCTGGGTTCCTCTTTACCATGGCTTGTGCCTTTTCTAATCCAAATTGCTCCGTCCAAGACTCCAAGCAGGGTTCGAAATTCTCTGCATCAAACCTGAGTACACGTGGCTCTATCTTGACCATTCCAAGTGCTTCTTCGTCACCATATAATTTAGCAAGTTCGTTAAAAGTTGAGGATAGCTTGGTTTTGTCATCGTTTACAAAAGGATAACCTTTTAGTGCATCTTCCAATAGAGGAGAGGACGGCTTCGCTGCTGCTCCACGCCGAGCTTTATTGCCTCCGCCTAGGCCGAACCCTTGGACAGTTGGCAGCGCTGTGTAGAGAATGGTTATGGAGAGGGCGAGCAAAAAGTTCTTCATGGTGAAAGTTATGAAAATCGAAAAGAGAAAAAGTGGATGCGAGCGAGCAGCTAGCGGCAGCAGGAGCAAAGCAAGGGGGCTTCCCCCCCACATGTACCAATTCCTACCATCTTTTAGCGGACGCCCTCTTTCTCAATAACGGGGGTACTCCACAAAAGGGCCCAAAGATTGATCTTCAACCTCGACACGTACTTCTCTTGCCTCCTAGCTACAAACTCACTCCGCTAACAAAACAACCATGAAGACCGCTATCCTCACCACCCTCGTCGCCGGCGCCGCCGCCTTTGCCCCTGCCCAGACCGGCAAGGCATCTACCGCCCTCAACGCCGCCTTCGACAGCGAAATCGGAGCTGCATCTGCCGAACTCGGATGCTGGGATCCCCTCGGTTTCGTGACCAATGGTGACCAGAGCCGTTTCGACCGTCTTCGTAGTGTTGAATTGAAGCATGGACGTGTTGCTATGCTTGCTACCTGGGGATATGCTACTACCTGGTCTGGTGCTCGCTTCCCTGGATGTGAGGATCAGGTTGCTGGACACCGTAAGTATATAATTGGTTGACACACTATCATTTTTACTTTATTGATTTTTTGGTCTGATGTTTCTGCACTTGAAAATTGATACTCATTCCATACTATTATTCCCATTTCTCAAATTAATCACCCAAAACAGAGGCTGTCTTCAGTGGACCCGAGTTCTTGGTCCCTGTTCTCCTCACCGCCGGATTCCTTGAAATTACCTGGAAGCAAAAGGAGGGATCCTTCCCCGGAGATTTCAGTGCCACCAGCTTTCCCGTTGGATTTGGACCATATGCACGAAGTGAGCAGGATATGATCGATTTGAGGACAAGGGAGTTGAACAATGGACGTGCCGCACAAATGGGTATCCTTGGTATGATGGTTCACGAACAGCTTGATGGAAAGCCTTTCATCTTCTTTGATAAGTTCGACATCTATGCTCCTTCTGTTGGAAACTAAATATTGACTTAGATGGATGGATGGATGCGTAAATCAAACCTTATGTTGGAGCATGACATCTATATGATCATTATCCGTGTGAATGCACGGAGTACATTATATTCTTAGAGGGGTATGAGCTCACACACTGCTGACAACTCTTTAGAGCCAACTTCAGCTCCGTCCTTATGTCCATTTGACGTATATGGACACCCCGAGCAGGTGGGCAAGAAATAAAACAGCTTAGCTCATGACGTGTGGTTATAATAACAGATAATACCAAATTTGGCTCTGAATCTTCCTTGCTCAATCGTTCCTTACATATTTGTCGACCAAGGGGTCTTCTCGAGAAAACCCCAAATGTTTGTAATACATGATTGATTCCAAGAGAGAAGAGCCAGCTTTTTCCACCTATTGCATCGAAGTCTTCTTCGTGGGATGATCAAGTAGTACCGGACGCAAAGATACAACAAACAACGTCCAGCCAGTTGGTGGTCACCTACATCCTACTTACGACATCTCATATGCATGAATATAATATATAGTGAGTGTGGGAGCAGCCCCCAAAATAAATCTTGCACTCCGGAATCTCGCTGGATCTGGAATCCATAATCTAGATAGAATCCTTGTGCACTTCGTGTACCATATCGTCACAAGCACCAACCCTTCAGCCTGTGCTCCGCTCGTCTATTCACGTGCTGGTCCAGACGGCAAAGAATTCAGCACAACTAAGGAAGACGACGACGGACACAACGAAATACATCAGATGATGATCTGCCGAGAAGATGTATACATGTACATCCCTACTTCTACTGATCGCAGGCGCTCGACTCACGCCGCTTGCTGCTTTTGCACCAGCAGGAGTATATCCAAGGCGTCAGTCTCACCAACACATAGAGACACAGATACAAATCAGCCCTTCTTATGATATCGGCATCGACATCACCGAAGAAGATGACCTCACAAAAGAAGAGCTCCTCCTCCGCTTGTCCGAAACCCGATCCTACTACCGTGAAAGACCAGAGGAAGGAATGACCCAAGAAGCAATTTGTCTCAAGCTCCTCTGCACCCGCCTTCCAAACCTCCACCTTAACCGATCCTTCGTTGCCAACAGTACAATTCCAGATGCGGGTTACGGTCTTTTTGCAAGCCGTGATATTATGGAAGGAGAGCTAATCACGTTGTATCCTGGGGATGCCGTATTATCAAGGAGTGTGGAAGTTGGAGAGGGTGATGAGAAATCTGCTGGACCAATTTCTAGCATTATGTTTGGCTCCCACATCGCAACAGAATATAGAGACATTAATCGGGTGTTGACACATGAGGCAAGAGGATACGAAATGGAAATTACCAGTTATACCAGCATTGTGGGTGATCCGACCACCCTTGGGTTTACAGATAAGTCTTACATTGGCCACTTTGCAAATGATGGGGGTTATTTGAGAGAATTTGATGATGCCGGTCGCAAAGCTTACGAGAAGGAGACGCTGGAGAGATATAATGCCGTAAGTGCTTGTCTTTTATTTTCGATTACGCCTGTTTTACGGAATGAACGATCACAGGATGACTCACTTCGTTACCTCACTCGTTTGGAAAGGCTAATTTTGTGTTAGAAGGGGCTCATATGGGCACAGTAGCAACCAAGCCGATCAAAAAGGGGAGTGAAGTATTCCTATCCTATGGTGAAGGATACTGGCTGAGTCGCTCTGATTCGGACTCGGCAGGTAAAGAACGTGCCAATATTCTCGATGGCATTGAGAGGAATATGGAGGAAAGGAGGAAGGTCAAACATGCTACGACGTTGACATCTGCCGGGAATGATGGAAGAGGAAGCAAGAAAAAGAAGAAGAGTAAAAAGAAAAAGAGTTCAATGGATAGTGCTAAGACAAAAGGGTTTGGAAAGTGAAGAGATTCAATCAATTGGAGTTTCTTCGCGTCTCGGTCATATTATATACAGGGCTCGCTTGATCTTCATTGTTCACTAATGATAAAACTATGATTGGATTGACCAAATCGAATCATCACAAAACTATTATGTATTGGTACGATGCAAGTCATCACGTATTTAGTCGGAAACCTCCTCCAGAAGATAGGCAGTGCATTGTAATTGATCTCCAATTCTTTTTGTCTATGGAGCTTAACATGTTGAAACGTTCCTGTAGACGGCCGAAGGGTCTTCTAGGATAAGCTTGTAGGTGTTTTCAAGAGAAAGAAGCCGAGTCTTTTTCTGTACATCGACGTCTCTTTCATCAGATGACAAAAAATGTGAGGCCGTGGCAGCCAGCTGAAATGGGTACAGATGATTTGTCATACTCGGTGTAGATAACGCTTCTGGACACGCAGACAAGAGGCTTTTGATTTCATCCCACGGTGTACACATAGGCGTATCTGGCGAGTCTCTTGCTGCCGACGTACTTTGGAGAGGATCAAATGGTACACTATTTACATCACATGCATGTCCAAGTTTCTTCTTGGAAACATAGTTCCATAATGCACGCTCATCCCGCAAGAATAGATGCAGTGGCAATTCTCCTTGTTCTTTGGTAGGTATGTGAGCTGCTTCCGGACAGAGAAGTAGCAAGTATTGTATCATTGTCATTCTGAGTTCGCTCGTATTGAAGCGTACTAATTCATTGCATTGCTCAGTGCTTGGATTCTGTTGATCTTGATACTTCTTTTGCCGTGAGTGCGCGGAATTCAAGAGGATGGATATGTCACCACATACCAAGTGTAGCGGAAGATAACCAAGATAGTACGTAGCTGCCATTTCATTCCTATAGTTTGGGTCGAGAGGAGATGCCATTGCCAACGCAAACGCAGGAAAGTTTCCATACTTTGTTGCAATCACAGCCGCATGCAGTGGATTCGATTGTAGAACCGACGAGTAAGATCCAGCATCGTTTGTGTTTGCAATTCCATTCGAATTCACTATTGCGGCTGCAGCTGCATTAATGAGCACGATCATTTGCTTCCACAGATCACTCTCCCAAAAATCACTCGAGCCTTCTGAAATCAGTCCCTGCATTACCAGGCCAAATGATTTCCCAGGACAGAGGTAGCATTTGCCACGCGAATTTAACGGGAAAAAATCTCGACAAAGATTGTTGCGTTCAAGCAAATTCCATACAGAAGTGGTGTCTTCTACTGGTCTGCTCATATTGGCAGCAACCTCGGCAGATGCAACTTCCTCTAGATGTTGATTACTGTTATCAGTGATCACTTCTTCTGACACTTGGCTTTCGCTGCTACTCGACTCTTCATCGTCGTCACTATCACCTTCACTTTCTTCTGAATCATCACTATCAGTATTTTGTTTCTCAAAGAAATCTTCTAAATTGTCATGATACCATTCTATCAAGACATCAATAGGCAACTTATGTTGTGAATTTGGAATCAATGTCGACCTCCTGTCGCCCAAGGTTGTCAACATATCAAGACATGCCGGTGGGGCGCAGTTGGACAAGGCGTAATGCAGAGGGAGGTCGCCTTCGTTGTCTCCAATCATGGATGGATGACTCTTATCGTCTTGTGAGTCAATAAACAGAGGACATTGTTCAAGGACATAGCGAAGAACTCCCTCATCATATGTCTCATGACATTCTGAAATAAAGTGCAATGGTGTCGAGCCGTGATCATTTGGTGCAGTCAAGAGATCGTACACGGTAGGTCGTCTTTGACTTTGACCACTATCGTCGTCATCTAATGGAGCACTACAACCCCTGAAAAGAGCCTTGATCAACTCAATAATATGATTTGATCCAGAACTAGTCAGCTCATGCAGAGGAGTACCGCCCATTTTATCAGGTATTGTCAGAGCAGAAGTGTGCATGTGCAATACATCTTCTGTTATTGTCATATCCTCCTCCTCCTCTTCATCTTCTTCGCCACCTTTTGACACGGACGGGAAAAACATTGGTGGACAATAATGACAAGGACAGCAAGGTTGCTGTTCATTGTGCGATGCCGAAATGATCATTTCTGCAGTTTGAATAGCCATTTGTAAGTCATCCTCTTGGGACCCATCACCGCGAAGCTCTTCTTGTGAAGAAAAGTCCAATCTGCACAACGAATGGAGCAACGTCATCCTTCTCAATTTATATGCTTCACTAGTGTTGTTATTATTCATTCCATTTCCAACCCAATACCTCAGCTGCATAGGTGGATTATTACCATCGTCCTCTTCTCTTCTAGATGTTTTGCATTGATTCTTCATTTTCATTTGTTTGTAGAAATATCTCAATTTATCTGATGTAATTATTTGTTCTGTTTCATCATCATCAGCAGCAGATGAAGCAATCCATCGTCTTCGAACCTCCTCTACCCAACAATCTTCCTCTGCTGAATCATCTATCCTCATTGCCACACTTGCATCTAATTGTATCGAATGCTGTACTTGATCCCATTGTCGGTTTTGGAGGAGTTGATGGAGTGCTTCCATTGTCGGTCGATTGTGTGGCTCTGCTGTTCTTTCGTTGTCATTATGATTATTATTATTTGATGTTGCCATTTTTGTGGTGTCTACTGCAGTGGATGAATGGCATGTACAGCTGCAGCTGCTCTGGCTGATGCTACTCATCTTATTATTGTTAGCCAGATTCCAACTCGAGCGAGACATCGCAAAAGCATTAAGGGTCTACTTTTGGAGAGTTACTAGTAGTCCGGTCAGTAGCAATTTTTGTGCGCGGTAGCTTGCGTACTGAGTTCCGACGCAGGGAGAAAAGGGAGCCCTACCTCTTGGCACTGACTTTGATCTCTGCAGGTTCGACTCTACAAGGTACCACTGTTGGTTACATCTCCACGGATACGAAGCTGAATGGCATGGCAGTTGGAACTACTAAACTTTGCGTATCGAGATATATCCTTGATTGTCTATGTTCCAAAATCAAGAGTCAAAATAGTACTGAAGCAAAATCAGACGGCAAATTCGGTACAACCTGACAACTACCTCTACGACCTGATATCTTGTGCATGTGCACAATGACCATTTATCATATCACTGCAATCGCAACAACATTCTCCCCAATAGCTGCCTTACTTGACCTGCAGCCAGCAAGCTTCCATTCACACTCAGATCAAAGTATCGATCATCAGACACAGTCACTGGCAGCTGCAGGGCTGTGCATTATTTCATTGCTAACCAAAATAAGACAAAAGTTATCTATAAACTCATGAAAATAAGTACTCTCATAAGTCACTATGTTTGGTCCTTGCCTTGCAGTTCCTGGCTATTCGTCTCTTTCTCCATCTTGTTATCCTACTTCACTCCAATTTCCCAAGAAGAAAAGCAATAAATTATCAATGTTTTCCTTTAATCCAACGCTGATTAGATACGTTTGTCTCTAAATGCTAAGATCGATCTTTCATTTCTACGTGAGTGGTCATACAAGTATGGAGCTACATTTGAATTCACGATATATTCCGGCAGGGTTTAATCTCTCGCATACTCAAAGCTCCGCTTCTTTGTTCATCCATCGCTTCATTCACAAGCCTATCCAAGACGATATTGTGCTGTCTGCTGGTAATAATTCCACCAAAAGTCACTTTCAAAGAGTCAGCCGTTGTTTCGATATCCTCCAATAGTTTCGTACACTTTTGATACAGTCCTCCTGGTTGTGATGATCCCTGCTGCTGTATCTGAGAGATGATAGATTCTGAGCCTCCCTCTATATCTAGTGTCACATCAATTGCACATGGACAAGCAGCACTTTCACCGCGAGGGCGTGTTGCTCTGGTATTCTTTAAATGTTCTAACACAGCCATCAAGCCGCACACCAGGCCTGCGCATTCCATCTCTTCGTCGGTGTGACCTCCCGCTCTCCGGGTTGATAACATACGAGTGA
>Ga0209652_1002759_pt1 | contig 13324 bp, 7 predicted proteins | sample SaaInl74LU_5_DNA_FD_184641 | JGI IMG/M metagenome (GOLD analysis project Ga0209652, IMG submission 184641) | Marine microbial communities from expanding oxygen minimum zones in the Saanich Inlet - ESP_74LU_5_DNA (SPAdes) (version 2) | ecosystem: Environmental > Aquatic > Marine > Intertidal zone ...
AATTGTTCAGTGTTGCAGATTGTTCCGATTTATCAGCTGGCTCTACTTCGTCTCCTGTGCTGCTGTCATCCTTGTTCTCTTCCTTTGCGTCTTCTGCTTCTTTCTTCTTCTTGTTGTCACTGTCTTTCTTATCATCGCCATCACTGTCATCATTACTACCGCTTCCAAAGAAGAAGCAGCGAGTTTGATCAAGAATTACACTCTTGGGCTCATGAAAGCTATGCACGGACGGTCCAATGGATCGACCGTGAGTGCCTCCAGCAGAACGGGAGTAGACCGACCTAGCGAGAACCGCACCGCCAACCCGAAGCATTTTGGTTTGAGTAAGTACAGTGGTTTGGCACAATGCCTTCACCGGTTGTGCGTAGGAAGAGAATGATCACTCGTGCACGAAGGCGAGACGCCGGAAGATGTGATGAGCGGATGATGGATTTCGAAAAAGTTTGAAGTTATTTTACCAAGGGGCTGAGAGTTCTCCACTCTATTGTAGAGAGAGCGAGAGCGAGAGCAAGATTGAGATAGAGTGATCTGCGTTTGTCTAATTCGTGTCGGGCCTGCGCATACTTACCATAGCTCCCAATAACAGATATCTCTAGAGATAGGTGATCTGCGTTTGTCTAATCAGCGCAGCTATCAGTGTCGGGCCTGCGCATACTTACCATGGCTCCCAAAACACGAAACTTTGCATTTGTAGCTTTAATTTAGCATTTGTATCGATCCTCTTCTTTCCCATACTTTGTGAAGCCGACCACATCTTTTGTTTCTGCAAAGGGTAAGATCTTATCGAGCGTTGGCTTCCCTTCTTTTATTAGCTGCAATGATTCCTGCATAGTCTTTATCGAGGCACTCAACAATGTCAACGGATACGCAGCAATAGTATATCCCATTTGCTGCAGTTCAGATGGGGGCAAAATGGGTGTGTTGCCATATTCAAGCATATTCGCCAGTTTTGGTCCCGTGACACGCTGGCAATACTCTTTCATTTGCTCTATCGTCTGAGGCGCTTCTAGGAAAGTCATATCGCAGCCAGCTTCTCTAAATGCAATACAACGTTGAATAGCATCCTCTTAAGTTGTTGGGTATTGTGTCATGCAAATTGTGAGATATGCATTTAATTGTGCATACAGAAAACAAACTGGTGCAAAAGTGTGTTCTTACCAAATCCGTCCGTGACAAGAGAATCCGTTCTTGCTAATATCAAAGGCCCTGTGCCTTTGCCGAATAACGCTTCATACTCGTCTCTTGCATCACAAGCTGCTTTGACTCGTTGAACAGCTTCATCAAATGGTATCACTGCCTTTCCTGCTACATGACCACATCTCTTTGGTGCAACCTGAAAGTTTGTTTTGGTAGGGAAGGTAAACGATTCCTAGTGAGATGCCTAATCTCACTATTTCCGCTATATTTCTTTGCGACTTTGACTTACCTGATCTTCGATCATCATTCCAGCCATTCCCGTTCTTGCATATCCAAATACAGTTCTCTTTACGTTGATTGCATTTCCATAACCCGTGTCACCATCTGCGATGCATGGAATTGCTACGGGTGGTTGTCCAGTATAGTCTGGCTCTCCGAATTTGACATTTTCCAAAGCAGCGCTAGATAGTCCTTCCGCTACCTTGCTTGCAGCAAGCACCATTTCATTGAATGATACTAACTGTGTATCAGGATAACCATTAGCGCCACTAACACCAAAGCCCGTCATGAAGGTTGCATTAAACCCTGATTGAGCAACAAGACGTGCGGTGATTCCATCATAACAACAAGGCATCAGAATTATCGGTGCTTCGCCACTATCTGTTGCTTTCAGAAGACGGCTGAGTCTTTCTGGTGGAGGACACCCAAATGAATAGGATGTATCAATTGCGAGCAGAGCAACTGCTGCAGACAGGAGTTTCGTATATAGCATGGTGGCGCACAAAGATGGTTTGATTGCGCCCTGTATTAGATAGAGCGTATGAATTATGGATACGTTGTATCAGCGCAGCTTCGTGATGGGTGCTATCTAGAGAAGGAAAGGTAAGGTGTCAAAAAGTTGGACAAAAGGAAGAGAGATGAGAGGAAAAGGAAGGACGGGAGGCGGGTGTTTTGCAAGGTCTGCGCTGCGGGCATCATTATTCCACTTACCACCTTACTTGACTTCGTAAACCCTACGGTAGGAATTAGTAGGCCATCTCACCTCCCACCGACGTCCACAATGAACTTTTGTGTAGCAGTTTGTAAGAGCAAGGTGTGTAGTAGGCTTGGTGACGCTGCCTATTAAGTTGAGCCATTGCAGGAGGATAATAACGGAAGGTGGTATTGATCATCATTATTACGTTGGCCCGCAGTGCGGGCTGGCTGCATTTATTTCATTATCAATTCTAACGACAGTATTTTTTCGCTTTCCATCTCAGTTGATACATTAATACAATATGACCGTCAAGAGGCGTAACCACGGAAGAAACAAGCACGGACGCGGACACGTCAAGCGTGTCAGGTAAGAATGTTGTGCAGTTGGTTTTTTGCTGGTCGTGGCGGTGGTGGAAAAGAAAGTTTGTATTTATACAAATCAAATCAAAATTGCACTCCTACGAATCGGTGCTAACTTTTATTGCTTCCCTCTGTTTATGTTTATAGATGTGCATCCACCGGAAAGGCTATTCCTAAGGATAAGGCTATCAAGCGTTTCATCGTCCGTAATATCGTTGACGCTTCATCGCTTAGAGATATCAAGGAAGCTTCTGCTTACCAGGAGTACCAGCTTCCCAAGCTCTACCTTAAGATGTATTACTGCGTAGAGGCTGCTGTGCATCAGCGTATTGTCCGTGGACGTTCCAGGGAGAACCGTAGGATCCGTACTCCTCCGGAAAGGAAGTTCGTTCGCAAGAACTAAGTGAAATAAGTTATATACTATTGTCAGCTTGTAACATGAAATTTTTCTACAGACACAACATTTAAGAACTTCTTCATGTGTAAATCACATTTGGTTTGGTTGGAGCATGTGACTTCTCATAAGGAGCCGCAATTTCTTACTGTACATTGCTTAATGTTGCTCCGCTGACCAGCATCGGTGTGCTTACTACAACAACTGGAGGATAAAAATTCTGTTACTTCTTATTCTGATTGACTTTCGTCCAGGGAAAACCATATCGTGCATCAGGTACCTGCAATCGGCCATCTCTTTCCCAAACAGGCGTGGCAGTCTCGGTTCCCTGTTTGTAGCAACGAGAGTAGTATCCTTCCTTCTGTCGGTAAACATCTCTCACTCCGCCAGGCTGACTTCCACCACACTTGAGTGAGTGAAACATGTGCCCTGGAATGATTCGAAAATCAAGTGATACGCGAGTGAAGTCACCGTGGTTTTCGGGTGTGAAGTGCTTGCATATGGCTCCAGCAAAAACCTTCACCAAGCCATATCCACCTACAATAGGATGCCAATCTTCACTTCCTGGCCGTGACTCTAAGAAAAGAGATGCTGAACCTTCAATTTTAGTCAATGGAATGTAAAAGTTGATTGAGCATGGATGGTGACCATAAGAAGCATCCCCGTGAGGCCCAATGCTAAATTCTCCAGGCTTGACTATCCTTATACATGGAAATGATTGGTAGTAAAAATCCTCGAGGGTCTCGTCCTTTACTGATAGACTTGCTACCGAGGCTAAATGTGGGATGCAAATCCTTCGAACAAACCTGTCGTACTCTTCTTGGAAATGGAGCCTATCACTTGCCAAATGAAATAGCATTTCGTCTTTGTCGTGAGCTGTCTCGTGAAGTCGCTGGAGATCAAATTCAAGCCCCAAGCCACAAGACTCGAGAAAACTTTCACGAAGTTTCATCTCTTTTGTGCCAAAGGTGAATGAGCCTTCTTGAGCATATTCGCTCATAAAGTCTGACAAAACTTCGTCATAGAACTGCCCTGTAGTAGCAGCCCTAACAGCATTGAGGGCAGCACCCTGTTTGTCTCTTGCCTTTTGTATATGCGACTCGATAGCGCTTCGAAGTTGAATAGGGAATGGATCAAACGGGATGGCCGATGAATAAGCTGTTGCTGCCGCCAGAGTAGCTCCAAACCATTTGGGGTTGATGCTGCCGTTCGATGTTTGCTCGTCTGCTTCGTCTTCAGCATCTGACTTGATGCGACCAATGATATCAGTTGTGCTCATTTTGTTGTAGTAGTTGATTTCTTGGAATTTGCCATCCTCCACGCACTGCTTGAAGAATTGATCTATTTGCTTGTCTCTGTCTCTTTTATCAGCGAAGCCATGCACGACAAGATCTATGCCCCATTTTTGCATAAACTCCTTGTCAACAAACAGAGGGCAAGGACACACGACGTGGTCTACCATTTTCAAGGATTGGACAATGGCTGTCCTATCGTCTTCGTTGATGATTGGGCGCCGTTTGTAGCCCATAGCATCTTTATCGCCTGTGATGCCGATAATGACTCTATCACCCAAAGCAGCACATTGTTCTATGGATTTGAGATGACCTATGTGAAATAAGTCAAACACTCCATCGAGATAAATCGTTCTGCGAGGTCGAGGCAAGACTCCTGCTACTGTCAGGCTTATGTTCTCTTCATGCGTTTGATGCTCCAAGTATTCAAACAAACTCTTTTTACAATGCGTAGAAAAACGACGTTTTGCTCTCGATTTGCTTTGCATAGGTATGTAATGCTCCTCAGAAAGAGGTGTCTTTGTACTTTGACTCCATTGGCCACCAACGCTTATATGTGGAGGATATTGTGTAATGGTGGTGTTCTCGTCTTTCTTTTCCTCGTTAGCATCTTTGTCGACGACAACTGATTTGCTATCACCATGGGACATGCTTTGGTAATAAACATCAAAGCAATCTTGCCCAAACGCACGTTTAAGCAAACGAACAGGTGCGTGTGGACCCGAGATATTCAAGACTGGACCCATTTTCAAGTGTTTGTTGAGAGGATACATTTCACAGTCTCTGTAAACTTCTTTTGGCCATAGCTCAATTGCTTTTCTAGTATTAAAGTGCCAAATCGGACATGGCAGCTCCTGATGGTTGGTTGCACTCTTCGATGATTCTAATTCACCTTGAGAATGAAGAGATTTGCAGATCGTTTTCATAATGCCATCTATGTAGTCAACACTCTGACTTTCGCCATTCTTCTTTAAACCAATCACTTTGTTCAATTCTTCAAAGTTACTGTAGCGGCGAATGCAGAATACATCCAAAAAGACATTGGAGCATCTTTTCAAGCGCACTTTGTCACCTCCCTCCCATGGTCTGACGGAGTACTTGTAGTTGCTGCCCAAAATTGATTGCAGCTGAGATTTTGCTCGTTCGTAATTGTGTTCTTCTAGAATCGCAAGGTCTATATCATCATCACAGAATAATATTGAATGCTGTCGTATAGCTCCCAAGAGAGAGCCACCAGTTACGATGTAGGGGATGTCCAGCTGATTGAGGGCACCTGTGACGGCCAAGAGGACTTCGTACAGCGCATCAACTTGCCTTCTGCTGACAAGCGTCGGCTCTGGACCGGGCTTGGCCACTGCATCTTTGTTTGTTGCCATCTTCTTAGGCTTATGCCACCGCACTATTATGATGGCGATGGTAGAGGTAGAATGCCATTGTTGATGGTTGGGGTTTTGGTAGTCCGTGCTTGTCGGCACCCTCTCGCGTCCATTGACCCCCTGCATCATCATCACAATGTCGTCACTTCTTTCCTCCTTTTGTTCTGTCAGTACAGGAAGAAGTGTAGTGATCTAGCTGGGTTGATCTATCTGATCTATCTCGAGCAAAGAGCGACAACAACACGCAACCATGAACTACGGTCTATGCTCTCTTGCATTATTTTCCACGCTCGCCTTGAGAGCATCTGCTTTCAGTAGGTCATCCGTCTGGAGAAGCAGCTCCGTCGCATCAACTACATCCACATCTACCAGCAGTCTCAATTCGGTGCCCTCACTGATTGTCTTCGACCTTGACAATACACTATGGACTCCGGAGCTATATCAGCTAAGAAAGTTGGCTAGAAACAATCAACTGCCCGTTGCTCACAAAGATGTGAAGCTTTTTCCTGCAGCAAAAGAGATGATTATGGAAATGAAGAAGGATGAAAAGTATGCCAATACCAAGTTCGCAGTTGCGAGCCGAACCAAATCTGTTGACTGGGCACATGATCTACTCGATCAATTTGAGTTGAAAGAGTGGCTTGATTACGTTGAGATATTCCCTGGTGATAAGAAGAAGCATTTTAACAATCTAAAACGCAGCAGTGGCATCGACTTCGAGGAGATGTTGTTCTTTGACGACGCTCGAGATGGCAAGTACGGAAATTGTGAACCAGTGTCAGCGATGGGTGTATTATCAGTTCACTGTCCAAATGGTATCTACGAGGAAAAGATCTGGGTAAATGCAATGAGCCAGTACAAAGAATGGTATGCACACAAAACTCCAGGAACAATTGTCGAATGGGACGGTTCTGTGACTACAGTGAAACCCACTGATCCCAATGAACGTTTCAGAGGCAATGTACAATTTATCAATAGGGAAAAGCGTTTTGGATTCATACAGTATGGTGGTCGTGGCACCAAAGACATGTTCTTTCATTTCAACGACTTACCGTATGGAGATGATATCAATGAGGGTGATGAATTATCATTTACAGTCGTAACTGCAAGAAACGGTAAAGATGCTGCTGCAAATATTGAGATCTCCAAGAGTGATACTGATGCGAGTGACTTGGTGAATATGCATGTCTTCAGCATGAACCTGCCATTCGTAGCTTTGTTGAGTAATGGTTACAAGACTTTGGAGACTCGCAATGGCACCATGTTTGTTCCTTATAAAGCAGGGACAAAGATGCTGCTGCATGCTGGACAACGAATTTATCCTGATGGAGATCGCCACATTGACGTAATGAAAAGTGGAGGACTTGATGATGATGAAATCAAAGCTCTCAAATCTCTTCCGCCCGGTTTCGGCAAAGGAATGGCTGTCGCAATTGTTGAATTGGGAGAGACTTTTGAAACCACGTTGGAGGAAAGGTGTGACCCTGATTTTCAAAGAAAAGTCGCTGCGTTTGGGGCTGACGCGGGTATGAGAGCCACTGTAATTAGAAGAGTCGAGTACCTAAAGCGCCCAGTGAAAGTTTCTGGTAGAGGAGGAGTGTTCAAAGCTAACATCGACAAGAGTGTAATTCCAGACGGATGGCTTGATGATGATGCGGATAGTGATGGTGGTTCGTCAGACAAAAAGACGGGCAAGGTGTATTACTCGGCAACATTTTAGAGGCTCGACTGGAATTTGTATGCACATAATACTCAAACTTGATTATCTAGAGTAACACCTGAACGCTTGTATAAAATTACAACTTCCAACATGCATAGACATTCATACAACAACCAATCTGCCTTGTTCTTATTATCTTTTGTGAAAACACCAGGTTCCATCCTACGTAATTGACAATAAGACCAAGTAGCAAGCTAGCTGCTTTTGCATTTATGACGGGTACTCAAAGAGATACGTGTCTTCCAGTATTTTTGCTTTCAAAACAAGCACAAAAAATATCTCGTGCAACATATCAACGTTGTCAGCAATTTCTATCCTACTGCTTTCAATATGCCACCGAAAGGAAAGGATATCAGTGCCATGTCAGCACCACCTGCTGTGCCGGCGGTTCCTCCAGCTGCGACTCCCGCCCCGGCAGCTCCAGTGACGACGATAGCGGCAGCGAAAAAAGGAAAAGATTTTGCACGGATGGCATCGGCTGCCAGCACGCAACAGATGAGGGCTGCACCGGCGCCAATGCCTACCCCACAAAACAATGCCCCGCCTGTTGCTGCTGCATCTGGAGGGGTTACAATGCCCGGAGGGAGGCCAAAAGGGAAAGATCTAAGTCGGATGGGTGGGGGTCCTCCACCTCCGGTGCCCGTCCCCATACCAGTTAATCATACCGCTGCCCCGTACTCTGTTCCGCCAGGAGCTGCTCCTCCAGTTCAGGTGCCTGCCCCGAACAATATGGAGCAACGTCATGAAATAGCAAGGAGGAAGGCATACGGTCTAAACGCAACAAATAATCCCAATATGCGTCCTGCGGCACCAATCGGGTATCATCAATCTTATTCACAATCTGCACAGCAGCCTCTCGCTCAACACCGACCACTGGTACCAAATTCATCGCAACCACCGCAACCTGTAGATACCAGAGTAGCAAAGGCAAAGCAACCAACAAAGCGACCATCTCATGCCGAATCGCGTCTTTCAAAATCAACAACAGCATCTGCCACATCATCGTCTGCTAAATCTGATGATAATTATGGGAACGCAGCTCTAGCTCCTGCAATTGGAGAGAGGTTACAAAAATTATGCCATTCCATTGACCCATCATACACTCTAGATTCAGAAGTGCAAGAACGGTTAGTTGAAATGGCGGATTCGTTTGTAGACAAGGTAACGAAAGATGCGGTACGGCTAGCAAGACATCGTGGTTCGAGTAATTTGGATGTGGTTGACGTTGCCCTTGCCTTAAAGAAGGGCTATAATATTTCAGTGCCTGGCTTGGGACCGCCAAGTGCAGCGAGAGGGAAGGGGCAAAGTGTTGTTGCCATGAGTGGCGTTGGAGGGACCGCGGCAACAGGAGGGCAGTATGGCCAATATACTGGCGGTAATATGAAGGGAGGATGGTTGTTCGCTGATAAAGTAAATGCTCCGGCTGAGGGTGGCAGTGCGAAGAAAAAGAGGAAAACTTCAAATGCGGCTGCGGCTACTTCAGCTGCCATGTAAATTTAGATGAACAATGAATATCTTCAAAGATGTAAATATTCATTCCACGCTTGCTATTTATTCTCTTAAACTCTGAGCTTTCTTCTTCGCGTGACTGAATTATTCATTATTTTGACGACGCACCAAGCGATGTCGACATGCGGATCGGTGCAGGATCGTCCATTGAGAAAAACACATCTTCATTCTGGAGAAGACATTTCAATAGAGGATATTCTCCATCTTCTCCAAACTCACTCATTGAATTAATGTCCCACTCCAAGGCTGCAACTAGGGCTCTGTGTGCGTCGGAAAATGCACGCTGGACTTGAAATATTCTGAACGCGTTTCTTCCCACGTTGTTGCCTGGGTTCAATGGATCTTCAACCCAAATTGGGTCAAATTTTCCAGGCTGGAGTTGGTTTGGCTGTTGAGCAGTTTGGAAGCTGCTTTGTCGATTCAGAGGTTGAAATCGAGGTGGTTTGGTGGCTGCATTGTTTCGTCTTGCCTCTTGATGTTGATTTTCGCCAAACCGTGAAAAATATCTTCTCGTCCTCACACTAATTCCAGTTGTGCGAGGCTCAAAGAAGTTGCCATAAAAATCCAAGAGACCCATGAGCAAAGATCCACGATCATTCCATGTAGGAGATTGTTCTTGGCAGTATCTAGCTACCATTAGAAAAAGGCAATACGATGACAAACCACCTGTGTAGGCTGTAAGTAACCCCCTATCAAGAAGGAATTGTTTCAACACCAGCACTAATGGACGGATCATGGGTATCTCCTCCAACAAATGTCGAATCATATCAAGAGCCTCTAATCCGTGGTGCTCTTTTGCGTCAAAACTCAAATCTAGCTGCACTATCCTTGAACGCGAGTCTTTCGTAGAAACCTTGATGACGGGTACAGCCGTCCTTTCGATAACTTTGATAGAACGTTGATCTGTACGTAGGAAGGGAGAAAATGTGTGAGTGCGAGTAGGGTGTACCTCAAACGAAACTATCAATCTGGTGCTTGTACGACCGACTTACCGAGCCAGTTCTCTCCTTTCAGCTTCCTCGCCAAGATTTTTTGGTTGGTCTCATTGATAGCATTCCTTCCCTCCAAATCTCCGGGTGTCGTAGCTGGTGCATTCTTGTGAACGGCAGGAAGACATATGACAAAATCCATATCAGATGAGGGTAAGCATAGCTTTGTCACATGGCTTCCATACATCTTAATTTGTGCACGTGGCCACAAAGCTTTTACTGCCTTGGTGATTTGATTGACCGCAAACGTTCTCCGTTGCTCATTCTTCTTCAGTTGTGTTTTCAATGACTGCATGTAGCGATCAATATCTTTACTCAGCCTAGATTGCATGCCATGTAGAGGAATTGGTCCAAAGAAGGAATCTTGGTAATGTATGCGATGGAATCCAGGACCTCCAGGAGTATGCTCAGGCGACGCATCAGAGTCTGCGTAAGTGCCACCCACTGATGTTCGTCGAGAAAAGCTCTGCACACTATCACCTCGTGGCTGCCATGAAATACTGTTCCCTACAACACTTGGATGAAAATCTGTGCCATCTTCACTCACTGCCGATTCAATATGTAGACCCGCATCACTCATTGCAACAATCGGCTGAGTTGTAAAGTTTGCACCTCCATTATACACTGACATGTACTGATGATATGAAGGAGCACGTTGATGATGATCATATGGCATGTTCTGTTGAAATTGGGGTGGTGATTCAGCTGAAAACTGGGGTGGATGGTAAAGTGGAGCGCACACTTTAGATGCCAAAAGGTTGCGTAGTTTTGCATTTTCAGCACCAAGTGTTAGGCACATGTCTCTGTAAGAATTCCTTTCTTCTTTCAGTGAAGAGGCTAGACGATCTGGCTCGACGTCGGAGGTTGAGCGTACTGAAGATATTGTTGTAGCTCCGTCTTTCGTTATCGTGTCATCATTCTGAGCTGGGATGACATTGCAATGGCTCGCATCTTCTGCCCCGTCAGCATCAAGTGCACTCTCACTCCGAGCACACGCCAAGTCCAGGTGAAGGATTTTGTTGATCATAGGTTCTCGGTAAGAATGTGTTGATAGCACACTGGATGATAGACTTGGGAAATCTCCAGGTACCCATATCCCCGTCCGTGTAGACCTCACACTTCTTGCTTTGATCGGTACAGTATCGTCTCTGTGTTTTTGCTTTCCGTCATGAGACTTGACACTCGCAGGATTTCTTGGCAGTGAAGACTGTGCAACAACATTGCGATAGCTTAAAATGGCGTCAACCGGTCGATGACCCATAGTGTGATGATCGTCTCTTCTGCGAGGCAGCTTGAATCTCTCATCAATAGAGCGAAGATCGTCTCGAGAAAGACTTGTCGTCATTGTGGCGCCCATTGCAGCTTTTACATGAGAAGATACAGACAGTGGTACACTCGGAGACATTCCTCCCCTTTCATTCTTATCCTCGACTGGTGTTTCAACTCTTGGTTTTCCAATAGATGACGGTTGCGTTGGTGCCAGAGATGTGGGCGGTGGCAACCCAGCAGGTCGCTTATTTATCTGCTTCGCTGGAATGTGGTAATCATCGATATCAAGCCCTGGATCGTTCAAGTCTGATCTTGATGAAGAAATCGATGCTGCTGTTGACGAGACTGGACCTACAGAATTATTTTCCATTCGTGCCGCAACTTCTCTTTCTTTCTCAAGAAGGTCGGTTAAGGCTTCGCCGATTGAAGTAGAGTAGCCAAGCGAAGAACTGCGATTATGGCTGCGATTTGCTTGAGATTTGTATTGCGGTGGAATCGGCTCTGCGTCTACAGCTTGAGCTCCGGACGAGAGACATCTTTTCAGCCCTGATTGCTGCGGAGCATCTAGAGATTCGCGTCTGTTCCTCGAGGCCCATAGTTGTTGTGATCGCTTTGGGGAATGAGAATGAGATGGACTGTCTGCATCCTTGCGTCGAAGAAATTTCATGGCCGCATCCACACTTGCGCTTGCTTTATTTGATACAATCGCTGTGGTTGCCACTTCAATGTCATCCTCATTACTTGTGTCTTCCATCTGACATAAATCTGAACGAGATGTCACTAGCACTGCATCGGTAAAGTCATTGGTTGCGTCTGCTTCCATACCAAGTCTCTGGAAGACGGTAGTCAGGATGTCGTCAATAACTTGAAGGACGATTATTTTTTCGATTGTGTCACTGTTGTTTGTTGATCCATTCAGCACGCCGGATTTCTTAGATTCAGTGATTGCCCCAGCAGATGAGTGTGGTAGGATTGACTCAACGAGAGGATCTTCTTCGTCGGATTCTTGTTCTTCTTCACTCTGCTCCTCTTCTAGAGTCGATAAAATTTCAGGTGGATGATGACTGTGGCGCCTCTTTCGTATCGTCTTCTTGTTCTTCTTTGTTTTAGTTTCATTGTCTTCTGCTGACAGCGACTGCATTAATGACTTCTCAGCTTCGTGGGACAATCCGTGGCTGATAAACTTCATGACAATGACCTTCAGCTCGACGCATGGCGTGTCCCATTTAAGCAAGGGTGAAACGCTCAGATATTCTAACCTTTTATGCATTGGCAACTCGTTGCCACAATCACTTTCGTACTTAAATAAATTCTTCAGAAGATTTTCCAGAACCATTGTCACGACGAAAGAGCCAGATTCTTGCAGTAGACTCGTTTGAATCATTTCTTCCTTCACTGCTTCACCAAAGGCATAAGAGAGTACCCGTCCAACAGATTCTTCGCTCAGATTCTCGACAGATTGCAGGAGTGAGCTCAATTTCGGCACATTTGTTTCGTCAATTTTTGTTCTGTTGAAATATGCATCCCACAGAGCTGCCTCGTAACGACTAGCCAGGTACATGGGTAATGAAAACCACCGCTGCATCGGTTCAAACCATGGCGCCCAGTAAGATTGACTTCTCTTTCCCTGGACTGATAAAAAATTGCCCCTCGAAGTCACACGTAGCAAATGAAGTAGTGCCATCTTACGATTCGATGAATTAGATGAAAATTGCCCAGCATGTAATTTACACCGAGGTAGTTGTGATGATGAAGGTATGTTGACATCATTTGAATCATTCGCTAACGATTGTGGGTCTGAAATTAGAACAGTCCACAGAAGCAATAATCCATCCGCAGTTTGTTGTTCAGATGTACTGCCTTGTCCAAGCATCGTTCCATCATCTGCTATCCCCCCATGTGATTTAATTTGATATTGAACAAAATTGGCGGAATCATTTTCTTCCGCCGTATCAAGCGACTCGAAAGCGTTGTCAAGTTCATCCACTTCGTTGAATGTCTCTAACAAATCTGAAGTTGATCGCTTCACCCCTGCTAATGAAAGTACATTCATCAATTCGGCAGGGAGATCCGTTGCTATCTGAGATAATTCAGGCATATTAATATCTTCGTGGAGAGGTTTTGTTTTTGGTGGAGATTTACAAGTAGTCAAGTTTGTTGAGTTGCTCTTCCTCTCCATTTCTGGATCTACCAAGCGAAAGAGACATAGATTTTGTAGCTGCTTGCGATACCTTCTTTCATCACATCCACTATACATATCATTGGAATGATGATGACTATCCCCGCTGTTGGGCCCATGTAAT
>Ga0209652_1002760_pt1 | contig 13323 bp, 13 predicted proteins | sample SaaInl74LU_5_DNA_FD_184641 | JGI IMG/M metagenome (GOLD analysis project Ga0209652, IMG submission 184641) | Marine microbial communities from expanding oxygen minimum zones in the Saanich Inlet - ESP_74LU_5_DNA (SPAdes) (version 2) | ecosystem: Environmental > Aquatic > Marine > Intertidal zone...
GATATGTTGGCGACTACGCTCTTTCTTGGCGAGCTGACGAGGTGTTAAACGATTCACTTTCCCAGCGAAGGGGTTGTCGCCTGTACGGAACTCAAAACGCAACGGCGTACCGCGTACTTTCAAGAATTTCAGAAAGCGATTCTCTAGGTACCGTTTGTACGAACCTGGCAGCGAATCCGTCTGGTTACCATGCACGACAATAATCGGCGGATTGGACCCACCTTGGTGAGCGTAGCGCAGTTTAATACGACGATTCTTCACTGATGGCGGCTGATGATCTGCCACCACGTCTTCCAGCAGCTTAGTCAGCGCATTGGTAGACCATTTTTTAAATGCGAACTTATAGGCTTCGTTAACCGAACGATAGAGGTCGCCTACTCCAGTGCCATGCTTAGCCGAAATAAAGTGGAAGCGGGCAAAAGATGCAAACTCAAGACGACGATCTACCTGAGACTTTACTTTGTCACGCTCATCCGGCGACATGCCGTCCCACTTGTTCAAAGCAACCACTAGAGCGCGACCAGAGTCGATCACAAATCCCAACATATGTAGATCTTGCTCTGTAACACCATCGCGCGCATCAATCACCGCAATAACAACGTTTGCATCGTTGATCGCCTGAAGCGTTTTGATTACAGAGAACTTCTCTACCGCCTCTGTAACCTGACGACGGCGACGAACACCTGCTGTATCTATCAGCGTATATTGCTGTTCATCACGCTCATATGGGATGTAGATAGAGTCGCGGGTCGTGCCAGCATGGTCGAAAACCACAACTCGCTCTTCGCCCAACATGCGATTTACCAGGGTCGACTTGCCTACATTGGGCCGTCCAACAATGGCGATTTTGATGTTGTCATCATCTTCTTCGTCTTCAGCATCCGGATCTGGTAGCGGCACACCCGCCTCATCGAGCGTCATGTCGATCAACTGACGAACACCACGGCCGTGCGCTGCTGCTATACAGAGGGGATCACCCAAGCCCATCGCAAAGAAGTCCGAGCGCGCCACATCCTCATCGAGCCCATCAGTCTTATTGACGACGAGGTAGACTTTCTTTTCGCGGCGACGCAGATGGTTTGCGATCATCTCATCGGCAGGATTGAGGCCAGCGCGTGCATCCACTAGAAAGAGAACGATGTCCGCTTCATCAATCGCCTGCAACGACTGGGCCGCCATCACCGTATCGATACCGGTTTCATCACCCGATATACCGCCCGTGTCGACAACAATGTAATCACGCTCACCCATACGGCCTTCACCGTATTTGCGGTCACGGGTTAGACCAGGAAGGTCTGCCACAAGCGCATCGCGTGAGCGTGTCAGCTTGTTAAATAGTGTCGACTTACCGACGTTCGGGCGCCCCACAAGGGCAATTACCGGTAGCATAATGCACACCTACACAACATATGAGCAAAAACAAAAAAGCGGCAATCTGCCAAGCAGATCACCGCATGATGGGGGATCAAGGCGCGCTATTGTACGCGCAGAGCCTCAAGCTTCCCAGAGTTACTTAGCACCAGTAGTGTATCATCTACTACGACTGGTTCTGCATAGATTGGCGAACTATCCACTTGATAACGTGCCACCATATGACCGTCTGACTGGGACAACACATGCAGATAACCCAGTGCATCACCAACCACTAGATCATTACCAACCACCGCAGGACTACCCAAACGACGCAGTGCGAAGTTGGAGTTACGCCAAATACTCGCCGCTGATGAAGCATCAAAGGCTTCAACCGCTCCCACGGAATCCGACGCATATATATTACCGAAACCGGCCGCCAAACTGCGGTAGGTTGAGAAGTCACGTGTCCAAACTGTCGATGCCGTGGCTGGGTTGATTGCCACCAGTTTGCCTTGGTATCCACCCGTGTAGACAAGCTCACCCGAGATCAAAAAACGACCATCGAGATCGACTAGACGCTCGAGCTCGGAGCGACCGCTGCTCTGAGATACACGCAGCTCCCAGACTGGAGCACCCGTATCAAGCGCAAGCGCCACAACCTTGCCATTTGCAAAGCCTGCCATGACACCATCACGCAAAAGCAACGGAGTGCTAGTACCACGCAATGTCAGGGCCGGCTCTTGCGCATCGTAAACCCAAAGCTGTTCTCCGGTCTGGCGTGAGAGCGCAATAATCTGCCCACTCGTAGTCTGCACAATGACCTTATCAGCATTAATCTGCGGCTGCGCCAACACTTCAGCAGGCAGCGCAATACGCCATAACTCCTGACCACGATCCGCGCTTAAAGCGACAACCTCACCCGAGCTCAGCGCTACAGCCACTACACCAAATGCCGCGCCCGCACTTGCGCTGACCGGCTGATCCAGATCAGTACGCCACTGCACCGCGCCGGTTTTAAAATCAATTGAGCTAACCAGACCCGCTGCGTCAGCAACGTAGACGCCTGTCTCAGTGACCGCCGGACGCGACTGATGGTACAGATCACCAAACCCACTTCCGATATCAACACTCCACTGACGCACTACCTGCTTCTCGGGTGTGAACTGAACTAACTCCTGAGGCTGCGCCTCTTGAGGCCCAGACCAGAAACCACAACCGCTGAGTGCGGTGATACTTAGAGCAATAAGGGTCGAGCGAAGCTGTCTCTTCATTAGGACGCATCTCCTGCTGCAATATCATCCAGCTTGAGCTGAATCAGCGAGCGTGATTGTTGATCAGCCGACTCGATAGCCTTGGCATAAGCCGAACGAGCAGCATCCAGATCGCCTTTTGCGAAAGCCAAATCTCCGCTCAACTCACTCTGCAAACTCGCATATTGAGTCGAGGTTACTGCCGCTAACGCGGACTCTGCAGCTGCCAAATCGCCCTGAGCCATTGCCACACGGGCTAGGCGCAGCTGCGCGAGCTGCTTCATCGGCTCATCGGCCGCATCGCTTGCCAGAACGAACTCGAGTTCAGCCTTAGCCTGATCAAGCTGACCCGCCTCCGCAGCAGCGCGCGCCAGCAGCATTGATGCCATCGGCGTGTAGGCACTTGAAGCGTAATCCTCCTTCAGTTCATCACCCAGATGGAAGGCTGACTGACGCTGCGCAGCGTCAATAGACGCGGCTGTTACAACGCTACTAATATTTTCGTAGATCGCCGAAGCATTTGCAGCGGTCGCTTCTTGATTTGAAACCCAGGTTTTCCAACCGAACACACCCGCTACAGCGATCGCCACACTGATAAGAAGAGAGTTTCCGTTCTCTTTCCACCAGTTCTTAATATACTCGACCTGTTCCTCTTCGGTACGTAACTCAGCCACCTTACTCTCCAAGCTCCTGCTCTAAACGCTGTTTTAGCGATTGAGCTAAATTCTCTATTGGTAAACGAATCTGTTCTGCGGCACTGCGCAGCGGCTTCACTGCCACTTCCCCAGCTTCGCGCTCTTCACTACCCATCAACACCGCCAGATGAGCGCCACTACGGTCTGCTTTTTTCATCTGGCTTTTGAAACTTCCGCCGCCACAATGCAGCTGTACGTTAATTCCCGCGTCCGCGCGCAACGCTTCAGCCACCGCCATCGCCGGTGCGAGGTTCTCATCACCAATACCGATCATGTAAACATCAACGAGCTGGCGGGCCGCAGCGGGCACTGCTTCTAACTCCTCGAGCAATAGCACCAAGCGTTCGACGCCCATTGCAAAGCCCACAGCTGGAGTTTGACGACCACCCAGCTGCTCTACCAGGCCATCGTAACGCCCGCCAGCACAGACAGTTCCCTGAGCTCCTAGCGCACCAGTCACCCATTCAAATACTGTCTTGCCATAGTAGTCGAGACCACGTACGAGTCGCGGATTGACGGCGTAGTTTACACCAGCGGCATCGAGCAGGGCACAGAGTTGTTCGAAATGCGCGCGCGACTCGTCATCGATGTAGTCATTAAAATTGGGCGCACTATCTAACAGAGCCTGAGTATTCGGATCTTTCGAATCGAGAATACGCAGAGGGTTGGTCGTTAAACGACGCTGACTGTCTGCATCAAGAGCGTCTTTACGCGTCTCTAAGTATGCAACCAGATCACTCTTAAATGCATGACGGGCTTCGCTACTCGCCAGAGTATTAATCTGCAACTCAACAGCCTGATCAATACCAAGCTGACGCCACAAACGTGCGGTCATCAAAATCACTTCGGCATCGATGTCCGGTCCCTGCATACCGAAAGCTTCTGCACCAATCTGATGGAACTGACGGTAGCGCCCTTTCTGCGGACGCTCGTGACGAAACATTGGACCGGTGTACCAAAATCGCTGCACCTGGTTGTACAACAATCCATGCTGCTCTGCTGCTCGCACACAGCTAGCAGTACCCTCAGGACGAAGCGTCAGGCTATCGCCATTACGATCCTCGAAGGTGTACATCTCTTTCTCGACGATATCGGTAACTTCACCAATAGAGCGCTTGAACAGTTCAGTCTGCTCAACGATCGGTGTGCGCACTTCTGCGTAACCGTAGCTCTGAAGAACGGTTTTAACAGTGCTCTCAAGATACTGCCAGACCGGGGATTGGTCTGGCAGCAGATCATTCATACCACGAATGGCTTGAAGTTTTGCCATTTAAAAAGAACTCGCTACTACTTAAAAACTGCCTACCGCATCAGCGCGGCAGAGTTAAACGGGCGACATTCTTTCTGGTAAACGCTTCTAAATCAACTGTTGTGCCATTAAAAGTAAGCGTACTCACAGCATCAGCACGACCAATAACGAAATTAACCGGTGCCGGACCACTCAATTCCAGCTTACGCCCCTTCTCCGCCAATCCGTTAAACAGTGCCTCACCTTTAGCATCTTTGATATTTACCCAGCTCACATCTGAGAACTCAATAGTAACGCGAGCGACACCCTCAGCGTCCGGCTGCGCAGCTTGCTCTTCAACTTGCGCGACCACCTCGGGTGCAGGTAGTGGTTCTGGTGCCACCGCAGGCTCCGGTGCAGTGACCTGCTCCGCAGATTCTGGCTGCGGATCAGGAGCAGCCGGCGTTTCCAGACTCGTGACGACTTCAGTCTGCACCTCAGGAGCTATTTCAGTCGACACCTCTACGACCGGCTCTTCGGCTACAGTTTCAATGACACTCTCAACGCTCGGCTCCTCTGCAACCGCAGTCGGCTCGGCATCCGCCTCCACAGTCGGGACTACCGGTGCCTGAGAAGCTGACGAAGTCCCAGGAATCACTAAACGGTTAGGGTCAGCCTCTTGCTCTGGCTCAGAGTCGCCGAACAGGCCGCTCAGATTAAAGCCACCAAGGTTAATGTCCAGTTTGCTTACGCCGTAAACGGCCCCGCCTAAAATCCCGACAACGACCAAAACCTTAACTACCCCGCCTAGGATGCGTGGCAGCTTGGAGGGGCGTTTGGACAACGTCATACTTGCAGGTGCCGACGCAGCCCCGGAAGGCAGGTCTCGAGCTTTGGAGCGTTTAGGCGCTGCTTCACCAATGATCGCATCGTACTGCGCTACAAAGGGTTCAGCATCGATACCGACGCGTTTACAGTAGGAGCGGATGTAACCGCGCGCAAAAACGGGCTGCCCCATTCCTGCTAGGTCTCCAGACTCAAGTGCAACAACTACTCGCGATGTCAGACGCAGCTCACGCTGAATCGCTTCGGCACTGAGGCCAAGTGCCTCACGAGCCTGAATTAACTGATCGCTGGCAAAACCTCCGCCAACTTCAAAACCCAAGTCCTGATCGCTCACCGGCTGGACTCCTCGTATTTCTTATATTCTTCTGATTCTGGGTATAAATTTTTCAACAGCAGTGCGTAAGTCGCAGACCTGCTGGCATTCCCCTGTGTGCGTGCCAACCTTACACCAACCCAGAGGCTCTTAGCAAAATGGTCGACCAGACCACGATCTACTAGATCTCTGAATTCAGCAAACCACTTTGCAGCTGCATCTGCGTTGCCGCGCTCAAAATGGAGATCAGCAAGCTCGATCATCGCCAGAGGACGATCCGGAGAGAGCGTCAGGGCGCGCTCAAGCACAAACACAGCGGCATCATCACGTCCAATCAGACGATAGCAGCGCCCGAGGTTCTCAAAGGCCTGTGCTCGCTGAGCATAAAAGGGATCTTCAGTGGCACGCGAAAGCTCGGTACAAGCCTCCTCGTAACGCTGTTGAGCATAGAGAAATGCACCATAGTTGTTGTGAATCATCGCCGAACCAGGATCATTCTTCACCGCATCACGAAAATAGTTCTCGGCCAGCGCGTTTTCAGCCTCTGCCTGGAATACTAACGCAAGTCCATTGAGCGCCGGCGCATGATTCGGATTTATATCGAGCGCCTGCTTCAGGGATGACTTAGCACTCACTGTGTCACCCGCTTGCAGGTACTTGATACCGAGATCGGTGTAGGACTCAACAGAAGCTTGCGTGGCTTTGGCGTAAATTGAGCTCGAAGAGAAGCTAGAACAACCTGCAAGTAGAGTCGTGAGGAGTAGAGCCAGAGCCAGCTGACGTTGAGTATTCACTCGATTTCCTTGTGATAAACGTTATAGGTTTAGTTCTAACACAGGACGGTCGATCTGTCATGCTGGCAGAAGAAAATTCCAGCGAAAATTCAGACTCTTAGCAGCTACAAGCCACTGTTATTTAGCCTCTCGCAGCTCGATATATTTCTGGCTTCGACGGGTCCGGTCGGCGACCTGACCAACCAACTGACCACAGGCAGCATCAACATCATCACCACGAGTACGGCGCACTGTTGTCAGTATCTTGCCTTTGAGCATCTCAGCCTTGAATCGAGAGATAGCGTTTTCACTTGGACGCTCGTAGCCTGAGTTCGGGAACGGATTGAATGGAATCAAATTGAGCTTACAGGGCATTTTACGCAGCAACTTAACGAGCTCACGTGCGTGCTCAGGCTGGTCATTCACACCTGCAATTAGCGTGTACTCGACAGTAGGCACGCGCTTATCGCCAAGCTTAGCGAAGTAACGATTAACCGAATCGACAAGTACCTCAATCGGATACTTTTTATTGATCGGCACCAAGACATCGCGTAACTCATTATTGGCAGCATGCAGCGAGACGGCCAACGAAACATCAGTTACATCACCGAGTTTCTCCAGTGCAGGCACAACACCCGAGGTACTCAAAGTGACGCGGCGTTTGGAGAGTCCGTAAGCGTTGTCATCCATCATCATTTGTACGGCATCGACAACGTTGTCGAAGTTCATCAGCGGCTCACCCATGCCCATGAGGACGACGTTGCTGACGCGACGCTCACCACTCGGATCAAAGCCGCCAGAACAACGTATAGCCACGCGCAACTGCGCAATGATTTCTGCAGTACTTAGGTTTCGGTTGAAGCCCTGTTTACCTGTAGAGCAGAAACTGCAGTCGAGAGAACAACCCACCTGAGAAGAGACGCAGAGTGTGCGGCGATCCCCTTCTGGGATCAGCACCATCTCAATAGCTGAACCACCATCCATCTGAATAACCCACTTACGCGTGCCATCTTTGGAGGTTTTATCGACGAGAATCTCAGGCTCACGAATCTCCGCCACCTCTGCCAGCTTAGCGCGCAGCGTCTTGCTGATATTGGTCATCTCATCAAAGGAGCTAGCGCCCTGCTGGTGCATCCACTTCAATACCTGAACGGCACGAAATTTCTTCTCACCAAGGGTTTCAAAAAATTCTTCGAGTTTTGCGGGGGATAAACCGAGGAGGTTTACTTTAGATTCGGACATGGTGCGGGGTGTCTCTTGAGGGTTGGCACAGGTGTTTCCACCTGTGCCCGGATCTTCAACTTATGCGCCGAAGAAGTACGCGATTTCGCGCTCAGCAGATGCTGCAGAGTCAGAACCGTGTACGGCGTTCGCGTCGATAGACTCAGCGAAGTCACGACGGATCGTGCCTTCAGCAGCTTCCTGTGGGTTAGTAGCACCCATCAGTTCGCGGTTCAGAGCGATTGCGTTCTCACCTTCCAGAACCTGTACAACAACAGGACCTGAAGTCATGAAAGCTACCAGATCGCCAAAGAATGGACGCTCTTTGTGCTCAGCGTAGAAGCCTTCAGCGTCGGCCTGTGACAGCTGCTTCATCTGCATAGCAGCGATTTTCAGACCAGCTTTTTCGAAGCGAGCAACGATTTCGCCGATTGCGTTCTTGGCAACTGCATCTGGCTTGATGATAGAGAGAGTACGTTCGATAGCCATTGGACCTAACCTTTAAATTAGTTGGATGAAAATTTTGGTGCGCGGATTATACGCCAAAGGTCGACCCGAGGGTAGCATTTCGGCGAGCGACCTTAATCACGCAACGGAGCGGTTAGTGCCCCTCAGAAACCTGGTTAATAGTGTACTTGGGAATCTCTACAACTAGGTCCTCATCACCAACAACTGCCTGACAACTCAAGCGCGACTCTGGCTCCAGACCCCAAGCCTTGTCAAGCATGTCATCTTCGAGCTCATCAGACTCTTCCATGCTATCGAAGCCTTCACGCACAACTACGTGACAGGTCGTGCAGGCGCAAGACTTTTCACACGCGTGTTCAATATGAATACCGTTACGCAGCGCCGCGTCGCAGATAGTCACCCCAGGCTCAGCTTCGATGACCTGGCCTTCAGGGCAAAGCTCTTCGTGGGGTAGAAAAATAATCTGCGGCATTAGCCCTTCTCCTTTTCGGAACGGTTATTAGAAACGGGGTCGAAGATATCGACGCTCTGCCCCTGCAGAGCCGTCTGAATCGAGCGATCCATACGACGCGACGCAAAGAAATCACTCACCTGGGCCAGATGCTCCACACCAGCCTCAATGGCACCAGCACTCGAGCCCTGTGCGAGCTTCTCGAGCACATCAATCTCAGTATTAAGATCCTTCAACTCCTGCTCTGACAGCAGCTCGCCATCTTCGGCGATCGCGTTACGCAGTGCGCTAACTAAACGATCAGCCTCAACTTGCTGCTCACGCAGACTGCGCGCTTCGCGATCGTCCGCAGCATTAGAGTAGGACTCCTGCAGCATACGGGTAATTTCAGAGTCTGAAAGTCCGTACGATGGTTTCACCTGAATCGCAGACTCAACACCCGTCGAGAGCTCTTTGGCTGCCACATTCAAAAGGCCATCAGCATCTACCTGGAAGGTGACCCGAATATGAGCCGCTCCAGCTGCCATCGGTGGAATACCGCGCAGCTCAAAGCGCGCTAACGAACGGCAGTGATCAACCAACTCTCGCTCACCCTGCAGCACATGCACCAGCATCGCCGTCTGACCGTCCTGATAGGTCGTGAACTCTTGCGCACGCGCAACTGGGATTGAGGTGTTGCGATGAATCACCTTCTCCACCAGTCCGCCCATAGTCTCTAGACCGAGCGAGAGCGGCAGCACATCAAGCAGCAATAATTCGGAGTCAGGCTTATTGCCGGCCAGAATGTCCGCTTGGATCGCCGCACCAATTGCGACAACACGATCGGGGTCAATATCGATGTGTGGATCGCGCTTAAAGAATTCACCGACTGAGCTCTGCACCAGAGGCACGCGGGTCGAACCACCGACCATAACTACGTCCTGAATCTCATCGAGCGCCACACCGGCATCTTTGAGCGCACGCTTACAGGCACGGATAGTTTTAGAAACCAGCGGCTTACACAGAGCATCAAATTGATCACGGCTTACCTGTACCCCTGTGCCAGAGCCCGGTAGAACAACCTCTACCTCAGAGCTGCTCGTAAGCTGCTCCTTGGTGTGACGCGCAATTCTCAGCAGTTCGCGACTGGAGCTCGCATCAAAGACCTGATCGCCTGCCTGATCCATCAACCAGTGAGCCAGCGCATGGTCAAAATCGTCGCCGCCCAGCGCCGAGTCACCACCGGTGGCCAAGACCTCAAACACACCCTGCGTCAGACGCAGAATTGAGATATCGAATGTACCACCACCCAAATCATAAACAGCGACTACGCCTTTATCCTGCTGATCAAGGCCGTAGGCTACCGCGGCCGCGGTTGGCTCATTGAGCAGTCGAAGAACATTAATTCCGGCTATCTGAGCGGCATCTTTCGTCGCCTGGCGCTGCGCATCGTCGAAATAAGCAGGAACGGTTATAACAGCCCCCTCGAGATCACCACCCAAGCTCGCCTCTGCGCGCGCAACCAAACTTTTGAGAATATCTGCTGAGATCTGAACCGGGCTCAAATCGCCCACTGCAGTACGCAGGTAGGGCATCGACGTGTCAGATTCTACAAACTCATACGGAAGCTGCTCGCCAAGCTGCAGCACATCAGCTGCAGAGCGCCCCATGAGGCGCTTGATTGACTGGATGGTATTGTAGGGATCCTGAGTTGCCCGCAGGGCCGCTTCAGCGCCTACTAGCGGCTGCTGGCCCTGCGTGTAATGAACAACAGATGGCAAAATATGGCCACCGCTCTCATCCGCCAAGGTCTCAGCAACACCATTGCGTACACTGGCAACCAGCGAGTTGGTAGTACCCAAGTCGATACCGACAGCGAGCTTACGCTGATGCGGGTCCAGGCTTAGTCCGGGCTCTGCAATCTGCAACAGCGCCATAGTAATCAGTACTCCTCGTCCAGACGATCTTCAGCCGCCTCAATCTCGTGCAATAACTTGTTTACGAATTGCAGCTTTCTAATCGCGACCTCTGCGGTTTCGAGGTCGTCTGCAGCAAGCGCCGCATTAAACTGCGAATACTCTTGAGTTTCAAGCGCACGGGCCTGCTGTTCCAAATCCTCAAGCTCAGCAAACGGGTCATCGGCTTCGCCCACTTCAAACAGCGCCTCGCGGAGCTCCATCTGCTGCATCAAAAAGGCACCCGGCAACTGCTGACGAGTCTCCTCACCGGTCTCAACACCGCGCAGCTTAAGCAGGTATTGCGCGCGTTTAAGCGGCTGCTTAAGCGTCTCAAAGGCTTCATTAAGGTGAGTAGTCGCCTGCACAGCTAGTCGCTGCTCGCGCTCACCTTTGTGAGCATGGCGATCTGGATGGTATTCACGCTGCAGTTCGCGGTAGCGCTCACTAAGCTGCTGCGCATTTAGATCAAACCCTGGGGCGAGCTCAAACAGTTCGAAGAAGTTCTTAGAAATATCCATACACTCTCGTGAGCTTACCCTCTCTTTTGCGCAGCGGAGGGAGAAAAATCAGACGTTAAAGCTCTCACCGCAGCCGCATTCGCTGCGCACATTCGGGTTGTTGAACTTAAACCCTTCGTTCAGACCCTCTTTGACAAAGTCCAGCTCAGTGCCTTCCAGGTAGACCAGGCTTTTCGGATCGATTACAACCTTCACACCCTCGAACTCAAACACTTCGTCTTCGGTGTTCAGGTCATCAACATATTCCAATACGTAAGCCATACCGGAACAACCTGATGTACGAACGCCCAGACGTATGCCGACGCCTTTGCCACGCTTCTCTAAATATCTCGCCACATGATTCGCTGCAGCGGAGGTCATAGATACACCCATAACGTTTCCTAGACTAGGGCCGGGCGACAAAGCCCGGCTGCTCATTACTTCTGCTTGTTACGGTAATCGTCGATCGCCGCTTTGATCGCATCTTCAGCCAACACTGAACAGTGGATCTTCACAGGCGGTAGCGCTAGCTCTTCAGCAATCTGCGCATTTTTGAGATCAGCCGCCTGATCCAGCGTCATACCTTTGACCCACTCAGTCACTAGCGAGCTAGACGCGATCGCTGAGCCGCAACCGTAGGTTTTAAACTTCGCATCTTCGATAACGCCGTCATCGCTGACTTTGATCTGCAGACGCATAACGTCACCACAAGCTGGCGCACCCACCATGCCAGTACCTACGTGAGAATCACCCGCATCCATCTTGCCGACGTTGCGTGGATTCTCGTAGTGGTCGATAACTTTTTCGCTGTAAGCCATGTTGAACTCCTAAAACTCTTATCTGGTGATATTAGTGGTGAACCCACTCTACTTTGCTGAGGTCAACGCCATCTTTAAACATATCCCAAAGTGGAGACAGTTCACGCAGCTTATCGACTGCGGTGCGGACCTGAGCGGCTGCATAATCAACCTCCTCCTCAGTCGTGAAACGACCGAAAGAGAAACGAATCGATGAGTGTGCCATCTCGTCATTCAAACCGAGCGCACGCAACACGTAAGATGGCTCCAAGCTTGCTGAAGTACAAGCAGAGCCTGAAGAGACCGCCAGATCTTTGAGTGACATCAGCAGCGACTCGCCCTCTACAAAAGCGAAACTGACGTTGAGATTGCCGGGGTAGCGCTCATCAAACGAACCGTTGACGTAAACCTCTTCCATATCCTGAATCTGTGTCCAGAAGCGATCACGCAGCGAAATAAGACGCTGTTTCTCAGACTCCATCTCCTCTTTGGCGATACGGAAAGCTTCACCCATACCCACGATCTGGTGCGTTGCCAAAGTACCTGAGCGCATACCACGCTCGTGGCCGCCGCCGTGTATCTGCGCCTCAATGCGTACACGTGGCTTACGACGCACGTAGAGCGCACCTACACCCTTAGGACCGTAAATCTTGTGAGCACATAGCGAGAGCAGATCGACTTTCATCTCTTGCATATCGAGGGGGATCTTACCGGCACTCTGAGCCGCATCCACATGGAAAAGAACGCCATGCTTACGGGTCAACTCCCCGATTGCGGCTATATCGGTGATAGTGCCTATCTCGTTATTGATGTGCATTAGAGAGACAAGAATCGTGTCTTCACGCAGCGCATCAGCAACCATCTGCGGCGTGATCAGGCCGTCTGACCCGGGCGTCAAGTAGGTAACCTCGTAGCCTTCTCGTTCCAACTGTCGAGTCGCATCGAGAACTGCTTTGTGCTCAATTTTAGAGGTAATGATGTGCTTACCCTTCTTGTGGTAGAAGTGCGCTACCCCTTTGATCGCGAGGTTGTCTGACTCAGTCGCCCCTGAAGTCCAGACAATCTCACGCGGATCCGCACCAATCAGGTCAGCAACGTTGCGACGCGCGGTCTCAACGGCTTCTTCTGCCTTCCAGCCAAACAAGTGAGAGCGGCTTGCTGGGTTACCGAAGTTACCATCGGGTGTTAGGCAAGCCATCATCTTTTCAGCAACACGTGGATCGACTGGGGTTGAAGCCGAGTAATCCATATATATTGGCAGTTTCATCTATCTCTCCAAAGTTTTAACAACCGAGTCGATTAACCGTTGCGACTCGCGAGAATCAGTTCTTCAGTAACGCGGCCATCCTGACGTTGGGCCACCATCTGCACATCATTACGCACAACAAGATCAGCTAGACTAATCCCGCTCAAAAAACCATGAATCTGTCCGCTCAAATCCATCCACAGATGGTGAGTCAGACATATTTCGCCCGACTGACAGTTGCCCTTTTG
>Ga0209652_1002761_pt1 | contig 13321 bp, 8 predicted proteins | sample SaaInl74LU_5_DNA_FD_184641 | JGI IMG/M metagenome (GOLD analysis project Ga0209652, IMG submission 184641) | Marine microbial communities from expanding oxygen minimum zones in the Saanich Inlet - ESP_74LU_5_DNA (SPAdes) (version 2) | ecosystem: Environmental > Aquatic > Marine > Intertidal zone ...
ACAACCGCTAGCAACCATACTACATACAAACATTGTAGCAACATTATCTTCGATCTTATCATATTATGTCTGCAGCTGACATCACCATCTCCGATTCAGCCGGCGCCACCGGCCAAGAAATCAACGCCATCTGCATCGGCTCCGGCCGCTTCCTACGCAGTGTCCTAGTACCCCTCCTCTCATCTCATGCGAAGCCGTGTGTCTTTCAAACTCGTGGTCGGACGTTTCTCGATTCCTTCAAAGACGATGGCAATCTCGACAATAATGATCCGAAAATGCTGACGTATCCTGTTGATACAGTAGAGTTTGATGGGACAACGACCACATCTGACATTGAGATTTACGCCGCCGGCACTCTTGGCACTGCTGATGGACGATCCCAACTGATGGATAATCTTGTATCCAAAATCAATTCTCTTACGGTGATTGGAGTGGGTGTCACCGAAGCTGGATTGCAAAATGCAACTAATCAGTGTATGCTTGATTTGACTGAGCTGCTGTTCAAAGTGTACACTCGAATGAGTGCGGTTACGGATATTTTGCAATGCCCAAATCCAAATAATGGAAAGATATGTATTATTAATACAGATAATGTGCCCAACAATGGGGATGTGATTCGAGACCACGTAATGCTGAATGGAAGGGATATTTACAGCGACGATGAAGGGTTTGTTGACTTCCTTCAGAGTAAAGTTGCCTTTCTAAACACAATGGTTGATCGTATCACATCTTCACGACCAAACTCCAATGGATTAGTTCCGCTATGCGAGCCTCTCCCAATGAAAGCACTTGTAATATGTGACCCGGGGAGAGATTTACCATCGTGGATGTGTAATGATGAAACTCAGTCTAAATTTGGTGTGAAAATTCGTCATAATTCCAACGAATTGGAGTGTGATATTGCACTCAAGTTGCGTGTAGCCAATGGGACTCATACAGCCGTGGCACATGTAATGGCGTTATCGTCACTGGTAAATACCGAAGCGCTGTGCGATATTTCCTCCCCAAAATCACCAGCAGCAAATGTACTCGCATATGTTGATTCACTCTATCAATCACAGATACTACCAGCGGCTGTCGGTGATGGTATATCCGCTGAGGAGACCGAAGCAACGTGGGCAGATTGGAGGCAACGATTGCTGCATCCCAAATTCGGGCTTTCGACGTTTTTCATTACTCAGAATGGTGCTGCCAAGTGTGGGATTCGTTTGGGACCAACAATTAAGGGATTGATCAATGCTAGCGCGGAAACAAATGGGAGGGAGAATCCTCTATCTGTGTCGATGGCGTTTGCTGTGGCTGCCATCCTGAGATTCCTGACTCCCTCAAGTAACACGGCATGTAAACAATCTGAAAATCAGAATGGAGTATATACTGGTTGGTTGGATACTCTTAGTGCTGCTGCTGCTGGCAGCTCTGAGGATACAGTATCTTATGCCGATGGATTGCGTTACAATCTGCGAGAAGGGTGGTATGAGTTTCGCTGCTCAATGAAGTTGATCTCAAATGGTGTTCAGCGAGAGATGACATTGCCGGAAGCGCTTTCCAAGTTTAAAGAACCCAGACAGCCTAGTGCACACCATGACATTGTAAAGAACTATTTGCTACATCCTCAGGGAGGAAACCTGCAATCATTACTCGACGGTGCAGACGATGACGATGCGTTGTTCAAATCGACAACGTTGGATATATTTGTTAGTGCTGTATCCGTATTGTACGCCCGAATGGTTAGCGGTGACAATATGATTCAACTATTGGTTGAAATGCTGCAAGGAGATCATGCTTACACAAGTGGCCTTGAGACATCCTGTCAATTTATCGCTGAAGTTCCTCTCCATGTGCAAGACAGCGTCACGCCGCTGCATTACTCAGTGTCGTATATCCCGACAGACAGCTCCCTAATGAAGAGGAAGGTAAAAGCGGCAGATATTCACTCGGTAGTATGGAGTGAGGTTAGAGGCCAAGAAGTTATTGATCTGCATACCCATCTTCTTCCACCACATTTTGGTGCACTTTGTCTATGGGGCATCGATGAAATGCTTACTTATCATTACTTGGTCTCGGAATACTTTATGACTGCTCCTGCTGACATTACTCCTGAGGGCTTTTTCGCCATGAACAAAAATCATCAAGCAAATCTAATTTGGGAATCTTTGTTTATCCAAAGGTCGCCCATCTCTGAAGCTACGCGAGGAGTCTTGACAACGTTGCAAGCATTGGGACTTCAATCTGAGATTGACAATCGTGATTTGGATGCAATCAGAATATTCTACGATGGCTTTCGGGAGGAAGGATTAGAGGGTGTTGAGAAGTTTGTCGGCGAGGTTTATAGGATTGCTGGAGTGAAATATGCATGCATGACAAACATCCCCTTCGATTCCAATGAAGCGCAGCATTGGAGACCCATGAAAAAGGAATACCCGGAGACTTTCAAGTCTGCTCTTCGTGTCGATCCATTGCTTGCTGGTGATAGAAAGACGGTCGAAAATGCCTTGAGGGCATCGGGCTATTCCACCAGTCTAGAAGACGCTCGGAAATATCTACATGATTGGTGCGATACAATGAAACCTGAATACTTGATGGCTTCGACCCCTCACGACTTCTCTTTGCCTCCAAGTGAAGGTGGTGGTACATTGTCTGGTGTGACAAAGAAAGGAGTCAATGAAAGTTCACTTCAGTCCCCCTTTGCATTCGCCGATTTAACTGGAAACGACTGCAATGATTGTGAAGCAACAGACAACTTGCCAAGCATCATTAATGAGAACTCTGACTTTTTGACAGAAGTACTGATGCCTGTGTGCGAAGAAAGAGACCTACCTTTGGCATTAAAGATCGGTGCACACCGAAGCGTGAATCCAGCTTTATTATCTGCCGGTGATGGATTGGTGGCTTTTGCTGATACAAATTCACTTGCAAGACTTTGTGGCAGGTTCCCCAAAGTAAGGTTCCTTGCTACCTTCTTATCTCGCAATAATCAACAGGAGGCATGTGTACTGGCATCGAAATTCCGCAATCTTCACATCTATGGCTGTTGGTGGTTTTGCAACAATCCGAGTATAATCAAAGAAATAACTCAAATGAGGGTTGAGATGCTAGGGACAGCCTTCACTGCTCAACATAGTGATGCGAGGGTTGTCGACCAGCTCATTTACAAATGGAGTCATAGCAGAGCAGTTATTGCTAAAGTATTGGTAACAGAGTACGAAAAGGCAATTGCTTCAGGATGGAGACCAACCCGGAAGGAAATACGAAGAGATGTAGGGAGACTATTTGGAGGATCTTTCTCCGAATTCATGACGAAATCTCTTAGATGAATGACATTTCAATTTTAGATTCATCTTGTCAAGGGAATACCTTGATCTTGTTCTTGTTGAATCGACGTCATACATGTTTGACCGACGTAGAAAACAATATCCAATATTGTAGCCAATGCTTCCGAGAATTGGCATCAGTGGAAATGCCTTGCTATCCGAAGCAAGCCCCTCTTGTTGTAACATAAGTATGTAGATATTGTTACCGGTCAGACTTTGAAACAGTCGGAGTGACATGCACATCCGCTCACAAGCAACTTCCCCTAAAAATGAATAAACGCACTTGAATGTTTGTTTCAATACACATATCTTTCAGATACCCACGATGCTGCATTGCTTCGAGGTCTGTACACCTAAGCTGGCCAACAACTACTACGTTTCGTTGAATGGGGGAAAGTCTGAACAAATAAATCTGGCACAAAGGTAGCTCCGATGGCTGCGACGGTGGGTGAGGGCGTGCTCTAAAAGACCAAGCGTTCTAAGAAAATATGAAAGCTCTGGCAAATCTGGCAAGAGCGGCGGCGGCTACGACCGCGAACTTGAATGATGGGGTTGCTCTTCTAGCTCTGGAAAGTCAGGCAAGTCGGGCGGCTCCGGCTCCGGCAAGTCTGGCAAGAGCGGCAGCGGCTAGTCCGACCGATTCTCAAGGAAAAAAGAGAGGAAGTAAGATGTGTTGCCAATTGAAGCTCAGTTGAATGACGGTATCTCTCATTGAGAATGATGCCTGATATAGCTGACTTCTTTGTCTTCACTCGTCTTATTCTTCTCTTCTACATATATTAGCTGAAGCGTAGCCTATCTTGCCTCTTTTTGTGTGCGAGGAAAAACGCTTGGTTAAAGAACCATTGTTATAAGATAAATTAACTCTCAACACTACAAAAGCATTGTCTATCTATGGAGCTTATTTCATCTGACGGTCGTCAATGATAGATGTTGTTCAAATCTGGTAGTCACACTTGACGGTCGTCTGATAGTTATTGAATCCATAACTTCTACACTACTCTATATGGAATCTACGATCATCGTCACGGATAAGCATCTGCATATCTGCAAATTGTCTCTCCCAATAGCACAAACTTTTCTGCCGTACCAGCTCTCATTCCACTCTTTATTTGACGGGCCACCATTGGTTGCCCATTTGGAAACTCAGCTTCTACACTGCACACCATTCGACATGAATTCTTCCCAGTGTTCAGAATAGAATATTGTGTCCAGGATATGAATGTACTTCCATACGGAACTTCAGGCGTCAGCGTTTTCTCCTTGATGACGAGGCTGTTTGCATCATATTGTAATATCTCCCACGTAGCATAACACATATTCGCTGAGACGAAGGCTGACTTTGGCATCAAGTAGGAATACTCCATAGTTGCACCAACAAAAGAGTTTTCATCGATACCATCAGGAGCCTTTGGTAAGCCGATATCATTTTCATTCGCAGACCAGGTACCCATCGTTATCTTGTCATAATTCAAGTCTACAAAGAAAGCATCCTTCATAAAGTTAGATTCGGCATTCAGCAGTGACCAACGGAGCCTCAAAAATCCAACTGGCAAATCCACTTCCAGCCCCACAAATTCCAACGATTCGGGTAGAGAAAACCCTGGAGGAGGCGTGACATCATTCTTATCCTCTTTAATGGCAGGACCCATCAGAGGTCCGACAATAGGTTTGGCATCCTCGCCAACTTCAGCCTCTTCTTTTCGTTTATCCTCCCGCATCTCTCGGAGTGCAGCAAGCATGAATGTAGCTTGAGAGCTCCTTCCTTTTATCTCAAGCTGCATCTCCATTCCTTTCTTTTCAACGTATCTAAAGATATCATCTGAGACCACTCGTAAGATGTACTTATCAACTGAGTATTTGAGACCAAGAGCATATAACACCTGAAGAATAGGCAGACTGATGAAGAAGTGAAGCTGGTAAAAACTAGCCAGCAAATATGCAATCACTTCATTTCGAGATGGGAAATAACGACGACGTATGGCAATAAGAATTTCAGGCACTGATCGTTTCTTCTTCGTCTTCTTCTCGGTGTCCTTGTTTCCCAATTGTTTCTCACTAGCAGCCACGCTTTGTCTTACGCGTTGATCTCTGATCCATTCGCGCTTCTGCCGAGCCCACTGATTGGCGGTGTGCTCCATTAAGAGGATCCAATCAATATTATTAACTTCAACAGCGATGACGAAGAAAGGTCCAGTCCTATATTCGATATCTGTCTGAATGCTAACGCCGCGCTGCTCGAGACGAGGGCCAATCAGGCTGCAAATGAGCATATTAAAGGATATTGGAAGGTGTGAGTACAGTTAAAAATACACCATGAAAAGATGAAGCACCATGTTTGTGTCGCTTACCGGTACAAATCATTTGAGAGCTGCACCGCTACTTTGCGAGGAGTGAAATCACTAGCCAACGCAAGCCCGGCCAACTGTATGACCTTTTGCTGAGTAACTGCCCTGATCCATTCAAACTGGAAGTCCCGGCCCCTTTCATTCTTATTATCCTGCCACCACCCCCTAGCCATTCTTTCCAACTCATTATTCACGACTTGCACCGAGTTCCTGACAACGACATTAATATACAGTGTGTTCTTCGTATGCTTAATATCACGTCGCTTCTTGTCCCCTTGATCACTTTGCGACCGCCCCTTGTCATGATAAAGATCCGTATTGTCTACAGCAGGGCCCTTCTTGATCAATTCATGCGCATGCACAAATCGGTCTTTAATGGGTGAAAACATTTTCGATTTCAGAGACTGTGGTTCATCCTCATCATTATTCTCCCCCAAAATGTTCTTACTCAAGATATCTCCATGAGTTAAACGAGCGCTGCGATAGTAATAGGCATCCCGATGACTCCACCCTTTCCCATATCGACGTTCTAACGAGTGTTGTTCAACTGTGGCATAATAATGTCGGTCACGTGAGGCATATGCCAACTCCCGCTGCGCATCAAATGCTTGAATGAGGAGCAGCAAAGACTTTTTGTCGACTGCGGGAAGAAGTGGAGGTACATCACGATCCAAACAAATATTGAATAATTGACGATGACATAGTCCCTCGAGGACCTTCCATGTCCGATGAGCAATTGTCACTGCCATCTTGTCCGTTATCATCATGTACTGTTGTAGGTCTTGAGACGGAAGGGTGATTTCTCCTCCCGTGCGGGGTGGCTCGTACAATGATGAATTGTCCATGGGTCCATAGCCCACAATTCCCCTCACATCACTGTCACTATGTGCTGATCTCGATCGTGGAAGATGAATGCTTGGAGTGACAGACAAATTTAGAGGAGGGGATGGTGCCTCCGATGAATCGAACGAGATCAATCTTGACATAATGGATGAATTCGCCATAGTTAGAGCACTAATGTGGTTGGTACTGGTAGTTGGCATGCGACTAGATCGATGCGATCTGAAGTTGTTACTGCGTTGTTGGAAGGGTGATTGGGAGGAAGTGTTTCTACTCCTAGCAGACATGTAATACAGGCGTTTCTGTTCGTCTTCGTACTCACTCTCACCATCTAGACTTTCCAATGATACTGCCCTTGTCCTCCCCTGAGACTGTTGACTCATTTGCCCATTTGAATCTAGCAAAGCTGGATTCTGTTTCTTGCCAGTGGAAGAAGCAATCAATCCACATCGAATCCAATGTACCACACAATGTAACTCATGAGAATCTGCACTCTCCAATGAATCAAACGGTGTTCCACATAAACTACACATCCAAACATCCCCCGATGATAATAGATCTTGTGCCTCTCGGGCTAATTGCTCTTGATACTTTTGATACGCTGTTAGACTTGTGCTGTGATCATCTGTTTCATTTTTTAGAAGTGGTGCAAACAGCTTTTTTGGTGTGAACTTCTTGCCTCCCTTTTTATTCTGTAGAGTGTTGACTCCTCCCCCCTCTTCATTGATGGATGGGAGTGCATTATCAACCTCAGTTGTTGCAGTAGTGATGATGGTATGAGAACCGCCACCATTGGTTGTTTGAGAGATGTAGCTAGCACTTTCATCGTCATCCTCCGAAATCTTTTCTTCCTCTTCTTCATGATATGTATTCTCACCACTAGATGTTGTCCTCTTGACAATTTTGGCAGTAGTGTTCTTCTTCTTCTTCCTTTTCGGACTTGATTTAGGTTTGATCTTATTATTTCGAGCACCAGTAGCGTTGCCATTATTATTCCGGTTCGTAGTAGTATTATTTTTGCCATCACTGAAATCACTAAACGTAGTAATCACCCCAGTCGAACATAACCGAGCAGTTTCAAGTGCCACCTTTCGTGCCTCAGCCTTCTTCTTGGCTAGTTCACGCTGTCGCTGCCGATTACGTGCTTCATGCTGCGATGCTGTGATGGGAGGACCAATGGATCGTTCGGTACCATCGACCGCATATGTAGAGCTGATTAGAGTGGAGGACACATTAATTGAACCGGATGTCCGATGGACAATATTGTTACTGCTGTTGTTGTTGTTGTTGTTGTCGCTGTATTGTTCTCCGGCTGCTGCTTGTGCGGCCGCGGTGGAGTTTCGGTAGGCTACCTTTTTTATGGGGAAGCTTGCGGTTGTTCTGGTGCTTTCGTTGTTCATAATACAGTTATTATTTTGTGCGTTTGTGTTTTGACTTGACTTCGCCGCTCCGATTTTGACGGCGCTGCGTTTGCTAAAATGGCAGCACGAAATAAATATCAATGGCTACGGCTGCTACTATGAAAGGAGTGGAGGTGTAGGTGGACTAGCTGGAATAGATGAAAGTGTGAATGCCGTCGTGTACTACTTCAACATCGAAGGAACATCGACATGGTGACTTCCTTGGATCTTGGTTTTGAGTTTTGATGCCCGCCTTCGCACCGACATACATTCACATACCATCAAATAATACTATTACCTACTGTTTTTTGGCGGGTAGCGCATAGAACACTCAGACATCAACCACACCACCTCATCATTTCATTTGACGTCGCACTTTGACAACCCAATCAATTCTTTTGTCCACCCCTACACGTAGCCCCGAAAGCACCACCATTAGAATGATAGAAGCATTGATTAATGCAAGCATAAAGGATGAGGTTTTTACTGAAGTCAACAACAACTGCGAGCAGAGCGGCGGCATCTGTGGCCCGTGGTGCAAACAAACTCCTATCAAAGAACAATGCACATAACGCTGTCACAGAACATGCCACCAACAACAACATAACTGGCAAAGCATGGGGTCAACATTGCTCACCAGACTGTGGTTGTGTTCTACGCTTCGAGATGCAACTAAGCAACGACCGCATATCTCCTGCTCTATCGACTACAGAGACTGTTGCAGCGGCAACTTATCATGCGAAGCGTGTTATGGTCACCAAGGCCAAGCACTCATCAGACAATGACGAGAATAGAACATCATCATCTTCGTCGCCATCATCCTCCACCAACCTGAAGCCACTCTTAACCTCCGAACTTTCTTCAAAATCGCAACGTCCAATACTCACATCATGCACATGCACGACACTACACGAACTAGCGCAACAGGTGGTCAACCATTTGCCAGGAAGAACATTGCAACAATTACGCAATGACACAGAATTGGGAGTTGTGGGTGCACGAAGTTCCATGGCCTTTCGTCATACGGTTCTACGTGAGAATGTATTACCTGCATTAGCGGAGAAAGAAGCTCAATCGTGGAAGAAGTTTGGTGAAATGTCTTCGAAAGAACAGCAGCAGCAGAATGAAGATGCAAAGAACAGCAGCGGTGGTGGCATACACGAAATGAATTCCACACAACAACATGGGCACTGTTTTGATCTTGTAGAAGACTCATTCCTCTCCATGATACATGAGCGTGCAATGCCACCCCGTAAAGATGATAATGTGCATGCGTTCTCGCCCACAATGGGTGGTTACTTCCGAATGTATAGCCCTTCTGGTAGGCAGCAGAAGCAGAGACATTTGCCATCGCAACATTCGCTGGATGAAGACGACATCGCTGCAGAATATGCTACGATGAGAAGGAACGACTCTCTTGCTTCTCAAAGTGGAGACTGGTTACAAAAATCACCGTCATCCTACTTCTTATTCGGAGATGAAAGTTCCAACAGTAAATCGAGCTACTCTGATGGAATCTTGAGTCTCTTTATAGACTATGCCAAAGAATCAATATTTGGTAGAGATGGTAATGCTACTGCAGCAACATCTGCAACGGTGGAGAATGGAGCACGTCCAAGCAACTACTTACAGTTACTAGACATGTATGGAGACACTCATTCTGACCATGGTGAGAAGGAAGAGGAGCCATATGATGATTGGCTTGATTATGTTGATACTCAGTCGCAAGGGCAATCGTAAACTATTGGTTGATTGAATGTATAGATGGTTCTTTGCGGGGTTGATACTGATAGAGATAGAACATTATTAAGCTTAAAGAATGATAAAATTAAAAAAATTACCATACAATCGTCAGAGGGTTGGGAAGATCATCCACTTTGATGTATAACTATTTTCAAACTCTGATGTGTAGATAATGTCAGAGAAGATGGGTTGAACCATGTGCTATGCTCCAATAGCAAATTTAGAAGAATCGACTCTATCCATCTCAATCTCCTCTTTCGTCCGCAATGCCTTCATTAACCGAGCAGCCACAAAGTAAATTGTTCCCGTACCCTTGGGCACTTCAATACCATCATTTTTATTAATACTACCATCATCGTTGCTTTTCGGAAAGACCAAAATCTTGGGAAAGCGCTTGACATCGAATTCATCACATACCGATTTATAAACTTGACATGATACACCAAAAATTTGTACATTCGGTCTTTGTTCCATTATCTTTTTTGCAACTTCTATATAATTGTATTTGAATGCTTGACAAGCTCCACATTTTGGATCGTAGAATTCGATAACTTTGGGTGAGTTTGATTTTCGAAAGTCATGGTCATAGGGGTTGTAATCGAAGACATATGGATGTGCTTCTTGTGGTGGATAGAGGTAGGATGATGTCTCACTTTGTTTAATTTCAGTGTTATGGCGAGATTGGCCGGTAATTTTGTTGATATTGTATTGAGGAGAGGAGCGATAATAATGAACGATGCCGAGGATTGTAATTGTGATTAATAATGACCGCTTGTAGGTGACAATCTTTGTCATGCGGCTCGTCACATCATTGCGACGCCGAGAATTTGATGGATGTTGCTGAAGACTGGAGAGAGGAATGAGCATTGTAATTATGATAAGACTTCTTCCACTAACATTTGCCACTGGCACTGGGTCAGCTTACTGCTATGTGTATTTGTCGGCTGGATGGTGCAGGCAGCAGCATCTTGAATCTTGAAGGTGAAGTGCTATGTAAGTAAGTAAGTACCTACCTACTTAGTGCATGAGATGCGGAAGTGGTGGCAAGCGGGACTGTACCTGCTCTCAGTCTCGGATGCCAATCTCACTTGATCGTACTTAGATAGTCAGTGCCGCCCGCCAACAAGCTTTATCCGTGCATCTTTTATTCTTTGTGACACAGCAGGGAGCGTAACGCAGTCTCTGCAGGGGAGAACTCTTCCCCGCCACATGCCCCCTAAATATGATTTTGTGCAGACCAACTTTTGGATTGCACATCACAGTGACTCACAAGATGGTGCTCTCGGCCTACGCAGCAACAAAGGCGACAGATATCATATTATAAACCCATAACACAGTCACTAGACCTATTTTTCACGCTGAATCGAATGATCCAGACGACGGTCTACAAAATTCAATGACTGTGGACGTATTCACAACAATAGCAGCGGCAGCGATTTTTCCGAAATTTACGTGATAACACAGTTTCGGCATCGTGCAGGAGAGGTAATGATCAATATCTAACGCTCCTATGGTAACCCCACATCCGCATGGGTAAAGTCGTCGATTGTTCAACGGCGATAGTGGCAGAAATGAGTATTATAGCGGCATATGCCATGATTCGGGAACTTTTTTTCCCACAAGCAGGTTGCAGCCTCAAAAAGTGCGTAAAAAGCAGGCGAGCGAAGTATGAATTCCTATGTTTACGAAGGCCGTCAACCTGCAAAACACCTCCCAAGGGGCAAAGTTCTCCAGAGAAGGGCAAACAGAATAGCGACAACCGTTACACATCGCAAGAGAGCTATTGGCTCACTAGCACCTGCAGCTGCAGATGCTCTTGTAACATGTCTGCTTCCTGCCAGCCTCAATCCCAATTGGACCGCACCAGTCACCAGGCCACATATAAGTTGCGGCATTTTGGCTTCATGCAAAGTTTGTATGAGAAGCTTGATTTCCCTTTAATACTATCCCAAGCTGTAATAGCTCACTAGCACATGCAGATGCTCATATTCATCACAGTTCCAAATCCAATGTGGTTGTCAAATGCGTTGTTGGCTGCCAGCTTAAATTGACCATGACACATATTATAAAGTTGTTGCATCGCACAGCGCAGTTTGTATGAGCCGCTTGACTTACCTTAACTACTATCCCAAGTAATGTATAATTGACTACTAGCACCTGTAGATGCAGATGCTGACATGCTAGAGATATATTGTTGTCGCTCTTCTGGCTACAAGACTTAATTCAATCTCTTCAGACCATTACAAAGTTGTAGCACTGCCAAATTTTAAGATGATTGTATGAGTCACATTATTTCCTTTACTATTATCCCACGCAAGCAATAATTGGCACATTGGCACCTGTAGATGCTCATATTCACAGTGCCGACTACAAAATGGTGGCCCAATGTGCTGCAGGCTGCCAGCTTCATTGGACCTCACCAGGGCATGTAAGGCTGCGGCATTACTTCTACATTTGCGGTTTGCATGAGGAGAAGAATTCTACTTGTATCCTATCATATCAAACTAGAATGGACCACTCACAGCAGTGTATGTTTGTGATAACTATTGTTATCCAATGTGCTAATGGCGGCCATCCCCAGATTGGGCGTCATCAGGTCACCTACACGAGTTGTAGCATAACTGATATACATGCAAAGAGCATGAGCAGTGACAAATGCACTTCTATATTATCATAATCAATCACAACGAGCTATTAAGTGCTGCTACTTGCTGCATTCACAGTACTAGATAAAAGATGGTTCTAGCTCCATCCCAAATTGGACCTCATCAGGTCACCTAGGAAGCTGTGGCATCACTGATACAGCTACAAAGAGCATGAGGCGCTGCAGTCTACTCATATACATCATTACCAACTACCATTGGCCACTAGTACCTGTGCATGCTCATATTGGCAGCACTAGACATGTTTTGATATGTTGGTTGAATGTGTACTTGGCGGCCATCCCAGACCCAGATTAGTTGGCCCTCATCAGGTCATCTACGAGGTTGCAGCATGGCTGATACACATAAAAAGAGGCATGAGCAGTGATAATATATTTCTATGATATCATAATCAACATATTGGGCCGTTGGAAGGTATTTGATTCATATATATTTACAGCGCTAGATACGATATCGTGGTAAATGAGTTGCTTGCGTCCGTCCAAGATGGCCTTGTCAGGACACCTAGACGCTGTCGTAGTATGGCTGATACACATATCAAAGAGCACGTGAAGTGGAATATATCCTTCTGCGCGAGATCAAACTATAATGGGCCGCTAGAAGCTGTTGATTGACATATCCACAGCGCTGGATACGATATGGTGCAAGAGTAGTACTGGCGGCCATCCCAAATTGGGCCTCATCAGGTCACCTATGGTACGAGGTTGTATCAACGCCGATGCGACAAAAAACTTGATCCATGAAAAAGATGCTTCTATTAACATGAACAACTATAATGGGTCGCTAGAATATGTTCATCGCCATAATCACAGCGCTAGATACGTTATGGTGCTAGAGTAGTCCTGGCAGCCATCCCAAATTGTGCCTCATCAGGTCACCTAAGAGGCTGCATCCTGGTCAATTTGCATGCAAAGAGCATTAGCAGTGGTAATTTACTTCCATGCTATCATTACCAACTATAATGGGCCCCTAGAACATATTGATTGCTGTATATTCAACGAGTTAGATATGATATG
>Ga0209652_1002764_pt1 | contig 13313 bp, 17 predicted proteins | sample SaaInl74LU_5_DNA_FD_184641 | JGI IMG/M metagenome (GOLD analysis project Ga0209652, IMG submission 184641) | Marine microbial communities from expanding oxygen minimum zones in the Saanich Inlet - ESP_74LU_5_DNA (SPAdes) (version 2) | ecosystem: Environmental > Aquatic > Marine > Intertidal zone...
ACTTATCTACATATAATACTAATTCCAAGTAACAGCTTACCGGTACGTTTTTGGCGCAATGCTCATTTTCAATCAAGGTTCACCTCACTTTTGCACTCCCAGCAACGTTCCGAAGACACTCTGTCACCAAGAGCCAAGCGTTGATAGCACCAACAACGATAGCAACGACATCGCCGCTGCTTCCAACGTCCAGCATAAAATTGTCTTTAGTATTCGGAACGCCCACGGCGTGGTAAGTACTTTTGGAGGTGCAATGACGACCATCATTTTGTATGCGCCGGCGTGCCTGCGCGGCATTGTTTTGACAAACAATGGCACACTTGCGCTTTGGGGTTGTTTCTTGTTCTCAGTATCACCGACATTGCGACTGACTTTGGCGATGGTCCATCAATAATAAGAATTATTTGTGAAGTCTTCCTGTGTACTTCATTATATTTTCCTTGGTTGCACAATTCTTTGCGATAATTCTCACATCACGTGGACCGTCATCGCCCATGCCATTATAACAATTATTATATTTCACAGAAACAAGTCGATAGCAAACATGTCATCCTCAGCTGCAGAAGCAATGGCAAGACTCCAAGCGGTGATGGCTGCGGTGGCGGGTAACAACAATCCAAATGCCGCTGCAGCAGCCGCTGCGTCAGTGGCTGCATCCATGGCCGCCGCCGCCTCCTCCTCCTCAGCATCCACCACAACAACAAATCCTGCCTCATCATCCACCACAACATCCCGGCGCTCCTCATCCACCACTACTGAGGATGACGGCAAAAAGAAATCCAATCAAAACGAGGAAGAAGAAGATGATGAAGAAGATATCACCTACACTCCCTACAAGCCTGCCAAACTCGACTATGGCAAGAAACACCCAGATTTGGTTGTCGAAAACAGTACCCTCAGTGCCGTGACTCCACCTGATATTACCTATAACATGGTAATGCCTGCCAGTATCATTTACGAGGGCAAACTATCCAATTCACAATTAGAGGCAATTGTGTACGGGTGCCAACGTCACATGGTAGATCTCCCAAAGCCCAAGATTGTGACTACGGAAAATGAAGCCCCAGAAGCAGCCAAGATGGCAGCAGCAGCAGCAGGGAAAGTCAAGAGTGAGAAGAAGAAAAAGGGATTGCAGGTCAAGCATGATGCCAAGCCACAGGCGGATAGTCCTGCCTTGTCTCCTTGTCCTCCTTCTGGTGCGGGAACTGACTCGGTAGCCACGAAGATGGAACCTCCGTCTTATCGTGCAGGATTTTTACTAGGAGATGGTGCAGGAATGGTGAGTACTTCAGGAGGTGTCAAGTAGTCTGTGTGTTTTGATATATTGCATAATAGCTAATCAAATCATGTGTGTCCTATGTGCGTTCTTGTTTAACCAGGGAAAAGGAAGAACTCTTGCTGGATTCGTGGTGGAAAACATTGCACGTGGACGAAACAAACACGTATGGGTCAGTGTTAGCTCGGACCTTTATGAGGATGCCAAGCGTGATCTCAGTGATTTGGGTATGGAAACGTATGCCGAACAAAATTGCTTCAACCTTGGCAAATTGCCGTATGGCTCCCTCTCGTCCACTTCGGCCAAGGGGAAGGGCAAAGGAAAGAAGGGCAAGGGTAAAAAGGGCAAGAAGAGAAAGAATGATGAGATCAATGGTGATCCGTACGCGGAGGGAGTCATGTTCTCCACGTATAGTACTCTTGTTGCAAAGAAGACTGCAAGTAACACTCGTTTAGAGCAGCTCATTCAATGTAAGTTTGTGTCATGGTCATGTCGTCATGAAGTTGTAATCATCCATCAACCACATCTAACACGTCTATTCCCATCTTATCGGCCTTTCCCTCTTCTTTTTCTCTAAACTCTACAGGGTGTGGAGGAGACAAGCCCGAAGAGTTTGATGGACTCATCATGTTTGATGAATGTCACAAAGCCAAGACTGTGGAGCTAGATGCACAAGGAAACCCCACGAAGAAGAGTACACAAACAGCCAAGGCCGTTGTGGAGCTTCAGAATAGACTTCCTCGCGCACGTGTGGTGTATTGTAGTGCAACGAGTGTCTCAGAGCCAAAAAATCTTGGATTCATGTCAAGACTTGGGCTTTGGGGGTATGGAACTGAGCATCCAATGGGGTTCAGTCAATTCCTGAAGGGTATCAAGCGCCTCGGCACAGGTGCTATGGAGTAAGTATCTCTTTCAAGTTATTTGTGTTCATGTCTCCTTCCTTACTAACTCATTGTTGACTCTTGTTTTACAACATTGTAGACTCCATGCCATGCACTTGAAATCAGCTGGTGCCATCGTGGCAAGGACTCTGTCGTATGAAGCTTGCGAGTTTGAACTCATCGAAGATGTCAGCGATGACAGTGTTCGTAAAATCTACAACGATGCAGCCAATCTTTGGAGTAAGTAGGAAGTTCACATGCATCATATCCGACGTTTTTCCTTCTATTTTGACTCTAACCATGGGATTGTTTCAACAGTTGATTTGCAATCGCACCTTGCGGACAGATGCGCGAGACTGGAGAAAGAGGGAGACGTTCAGAAGAAAATCAACTTGACCTTGGAGAAACAAGGTGGACAAGGGCTTCTTAGCGAAGAACAACTTTTTTACCAGGGGTTGAATGAGGATTCAGACTCTGAGGGCGAGGAGGAGGATGAGGACGACCCACTCGTTATTCAGCGCAACCTCAGACGTAAATTCAGGAACCGAAAGCCAAGCCGTCTAAAAGGACTCTTTTGGTCATCGCATCAGCGATTCTTTCGCACGCTTTGTATAGCGTCGAAGGTAGACACAGCCATTAGTACCGCTAAGAAGGCCTTGGAAGATGGACATTGCTGTGTAATTGGCCTCCAGTCTACGGGAGAGTCAAGGGCAAAAGGTGCCGCAAAAATTGCTGGGCTTGGCGATGAGGGCGGGTCCTTCGGCGAGGCATTTGTGAGTGCTCCAAATGAAGATCTCAAACGCACGATAATGCAGATGTTTCCTCTCCCTCCGAAGCCTGCTGGTGTAATTGCCCCCGAATTCCTGAATCACCTGAAGAAGGAAGATATCATCGGTGATGATGGTACAGTTGATACCGACACTGCTAGTGTTTCTGATAACTCTCTTGATTTGTCACTGGACTCAAGTCGCCCATCACGTCGCGCAAGGAAGGCCGTCAGCTACGATGAGAGAAATGTGTCCAGCGAAGGCGTCATTCTCAACTTGGGGACGAAGGTTGGTGCAGGGAAGAAGTCTGGCAAAAAGCGCAATAGTTCATCGGCTGATTCTGATGACGAATCGGATTTCTCAGTATCAATTGAAGGTGATGTGCTCAGTGACTCTGATTCAGACGATGACGATGACGCCTTTGATTTGAAAAAGAAGAAGACGCCAAGTCAATCCATCGCGTGGAACGAGATTCCTCTCGACTCCGATGAAACAAATATGTGTCTCTCTGATAGAATCGAATACAAACGCAAGGCAAACTATCGCCGTGCAGCTGAGAAAGTCAAGGGTTGGCTTGATACTGTAGACAGCCTTTCTCTGCCAGCGAATCCACTTGATCGCCTATTGAACGAGCTCGGAGGCCCGGATCAAGTAGCCGAGCTCACTGGTCGAAAGTCTCGGCAGATAAAGCAGTACAATGCCATGACGGACAAGTACGAAGTCATCTACGAGAAGCGCAAGGGCGAAGGTCCGATGGACCAGCTCAATATTGAAGAGAAGAACAACTTCCAAAATGGGTCCAAACTAATTGCCATCTTGTCGGAAGCTGCATCTACAGGCATCTCTCTTCAAGCAGACAAGAGAGTCAAGAATCAACGTAGGCGTGTTCATATTACTATCGAGCTGCCATGGTCGGCTGATAAGGCCATCCAACAACTTGGCCGTACTCACAGGTCTAACCAAACCACAGGCCCACTGTACAAGTTTCTCATTAGTGATGTAGGAGGAGAGAAGCGTTTCGCATCTGCCGTAGCCAAGCGTCTTGCTCTTCTTGGGGCCCTCACGCAAGGTGACAGGCGAGCTACTGGCAGTGCCAATTCTCTGGGGTTGAGTACATTTGACATGGATAATCAGTATGGATCGAGAGCACTGCATAAGATGTTGAAATTGATTTGGGCCTGCGCTAGTAACGAAGCTGTTGATAACGATGTCGATGATGGACTTTACGTCGAAGCTTTGAAGATGATCGATGGCCATCTAAAAGAAGCTCTCGAAGCTGAGGACCGAGGAGAAGGAACTCTTGAAGAAAACTTGGTCCCATTCGATGACGATACGGAAGGGTAAGTGATCGTACATCTCCTTTGCTTCAGCCTTCTACATGATGCTTGTATCTAATGTCTCAATCTTTTCTACTTTTCTTTTGCAATAACAGAGAGAAGACATTCCGCTCAATGATGTATCATCTACTAACAGGTCCTTGTGGACAGCTTACGAGCAACAGAGTTACTGCCATCAAAGAGGGTAGAAGCGTTTCGGCATACTTCGAATCATTAGCAGATGGCTCAGAAGACAAAGAAAGCGTCAAAGAAAAGATTGATGACGAGATCAAGTCAGCATTGGATGCTGGTCTGAACTTCAATGTGCGTTCTAATGGAGGTTGTTTCCCTGTACTTGCAATAATCTTGTTTCATCGTGGCTCACTTTTTTGTACTTCCTCTGCAAATTGATCAGGTCTTGTGCAATATTTGGCTGTATGACGTTGGTGTCTCTCAAGACGCACTGATTCAAGGGAATTCGAGGAGCCCCTTTGGCGTCGCAAAATTTCTCAATCGCTTGTTGGGGATGAACCTCAAGAGGCAGAATTTAGTGTTTGACCTATTTGTCAAGACACTAGACGCCGAAATTCGTTCCGCCAAGAATTCTGGCACCTATGATATAGGTATCAAGACTACGAAAGGTCAAAGCGTTACATTCATTACGAAGCCCCAAAGTTTCAGCTTCAGAGGCCTTACCGCACCGAATGAGACTGTCGAGTTGTATGCTATTCAACAAGACAAGGGTTTGAGTCCAGAAAAGATGATGGAGCTTTACAATGATGTCAAAGATACCAACAGTGGCAGTGACTCTATTGATGTGGATACTGGCAATGCCGACTCTTCTGACGAAGGCCAAGGATGGGTTGGAAGTTTTCATTCAAATGGGAGGAGGAGGAGGATAATCACCATTGAGACAGGATTTTATGTAGACAACAGAGATTACTTGACAGTAACGGAGAAAGTATTCTTCATTCAAAACCTTGGCAATCAAAGTGACAAGTGCCTTGTCGCAAGGCCAAACTATGGAGTCTATACAGAGAGCAAGGACAGCCTGAAGCTCAAATTCAACCGAGGCGTCTTTACACGCAACCCTGTTAGTGTAGAACGAGCCATGGAGATTTGGAGACGTGAATACAATTTGGCGGATATCCCTTACTCTGAATACTACCAGAAGTCTTGTCGAGGGCGACATAGAGAGTCATACGTGGTGAGTTCGTATTAGATGCTTGTTGTTGTTGCATTCATTGTCATTGTTATTGTTGTCTCACTAGATAATGTCAACTTGTTTTTCTTCAGTTCGCTGGAAGCATCGTGCCCATTCTAAACAAGATATTGATTGCAGGCAAATACCGTGGTAGTGATAACGAGAATACCAAGAAACCTTTCAACGTCGTTAGAGTCGAAGTCAGCAATGCAGCCGAGTTGAATTCCGACATGATTCAGCAGCCGTCTTCACCTGAGCAGATTCAAGATGGCGACGATGAGATGCTCCAAGCCGATCCTGTCGTGGGCGATGAAGACGATATCGGCAAGGGGGTTGCACGTGAACTTGTCAACAAGACGAGCAAGGTTCGTTTCCGAGGCGCCATTACCAAGTACCACGATAACGACAAGAATACTCACCTCGATCCAACTGGATCGTATTTTGTCAAGTTCAGCGACGGACGCAAGCTGGAGATGGATGCTGAACAAGTCAATCATGGTCGTAGGAAGTTTGAGAAGGAGGTCAATCGCTTGGTATCAATTGGAATGCCCCGTGAAGATGCATCGAGTATTGATGAGCATACGAAGGGAGCATCATTAGCGAAGACGAAGTTGCGTAAGCCAATTCTCCATGATGGAGAGGAAGACCCGGATGAGTTTGAGCGCAATTTTGAGCAGGAGTTTATGGATGCTGTGCCCGATGCGATTGTTGGGCTTGAATTTGTGAGAGACGGTCTCCACGCAGAGGTATTGCAAAATCTGTCTAAGCAACTCTTGCAAAAAGGCGTGGAGACTACGCGTTCGCTCTATAACCTTGAAAGGTTGGAGAAGGCAGAAGCACAGAGGAAAGAAGAGGAGACGATGTGAGTCTTTGGAAGACTACTTTCTCCTGTGTAATATCATTTGACTTGATGGGTCACACAAATGAGGCTGCTATTGATTACAGCCCGATCGTTGAATACATCTTGATCTGCTTCACTGATTACGTATTGTAAAATAATGTTGCCGAAATTCATTCTATTCATTACTAAGTATGAAATCACCTGCACTTCGCGCAAGCAAACACTTAATGAACAGCAATCTCAACTACACAAGGATACTAGTTTAGTATTAGAGTATCGTGCCTGAATGCTCTCATCCAGCCGAGCAACACTGCTAGCTGATGAAGAGTGTAACAACTAAAATATGTCGCGATTCTATTGATAGCTAGCAGGCAGATTCAACTTCTTAGCCTCAAATAAGCTTGGCTCCCTCTTGTCCTATCGCAGTGATGAGTTCGTAAGTAATGTCTTTTACAACTGGTTTCTTAAGTAGGTTACAGGAAAACAACTTCAACTTTTGATGTCTTCTCTCACATCAATATGTAACATCTCTTTACATGCCTCTCGTCCAGCGTTGCAATTAATCTTTGTCTTGTTTCTCTTACGCCGTGAGGCTCTTTCTTCATATCTATCCCCATTTTTCTAGTAGCTAAAATTATAATAATAAAATATACCCCCAATACAACTTTTGTGAAACACCCCGAGTGGAATCAAACACGCCAAAGATACAAACCACTCACACTCAAGGGGTGTCCATATCATATCCAAATAGACTCTCTAATAATTCTACATGCTGTGCGGGAACATGTAAGGATTGCTCCCGATAGGCTGTTGGTACGCAGGCATTTGCATGGCTATTTCAGGCTGCTGTACACTGACCATTGGTTGCCCTTGCGGCATCTGCATCTGGTATTGAGGCTGAGGCATGTGATGGTGCCCGCCGTGGCCACCACGCCCTCTATAATTATTGCGTCCGCCGCCGCCGCCACGATGGTGGTGGTTGGGAGGACCGCCGCCGTGACCGCCTCCATAATTGTTGAATTTCCCGTAGTGCTGACCACGTCCCTGGCCATAATTGCCCCTGTTGAGAACCTGATTGAGGTCGTAGTCCTCAAAAGATTCGCCCTCAAGGACGAAGTTGGGGAAACGTCTGCAGATTTTTCCAAGGATGCGCCTTCCGCCAGCAGTATTACGGATGCCTCCACCATTCTGAGAGGAAAGGTGGGGCTTCATCGTTTCAACCAAACGGATAGCCTGCGCATGTGTCGACACCGACAATGCCCTCTGCACAACATAATTACCAAAGGGATCCATCATCAACTCTCGGATACGGTCTGAATCGTTCAATTCGTTAAGGTATTCCTCACGGACCCTGTCGGTACAACGCTCAAGGCATTTCTCCATCACATTGGAACTGAACTTCTGGATGGCAAGCAGACAAACCTTTCCGATGACACTTTCGCAGATGGCATGGACTTCATCATCACCGCATACATCCAGCACGTACTGAACAACGTAGTTACCATACGCATCTTGCATCAACTCAAAGGACTTTTCAACAATCCTTGTCACAAGGTGAGTACGTGCTGCGCTGTGACGAGAATCGAGACAGCGTTGGATCACGCAGCATCCGTGACGGTGACGAGCCACATCTTCGACACTAGCAGCAACAGCATCAAAGATAAATTGAGTGTACTGATAAGGAAGCTTGAGAAGAATACGCTGGATGGCGTGATTGCCATGACTGTCAATACAAAGACGTGCGGCAGCAGGTTTGAGGGCATCCGTCAAAATCTTGGCAGCGGTGTCTTTCTTCTTCTTCTTTTTCTTAGATTTGTCACTTTCATCATCTTGCTTCGCAGCTTCCTCCTCGGCCCTCTTTCTTTCCTCCTCTTCCTCTTCTTCGTTTTCTTCCTCGTCAATGGCGCAAACTTCGACAATCTTCTGGACGGACCTCGTTCCATGCAAGTTCAAACTCGCATTGACCAACCTAGTGCTGACACTCTTGACAAGGGTGACCCTCTCATCAGGAGTGATACGCTCCAAAATCTTTTGAAAGAGATAATTCCCAAAGGGGTCCACCATGGCCTCAGCCCAAAAGGTCAAACCCTCATTCAAAATGGCAGTGGCAGCAGTTGCTCCATCTTCATCGAGAGCTTGTTGGAGAAGACGGCACCCCACCTGATCACGAGAAAGGCGACGAACATTTCCAAGCAACGCACGGAGGGGAGGTCGCTGGGGAGACGAGTAGAGGTTCGTAAGGGAGCCATTGGGACCCAAGTCAATGGGATTTCCCTGATCATACTGGGCTCCTCCGACATTGTCCATGTTGCCCTTGGCCTGGTAGTTGTTCGAACCATACCCATTGCCATTCTGCTGCAAATCAAGTCCATACTGCTCATACTGGCCATTGGCATTGCCACCACTTCCACCTCTATGATTCTCCTGGACATAATTGGCATTCCCCATTCCATTGTTACCGCCTTGCTGCTGCTGCGAAACAGGCTGCATCATCATGACCGGCGGCTGTTGTCCACCGCCATTGCCCTGATTTTGCTGCACTGGCATCATAATAGTGGCAGCCTGACCGGGCATTTGGACCATCTGCATAGGTTGCAATACCTGCTTCCCATCTGGACCAGCCACGGCCATGTAAAACACTTGTTGTTGCTGCTGAGGTTGTGGCTGTTGCTGCTGCTGATTCACGGGCATGGGAGCATATTGCGGCTGTTGTTCATTCCCAGGAAAGGTAGGAATAGTATTGCCACCCTGCGGTAACTGTCCCTGCAACAAACTCACATTACCCGGGGCGTTGTTAAACTGTGAAGCATAGTACTGACCACCAGGTGCAGGTGCACTCCCCGTACGAGAGTTGACAGGTGACTCACTCCGACTACTAGGAGCGGTGTTCGACATGGGCTTAAACCCTCCATTATTATTATTCACAGAACCACGCCTCGCAGTTGCCGACATGCTTAGAAATGAATCGTCGCCCAAAGCTTTGCTGGGACTTTGGGAGAGGAACATGTCCAGGCTGGGTTTGCGTTCACGAGAATCATAATTTGAGGGTGGGGTGGAGGGACGAGCGGGAGCGGCGGCTCCGTCTTTTCCGTAGATGCCGCTTCCGTTGAGAAGATGGTGGATGGAGTCGTCGTGATGATTGTATGCAAGGCTAAAGTTGAGAGATCAAGGATAGGAATTATAAAGTAAGGATGAATGGGTTAGAACAACAACACTTGACATGAGATGTGCACAAAAGAGTTTTCATGAGCCGTAAAAGTCCATCCTAAATTTCAAACTCACCTCGATGGTGCCGGAGCAGCATTCGAATTCGCCAGACCAGTCCATGCACCGCTACCACTCCCAGGTGCCGAACTAGCATTGCTATGATGACCAGAACCATCCACATCCGCCTGTAAATTGACGCTCGACAACACCTTCCCCAATGATCCGATGACGTCGTCGTCCATACTTCCGTTTGCGTGATTGTTCATTTTATTATTTGATGTATTAATTATTTGCTTGCTGTTATCGTCGTGATTGAATTCTCTCGATGCGTTTGTGTTATTATTGTAATTTATCCAATCTGAACCCGATGGTGGCATTTCTATTTTAAGGTAAAGAGGCCGCGCGGAGAGGGTGACGTGAAACTATTTCTACAGTGATATTGTTACAGTGCACTCTGCTATTTATACAACAGTGCCGTCAATAATCCTACTCCTACTCCTATTATAATTTACACCGGTTTAAGATAGGTGATTTTAGTTGGCCATGTCGTGAGTGGCCTGGTGCGGGTGTGGGATGGTAAGGTGTTGACCTGATGTGGACGCAGATTCAGCGCGGGGGCGTTTTTGATGGCGGTGAAGTTGGTTCCGGCAAGGGAGAAAGCGAGACAGTCTGTACGTGAACGTATGTCGTACCTCGAAAAGGAGCTAGCTTTAGAGGTTGATGTGACTTGATGATGATGCAGTCAAAATTAAGATTATGCAAGCAATGAGTTGTTGTTCTGTAGGCAATAATGCTGATGGACCTACCAATACAATGCCCTCTGCAATACTTATCACCATTGATTGATTGCAATTCGATGAGTGCAGGCACATGCATCGATTATTTGATCCAATTTGAATTTGGCGATGGGTGCACCTTGCTTGCGTGTTGCGTGGCAAATGACGCAACAAGAAAAGATGACAAAATGAATGAGAGGTTCACGCATCACGCGCGCTGGAAGAACTTCCATCTGTAACTTCCATAATTAGCGATCAGGAGCGATAGCGACAGAAGTAGCTAGAGAGCATCTTCATCTAGGCTGTCTGAAAAAACTGAAAAGGCAAGGTGGTTTTCATTCATCTGATAAAATCATCGATGAATCCAATTCAATTCACAATCTTGTAACCTTGCCCCTACGAAACCCTACTGCTATCAATACAAGATGGACCCACCTATGCAACTCCAGCGACCAGCGAGATCAGCAACAGTGACACACACAAATGTGTCCAGACGCGATCAAACGAGCAATAATAAGATGTTCAGGTTCTTCTTCCTACTTCTTGTGTCGTTTGCGATCCTATCCTTCATACTCCAACGTAGCATTATTTCAAAAATTACAAACGGCGTCGAGAATAATGTCCTACCTACACAATCAACAAATCAAAGGCAACCAAAACTTGCAGATGGCTGCTATCACGTGTTCCTGGACGTGGGAGCTAACATTGGGATTCATGCTCGCTTCCTCTTCGAACCAGATCTTTATCCAGATTCAACAACTTCGGTAGCAGCATTTGCAAGAGAGTTTGGATACCCACGTGATAATCGTGATTACTGTGTCTTTGCCTTTGAGCCAAATCCCAAATTCAAACAAAGGCATCGCGATATGGAAAAGGCATTTCAAGCCATGGGGTGGAGGTACACTCCAATTCTTGCTGGTGCGTCAAATGCTGATGGAAACTTCACTTTCTTTCATTCTGCATTTGAGAAGGAACCCTGGGAGACTGGTTTCAGTGCCACTGCTTCGAAAACGCTGTATGGACACGATGCCATACAAAAAAATGTACCAATCATTCGTTTAGCGTCGTGGATACAGAAGGAGGTTGAAGGTAGACGACTACCAAAGCAACATTCAAATAACGTATCAGAACCAAAAGTGATCATGAAACTTGATGTAGAAGGTCTCGAATTCAAAGTATTTCCAGATCTACTAACCACTGGCGCCCTTTGTAACAACATTTACTTTTTGATGGGAGAGTTTCACTACGCTGCTGGTAATCACAACTATTACCCCATGAACGTGACTGCAGATGGGAAACATGTATTGAAGGATCGAAAGGAGGGCAAGAAGTTGGCAACAGATATGCTCCATTTGATCGATGTTACGGACACTTGTATGACGAGGTATTCCCTGGCAGATGATGAGTCCTATCTTACAGATCCACACGATTTGCCTTCACCAAAATGATTTGTGTCTAATACTCAGTAACTTAGTAATGTGTACCATACAATACCTTCTGCAATAGATCACAGTGTCTACTTCTGTATTTTGGTAACCCTCGTCTCCTCAGGCTTCCTATCCCTCAAATAATACAACTTCGCCCGCTTCACCCTCCTCCCCTTCTTCTTCCCTCGATTCACAAATCCCTCCTCCAGCACCTTCAACGACTTGACCATCGGACTATGCAACTTCACCTTCCGTTCCACATGCTCTCCAAACAAGACATCCTTCAAATATACCCCCGTATCAAGACCCTTATTCTCTCTCCCCAACACAACTCCCCTAATCTTATCATATCGTTTGTTCTGCGGATTCTGCACTCCACCCGAATCCAACACTTCGAGCTCCACCGCATCACCAACATTAAACGGGACCTCCCACACTTCTGGCTTGGAAGATTTGGAATTGGCCACTGCCTCGAGTTTCAATTCGTTGAATAGTTTGGAGGCTCGTTTTCGTGGATTTTTGAATTTCGGCTTGGGTTTATCCTCGTGTCCAATGTGATGCAAATAAGGCATGTCGGCGGGTGCGACTCCAGTGTCATATCGTGCCTTGGAGGGGTATAATGTCTTGCCCTCTGGTGTGGTGGTGGGTTGTCTAGGGTCGTATTTTTCATTGGTGGGTAAGCCACGGTAGGATGGAAAGAGGCGTGATTTGTTCATTTGAGATCGGGGGAGGGAGGGGGATGTGAGGAGTTGTTTGGCTTTTTCGATTTGGCTTGGTGAGGCGGCTTTTTTGTGGGATGGCATTGAGGGGATTGTGGATGTGGAGCGGATGGATAAGGAGTTCATCCGTTGGGCGGCGATTCGTAGTGATGGAAACATGGTGGTTGTCTTTTATCTGATGTGAGCAAATTTTTTGTGGCTTGCAATTGATATGTAGTACAGTACCGTCGTCTCTTAGATCGACTGAAGAAAGAAAGTAGTATAGCTCCTTCTCTTCGTTGCTATTATTGGTCAATTATATCGGCTCTTCCGCTCTTCCCGGTTGTCGTGTTGGTTCTCCTACAGTACCATCAACTTTTTCGCCATGGTCTTTATCCTTTTCAGAGGACAGAATGACAGACGACTAAAACGTGCCCCATGATAATGAAAACGTGCCTCAGCGTCAGCATTTCATTTTTCCACCACTTCCAAGTTGAAGCTCTCACACTATCATAACAACATTGTCGGCGTTTCAAGCACTACAGCAACGTATTACTATCAACTAAAGTAAAGCAATATCATCATGATGAAAAGAAAACAGAGTCTCGTGTCATTGACTCTATCCGCGCTAGCCATCAGTAGCACCGATGCATTTTCCTCCAGCCCAAATACATCGCATCATCGTATCGCCACATCCCTATCTGCCGTTACTAATGAAAACAACAACAATAACAATAAGCTATTCCAAACACTCGCCGCCACCACAGCCGCCATGACCATCCTCACATCACCACTAATGACCACTCTACCCGGAGGCATCGCCAACGCAGACGAATACGGCCGTGAAACCGAAGCACCCACCCTCTTCACCGGTGAAGAGGGTGGGTGCTTCGGTTTCACGGCCGTATTCGTCTGCGTTG
>Ga0209652_1002765_pt1 | contig 13310 bp, 7 predicted proteins | sample SaaInl74LU_5_DNA_FD_184641 | JGI IMG/M metagenome (GOLD analysis project Ga0209652, IMG submission 184641) | Marine microbial communities from expanding oxygen minimum zones in the Saanich Inlet - ESP_74LU_5_DNA (SPAdes) (version 2) | ecosystem: Environmental > Aquatic > Marine > Intertidal zone ...
TTGCGAAGAAGGCTGACACAAATATTGATTTGTGATGAATCATCGTTGATGCGGCGTATTTTTTTGATTGCAGCCACTGCTGCTTTTATATTACGCAGCTAATTGTCGCCGCCCGGAGAGCAGCCTCTACGAAGAATACAGAGGTTATGTAGTTGTGCAACGCACTGATGCAATGAGACAATGGTATGACCAGTTATGACATGGTCAACGCAACGCTTCCTCACGAATTTTGAAAGAACAAAGCAGATGGAAGTGACGAACCATTTTGGAGTACAATGGAACAAATCTACGTAGGAATTAATATTGTCCCTCTTGGCAAAATCCGTATTGGGCGTACTAATTGTCCATTTTCGGCCGGTTTCCAGTGCAGATGCACTGCCAAGCACACAACACAATACACAATCAAAGCTCAAAGCAACTACACAACACATATCCACCATGGCGGCCGCTCAAGACCGTACCAGAGAATGGGAGGCGATAAGCCACGACATTTTCATGGGAAGAGACCCACAAAAGTACCAGGAGGAAGATTATTATGACACGGACTCTACTGCTTCCGACGAGTACAGTGACAATGATGATGGTTTTGGGTACTCGTCTTCGCCGGAATATCTTGCTATCAACTTGATTGCCATGATTCATGATGACGACGACGATGACCATGTTGATAATGATGATGCCAATATTGATTCATGGATGCAAGCCGCTCTAGCTCTATCCTCATCCATCAATGAAGTATCCCTCATGATCGAAAGTAAATCAGCCTCCTATCTAAATTGCACTTCTGACACATTTCACATATTTTTTGGTCACGACAACAACAACAATAATGATAACAAATACGCCACCGACGAAACCACAACCTCCAATGCGGATAGGTCCATTCTTGAAACAACCGTGGCATCATTTGCAGCTGGGATGGCAAAGCAGATTGAATCTTTGAGGCAGACTGTTGTTGTGGAGAGTGACCATCCTTTTATAAATAGTGCAGATGATAACAACGAGTTGGATGAAGCAACACAACGTCGTAAATGGGCAAATGGACCCATCGGGCATAGAGCTGGCATTGCCTCCTGTCTGATGCAGCGTTTAAAGTCGGAAATTATGGATCCAATGACAACTCTGACATCGCAACGAGAAAAATCTCAGTCTCGTGGGAATTATTCCATGGATGAACCTACCAAAATTTCACAAAATCCATTAATCGGATTCTTTAGTGGAGCAACTCTAGATGTTACAGAACGATCGAATCATCCGCCACCACCTCCAGCTCCATGGGAATTGGGTGATCATGATCCAGAGCAGGAACGGTATGAGAGAGATCAGGAACGAGATGAGTTTCTGCGTATTTATGGTGAAACTGACAACACCCCAACAAATGCATCATCATTAGAATCTATCATTACCAACACATTCCCTCCTCCATCAGTGTTGGAACTGTTGGATACACCGCAAGTCAAGTCAAACACTCTACATGACGAACCACCAGTGCCAAAGATTCTTTCTCCTCCTCCTGCTGCTGTCCTACAATTTAAGAAAGTGCCCGATGTAATGATGCCATCACAGCAACACAACGAAGAGGATCATATGGATCAGCTCCAAAGAGAATCTGCCACATTACTTGCAACATATCAACACTCGGATCTAGAGGGCGTTCAAAAGGTCGAACGATCCATGGCTGAAATCACTCAATTGCTTTCCCGGTTTACAGACTTGATCACCGAGCAGCAGGAGGATATTTTCATGATACATGATCAAGCGATAAAGAGCAAAGAAAATGTGGACAAGGGACAGGATCAATTGGTTGATGCAGTGACTCGAGGGAAGAAGAGTACACATCCCATGGCAAGTTTTATTGTGCTTGCGGCTATTCTATTGCTGCTGTTTAATTGGATTACACCGTAGAGTTAGAAATATTGATCAACATTTACATAACTTGTTAAGTGATTATGACCAAAGCTTGATTGTTCCATCCCTTGAAGAGCTCAAAAGTCCCATCTGTGGATACTTCACCAACTTGAGATCAAGAATTGCATCTCGATGGTTGGCTCCATCACCCTTTGCAATCCCTTGACGATTTCGTGATGGAACACGTGAACTCTCAACAAGATTTACAGGAGGTGTCGATGGTTGTCGGCAAAGGATGAGGCGTGATTCACCTCCCATTTTTACAGACTCAAACTCAGCCGGTGGTTGATGCCTTGCTAATCCGCTTACAACATAGGATTTTGACGATGAATTCAAGTCCCAGTATCTGATCATGTGATCTGAACCACCTGTGACCAGAAACGATTTCCCTCGACGATTGATACTGGCAACCAATGCATTTACGTTCACCCCGAGCGATGCTCCTCTGGTACTCAGCTGTAGCGCCTTGTTCAAGGATACAATACGACGTTTGCGGATGTTGACACTTTCCAGATATGGTCGCGAGAGATACTCCAGCGGAAGAGCCGATTGATCGACGTAAGAAAACGATGAGTCAAGGACACGATAACATTGGCGGCAATCTCCGTTTGAGACATCAAACAGGGATGCCTCATTTGTATCACAACCCATAAAGACTAGAGGACGAGTAAAAGTTTCATTTGCATCACTTCCAAAAGCATTGGTGAGTCGTCTAATAGGAGAGTCTCTGCTGTGTCGCCATAATTTCACCATGGTCTGAAATCGTATGTCCCACAAACCAATGAAACCTCTGCTCGTACCAGCAACGATCCAATTCTTATCGTTCCCTACCTCCATCGCAGTCAAATACCCGAGTTCAGGGCGCATATGTAATGAAAAAGGTTCACGACCGCACCTTAGATCCAATGAGTGTATGTTGCCCCTCTGTGTTGCATAAGTGAGAATCGAAGCAGACGGGGTATTGAAATGCTTGACCGCCAAAAGTTCACCTTCATTTGTGTCGATGGTACGGACAGCACAGTGTCCAGACACTCTTGGTCTATTGATGCGAACTGGCGATTGACTGTTGAGCTGCTTTTGTTGTTGAGAAGAAACCATGTCAACTCTCCACACGTGTAAAGATCCGTCACTTGCCGCTGTTGCAACAGAGTGACTATTTTGCAAAATTGTCACATCATTGATGCGCACATTCCCAGCCTGTTTATGTCCATCGTAGGTGATACAACTTTGAAGCTCACCTCCACTGTCTTGAACTTGTCGAAGCTCAAATACTTTGCTTGTACCATCAAAGCACGCAGATGCAAAGAAAGAGTGATCTGCCGACACAGCTAACCGATTGACAGGCCCGGAATGCTCAGTTGCGCTTGTACTTCCAATCATATTATCTTCTTTCGGGCTCCAATGTTGGCGTACACTCGGATCGGGATTGTACGTGCTGGCAACGCCTAAGCGTGGAGTCAGTGGCGGAACGCTCAGTGGTTGAATTTTGTTATGTACAAACGAGTTTTCGGGAATTGTCTGATCAATGACTGCAGCTGAACCCCATTCACCATTGACTGCTGCCTCAACAGCATTGACCTCTGGGCTGTTCATAATGTTGGTCATTTCTTCTTCATCCATCGTGACATTCTTCTTTATTGATTCTGAGAACTTCTTATTATTGGCAGTACTACACATGATGCGGTTGGAAGTGCACGGCGGATCTTCCAATGTAAGAGCGTAAACTAAAAGGAAGTTGTTTGCGTTTAGTCAGGTGTGTGAATGTTAAAAGGAACACAAAACCTTCAATGAACGCTGAACTTACCACGACGCAAGGCAAGAAACCCAAGAGAAAGAAACGAAGCACTTAAGGCTTGATTTTCCAACGATGAACGCATCATTGCTTCATAAAACTTTGGGACACATGATGTCATCAGCTCAACAGATTGCTGATTCGGGATAGACAGAATACTGGCAATCTTTGCAGAGATTTCGATCTCCATGTCAATGTTGGACTGCGCAGTCAATGCAGTTGTGATATTATTCTTCGGCTGCGGAGGTTTGAGACAGGCAAAAAGATGGAGCATCGAGTCAAAAGCCATAGGCTTGTACCGTAAATAAGGTCGCAACAGAATGTTCAAGAACACTTCTGCATCGGTTTCATCGAGAATTTTCCAGCTGGTAATCACCAATGCAGCAGCGTATTTCCTAACTATTGGAGATGGATTCACCAGTAGAGAAGCGCACTTCTTCACGACGCCTTGCTTCTTCCGACGTGACCTACGTGGACTTGAATTTCCTGCCAATTCATTTCCAAGCAAAGTCACTCTCGTCAGTAGTGATAGAGATATCAGCGTTGACAGGCAATTTAATGCTTCGATAATCACCTTTTCAACTTCATCGTTGAGTGCTGTTTCAATGCAGGGGATGACGAATTGCTCAGTTGCCGCTCTACCCACAGAAATACAGACTGATGGTAAATGCCGACACAATGCAGCCCTTAGTTGCCAATCTTTTCTATCATTCAAGAACGAAACTATTACAGGCAAGAGCTGAAAGGAGTACTCTGCACGGAAGAAGTTACACAATCGAGGCAAATCTGAGAGAAGTGCCTGCTTTGACTGAGATGAGTGGTCCGACGTGTCGGTGGTAATATGGATCATCCATCGAAAGACAACTTCATGCAATACCGCAAGATCAGAATCATATGTGTTTCTTATCGTAACCGTTGTGGTATTTGTGGCATCTCGTTGATTATCATTAGACGCCGCCGATTCTTTGTTGAGAAGACTGGCTGCCTCTTCCGAGAAGATTGCACTCTTCGTCCGTGTTTTCTCTTCTTTAGAACCACTTGATTCTAACGACTGTCTTCCTGCAACTGCTTCATACAGGCTAACTGAATGGCCTATATCAAGGAAGCGCATCGCCGTCTCAGCCAAAATGGCAATATTTTTGGCAAATGCAACTCGTACAATCAGAGAGGCGTCTGTTATTAGATGCGCAACCTTTTTGAATACGTACTTTGGGAAGATCTGAGCATCCGATGGTGGAAAGCTTGTAACAGTGGCCAGCACAGATGCCAATACAGAGATGCTCGACGCCCGAACTATTGGTTCTGAGTCCTGAAGAAGGGAGGTCACAAAAGGGACAATTCTCTGGAGCCGAATGTCGTCAGAAGAGAATAACGCGATCCGATGCATTAACTTCAAAGCAACAAATTTTGATGACGTGCGTTGAACGTGTCGAACAGCAGAAAACACCACCTGAAGGAGCACCATGATGGATGAATGAGGCGCAGACGGTTGTCTTGTAGACTGCGTAAAGTCGTCCACCAATTTTGACACCTTGGCCGATGAAGTTGGATCAATTTTTCCTTTGTACTTGATTGAATCCATACCAGAATCAAGTTGCCGCAAGAGAGTTTCAGTTTCCATTAACAGTCTGTCAAGTGAAAATGAGCCAATGTCGGCATTCGCAGAAGTCGATTGATTTTTGGAGGCTGGAACTGCTGATATAGGTGAGTCTTTGGATTGAGATAAGCTCTCAATACGACTCAAAGTAGGTCCTAACACGCGAGCAAAGTATGCGTCACCCCAATCGTCTTCCACCCCTACAGCAGCCTTCAAAATACTACCATAGTGACATGCAACCAACGCAATCCGCGCATCTGGAGACAAGATCTCTGTCCGAAGACGAAGCATGAATGGGTATAGTGCACCTTGGAAACATGCTGGCATTGGCGCAGTGCTTGAACTGGACTTGTCTGCTTTTGTTTCATCTTTGCTCTTTGCCTTGGAACTTGGCGATAGACGCTCTAAATACTCAATCGGAGATAATCTGGCAGATGGATCCAAGCTCATCATATTTTTACAAGCCGCACGCATCTTTGACGATTCTATCTTGTCCAACTTTTGCTTGAGATTTTGCGGTAGCGTTGTGCTATCCTTTCCTTGTCGTCGATATTCCATTAGATCGCCAAGATCCAATGCACGTTCTCCACCAAGGAAAAGTTCAATCAACACGCAACCCAATGAAAAGATATCATTTGCAGGAGTGAGTTCTGTAGCAATTTCCCCCTCATCACACCCAGGAGTATAAAATCTCTCGGGAGCCAAACAACACTTTTTATCACCACCACGATGATGTCCCACCCAACTCTCTCGCTTCACTTGTTCATCTCCCCGTCCCTCAAACCAATGAATCCACAATCCAGGATCATCATCTGGAAGTGCGACTGGTTTGAAATGTTGACATCCCACATCACTAATCAAGACCCAATTCCAGCTTGTGAGCAATATGTTCTCCGTCGTTAAATGTCCATGGCAAACTCCGGCATCATGAAGAGATTGTAATGCTTTTAATAACTGAAATGTAATCCAATTCTTTTCAATCAAAGTAAGAAACGGCCGGGAGAATAGACGATCACTTAGTGATGCATGAGCATGTTGACGTATAAGATAAATGGGTCGAGCAACAGGAAAGTTGTTGGCTGGTTGAGAATTTGATGATGAGGACGATCCAATCATCCATCTGGAATAGGATAGAATGTGAGGATGCTTTGCTGGATCAGAGAGGAGCGTGCGAAGTCGTTTCAATTCTGCGTCTCCCTCAGTTAATGCCATCCTTAGTGGTGTTTCACCCTTTTCTGATCGGACGATGAATGATTTACATGCCAGTTCTATGGTGGATACACCATTGGAACGATTAGTATTGTCGGATCCTGCTGTATTATTTGAAGTGGGGTTTGCAGTAGAATTATTTGCAGCAGCTCCACCGTTGCTGCTAGAATCAATTTTGGCAACCCTCACTCTCATTCTATACGAACGCATCATTCGGCCACTCCCCGGCAACAATCTCTGTATTGCCACAATCTGCCCACCTAAATAGGATGGACTCAAGTCTTTCGGCAGTGATGATAATATGACATCTCCACTTCCAGATATATTGTTGTTATTGTTTGCCCCGCCACCAACTAGTGCTGCACCCAAACCCACATTATTCGATGTAGGATTTTCCAGATTGTAATATGCGCCTGCATCATCTCCTGGACCTCCAGAGCCAAGAGTTTGTATGGATATGTTTGGATTGAAGGTACCGCGAAAATTTGGTTTGGTAGGATAATTTAGTGCACCAGAAGATGCCGCCAATGCGCCCGCTGGTGCTGTTTTTGACGCCGTTTCGTCAGCACCGCCGCCACCGCTGGAATCTGAATGACTAGAAGGTGAGTTTCCCATGGTAGTGTCGTTGCATTACTTCTTATTGCAGCGTAGATTCATGCCCATCTCCTCGATGTCAACGCGATGTTTTGTGCGTTTTTTATTATTTTCGGCTCGGCTGGATTCTTTGTCGTTTCGCGCGATTTCCGTTCGCCGGATTCCTTGTTCCCGCCATCCAGTTTCCTCTCCGCCCCATGATTTTTTCTCACTTTGCCAACTCAGACATGAAGCGAGCCCTACTTACGCTACAGTCAGTAATACAGTCTGTGCCATAACAACAAATCAATTGTACCCACGATGAGTAAACGAAGAAGAGTAACCGATGATGAGCCTCGACCAGCAAGTCTGGAGTCGCCTCCTGCCGTAAATTCAAACGACGTCCAAGTGTCATCATCACATCTCATGCCAAGAATTCTATCGGGTTCTGTAGGATCAATCATCACTGCACTAGCAGTAACACCATTAGAAGTCGTCAAGATACGACAACAATCATCTGGCGTGAAGCCTATGTCATACAGCAACTTTTCTGGAGTAGAACCATGTCGTGGATGTGGTACGCTTGTACTGAATAATGGTTTGATGGAATGCTCCATTCCTGTAGAGACGACTCGATCATCAATTGCACCACCGCACACAAGCGGTACTTTCCGAACATTGTTTTCAATATTCAAGCATGAAGGCTGGTCAGGTATATATGCGGGATTGCGACCAACGCTGCTCATGTCGATACCATCCACTGTGTTATATTTTACTGCTTATGATGAAATATCCACGAGACTGCGAAACAACCACACTCTCAACAACCACAGCATAGAAAAATCCACGCAGCATGTAAATGAAATAGATGATGATGCTAAGCGACAGGCATACATACCACTTGTGGCAGGTTCAACGTCAAGGCTGCTTGCTTCATTGTCAACAGCACCGTTAGAATTGGTTCGTACACGACAAGCTAGTGCTATTGGGAATGGAGAAAGAGTGGTCCCAGGAATGATGGAAGAGTTTCGGCTATTACTGAGAACTAATGGATTCTCATCACTATTTACTGGACTTGCACCTACACTATGGCGTGATGTGCCATTCTCTGCAATATACTGGTTGTTTCTAGAAAAGTTTAGGAATGATTTGTCCGATTCCAAAAGTTTAGGGACGTGGGGTGGTGGTTACTACAAAGATCAAGGAGTGAAAATACCTCCGAGTGTTGAGGTAATGCATTCGTTTGTCAGTGGTGCTGGCGCCGGAGCTATCGCTGCTTTTGGTACGACGCCTTTCGATGTTGTAAAGACGAGAAGACAAATGAGTAGTCAAACAGAAGTGCTGTCAACGACAGGCTCAGGCCCATGCGATCATTTTGGTTTGAAAGAATATTCAGGATCACATCATAATTGTCAACAACGAAGCATGTCAGTAGCTGTGGCAGCGGAACGAAGTCGGTTCAATAATGTTGGGACATTTGGCCACATGAGAGAGATTCTCAAGGATGAAGGGTTGTCAGGGCTATGGCGAGGTAACACAACGCGGATGGTGAAGGTTGCTCCCGCTTGTGCAGTCATGATTTCATGTTATGAATTTGGCAAGAAGGTTTTTGGAGAAATTGTATAATCAGAACTAGTAAAGAAACCTCTTCCTCAGTCTTCATTATGCAACTTGTTTACAAAGATTACCAGATATAATTTGAATTGTTCCACTTCATAGGTCTTCTTCTAAAGATGGAGGATCTAATTTGTCGACCATTCTTGTCAACCAAAGTAGACATGCCAGGCTAACAAAGTGGCTAGTCAACATGTTCGTGTTGGCCTGAACTACCAGCAAATCCAATGGTTGTAAAGTTTGTGCCGAAACCATCCCCCCTCCGATACCCACGCCAAAGCCAACAGCATTTTGCATCGACTTTGCCACTAAAGTGCCAATAATAAATTGTGCTCCGAATATACTTGTAAATAGGCCTATCAAGTTAATGGATGCCCCAACTTTAATCACCCTTCGAAGCAGATTAGCCGCCTCTACCTGTGTGGTGTTTGTACGACGCAAGAACCGTTTGGCCAATCGACGTCCTCCCCATGTCCAGATTATAGACATGGTGGAAAAGACAATACCAACTCCCGGGAGTATAAATTTTGGAGCTACTTTTGTTATGCCCATTGGCCCAATCAAGGATGCTTCCATCACATTACGTGCAAAGATGAATGTTACCGCACTAATTACTGTCAAAATAACTTGACTCCACCATGATAACCATGAGGAAGCAAGCAGAGCTTGAGAAGCGCGATAGACAAGCGGATCATTGTCAGACTGGGTTGAAAAGAGGGTTGTGGATTGTGTAGATTGTTTTTGTATGTGCACACTTTCCAAAACAGCCGATGGCGGCTGAGATGGAGGTGCCTGCCGAACGCGAGTGATGAGCACATTCCTCGATGGCTGCTGGAATGCAGTGACCGCACCAACCAATACTGCAATTAGTGCCACCTGCTTTGACATATTTCTTCCCATCCTACGTTATTTCTATGCAGTTGACAACTATTGTATCTAATAATAAATCTTTCAGTCCATTGTAGTTACATCATGTTACAGAAGAATTGTTACCATATTCTGTAAATAAAGTGATGTACATGAGCCGTGGGCTTATTGTACACAGTCTGTCCCAGTCGCACTTTTTATCCTCCCTCCAACCAAATCAATGAAAGAACAAAAAGCCCAAGAGCAACTCGATCGGCAGCATTACCATCCTACCATTATTCCCTGTCTGTTAGGCGACTATTGGTATCACAAACTACGCATCGGTGTAGGAGAGACGAAGAAGACAAATATAATCAGCCACCATGCCCGTCTACAACTTTAAGAAGATGGCCCCGGTGCCATCGGCATCGGACTTTGTGGATATTGTCCTCACTCGAACTCAGCGTAAGACTCCAACAGTGGTGCATCCTGGGTACAAGATTACGAGGATTCGTAGTTTCTAGTGAGTTGGAAGTGTTTCATTTGCTTGAAATCTATGTCGTGATATTACTTGATATCATAATGCTCACAACTTTTTTGTCTTCATCTATTTGCAAACTAAAGCATGCGTAAAATCAAGTTCACTCAACAAACCATCTCCGATCGTCTCACGGCCATGCTTGCTGACTTTCCACGTCTATCCGACATCCATCCCTTTTACTCCGATCTCTGTAACACTCTCTACGATCGTGATCACTACAAACTTGCCCTTGGCCAAATCAACACTGCCAAGCAGTTAGTCGATGCAGTTGCACGTGATATGATCCGCATGGTGAAATACGGAGACTCACTCTACAGATGCAAATGTCTCAAGCGTGCTGCGCTCGGTCGTATGTGTACCATTCTAAAACGCCAAAAGGCGAGTCTTTCCTACCTCGAGGAAGTAAGGAAGCACATGTCTCGTCTTCCAGCGTTGGATCCTAATACTCGTACACTGCTCATGTGCGGATTGCCCAATGTTGGTAAGAGTTCGTTCATGAATAAGATTACCAGGGCCAATGTGGATGTGCAACCGTATGCATTCACTACCAAGAGTTTGTTTGTGGGACATACTGATTACAAGTATTTGAGGTGGCAGGTGATTGACACTCCAGGAATTTTGGACCATTCGTTGGAGCAGAGGAACACAATTGAGATGCAGGCCATTACGGCTTTGGCTCACTTGACATGCTCAGTATTGTATTTCATGGATATTAGCGAACAATGTGGGTACACTATCGAACAGCAGTGCAATTTGTTCCGTTCTATCCAACCTCTGTTTGCGAACAAGCAACTTGTTGTTGTGATTAATAAGATTGACGCACAACCATGGGAGACTCTTGAGGCAGATAGGAAAAAGTTGATTGAAGATTTGCTTGAAGAGAGTGGACCGAACACGACAATGCTAAAGATGAGTAATGTGAGCGAGGAAGGTGTCAGTCAAGTGAAGAATGAAGCATGCGAAAAGTTGTTGGCTGCAAGAGTTGATTCTCGTGTGAGTGGAAATAAGGTCGACTCTGTAATGAACCGATTGCAAGTGGTGTATCCCACAGCAAGAGATGGAGTTACACGTGATGCATTCATTCCTGAAAGCGTCAAGAGGGAGAAGGAGTTGGGAGCTAAGAAACCTAAGAAGTCTCGTAAAGGCTACGCTCCTACAGTTGATGATAGTGATGACGAGGCTGACGATACTCCACCTGAAAGCGACGATGAAATGATTGGTGACGATGGTGTTAGTAACCGAAAGAAGACTGCCCGAGAGCTCATGTGGGAAAATGGCGGACCTGGTGTCTGGGCTCCTGATTACCGTGAACAATACGATCTCGCTGACCCAGAGTGGCGTTTCGATGCCATCCCTCAGATTTTGGATGGAAAGAATATTGCTGACTACGTCGACCCTGACATTGATGATAGGCTTCGACTTTTGGAGGAAGAGGAGGACCAACTTGCAGCAGAATACGATGCTGCCAACATGCAACGTATGGACGATGATGATAGCTTGGATGAGATGGAGAAAGCTCAAGTATCTGAAATCAGGGACCGCGTCAAGATTGCCCGCGCTCACAAAGAAAGACCTGGTGGTCGCAACCGTCCTGCATTACCTCGTGAGATTCGTGGCCGTGTCAAGGATATGCACGATAGTGATGCCAAGTTGAAGGCTAGCGCAATCGAGAAGCGAATGGACAAGTACGGAGTTGACACTGGTGCAATGTTAGAACGAGGAAGAAAGAGGGAGAGGGATGATCCCAGGGAGATACGTCGTCGCAAACGAGATGCAGAGATGGAAGATGCCGCCCCTGCAAATAACGAAGACGAGGAGATGGAGGACGGACGCGGAAAGAGCAAGGGTGCTATCAAGCGTGCTCGTAAGGAACGTGAGCAATCAGTCAAACGCGCGAGTAGTCAGGCAAGGTCTCATTCTCGTCCACGTGAGCCATCACAAATGGGTCTTAAGGATGATGACATGGCCAAGGTTGCCAAGAAGGTTGAGAAGCAAGGTCAATTTAGATGGCATGGAGGTGCTGGAGAAGGTGACCATACAAAGGCAGTACATTTGGTCAAGTGGATGAATACGGGCAAGAAGAGAAACGGCACTCATTATTGCCGTTAGAGTGTGTAATTTTACTAGTTTCTGTTTAGCAGCATGTTGTTATCATCTACCTTTTAGCCTCTTTGAGCTGACTGGAGCGAGTGTTTCTTCGTTCTCCACTTCATCCTCTTCGTCTAAATATTCTTCATCCTCTTGCAAATCATCCAATAACTCTTCTGCAACCCCATTTGTCTCTATTATTCTCAAGAACTCGTCCTTCGGTAGATACGGGTAATCACCTACCCAGGTAATTGTGCTGCCGTCAACTTCATCAAGCACCAGGAAATCAGTCATGCCTGCTAATTGATCAAACTGTTTGCTTGTACTCAACAGTACTCCAACTGCACTCATCCCTGGCTCTAAATCCAAATAGTCTTCTGACATTCGCGCATGTACTTGCATTCCTCTTCCTTCGTCGTCTAATAAGCGTAACCGCAACTTCCAAGGGATGCCAGTCATGTTTTCTAATTCATCAGATGTCATGGTATAATCCGAAAATTCGTCTAAATCATATTCTTCATCAGCAGTCGCACGCACATCATCCACCACACATATATCATCGACTGTTGCCGTGTAGTAAGCCCCATATAGCCCACGTTTATTTTGTGGAATACCACTCCAGTAACCATCGTCGTCATCATCTACCCACACATCTATGAGATCTCGCCCACCAACAAGCTCCCAATTTCGTTGGTAGGCTTTGAACTCGGGAGATAGAATTGGCCAGAATAGAAATATGATACCCAATATTGTAGCTAGAAATTGCCCAATGACAAAGGATATGAAATATGCAAACATGCTCCCCAAAAACGCAACACTAAACCCTTCAAATAATGAATTGAATCGTTCTCTTGGCGTCCGGCCGAGATAGGTGACATACTGATCACCAGTTGGAGTTAATTTTGACGCATTTGGAACTATCTGTTGCAGCTCATTAATTGGGATCGGAATGAGAGACATTCCCAGTTGAGAATTATTGCGTCTTCTTGTGGACCATGGTGCACCTGCCGATAATGTTGTGAACGCCAAAGTGTTTTTGGATCTGACTGTGAATTGGTGTGCATCTGCAGCTTCCCACCGCTGCCATGTTATTATGATTAGGAGAAAGGATGGTATTCGTTGGATCACCTGCATCTTTAGGA
>Ga0209652_1002766_pt1 | contig 13301 bp, 9 predicted proteins | sample SaaInl74LU_5_DNA_FD_184641 | JGI IMG/M metagenome (GOLD analysis project Ga0209652, IMG submission 184641) | Marine microbial communities from expanding oxygen minimum zones in the Saanich Inlet - ESP_74LU_5_DNA (SPAdes) (version 2) | ecosystem: Environmental > Aquatic > Marine > Intertidal zone ...
TAATTACGAATTGAACAATTTTGGTGGCTACATGCTCAAGTATCCCATGGTGAGAATGAATCTGTATACTGGAAACGAGTTGCCTGGATGTACAGACCCGCTTGCTTTTAATTACGATGCAGAAGCAAATACGGATGATGGCTCATGTAGGTTTGCAGGATGCACTGACCCAAATAATGATAATTACAACCCTGCTGCGAATTGGGAAGATGGCTCTTGTTTCATCATAGGTTGTATGGACCCCATTGCTGATAATTACAATGCTGAAGCCCTCCAAGAAGGTGATTGCATCTACCTCGGATGCACAGATGAATTGGCCGACAACTTTGATCCTCAGGCAAATCAAGATGATGGAACTTGTTTTATAGAAGGATGTATGGATGAGAATGCAGACAACTACAATCCCCTCGCTGATCTTTCTGGTCCTTGCGTCTACTTCGGATGTACAAATCCTGAAGCAGTGAATTATGATATTTCAGCAAACACAGATGATGGAACTTGTTTCTTCTCAGAAGCCTCCTTTAGTGTCAACACTACTACGGTTTGCATTCCTGATGAGCTCATCATAAACAATCAAACAACCATCGACCCAGAAGCTACTTGCGAATGGTTCATTAACGGAGAATTGGTTGAGAATGAATGTGTCGATTCCTTCACATACAACTTAACTGAACCCGGTATCGTAGATATTAGTTACTCATACACTTTGTACGGCTTTGAAACCACTTTCGAAGTGAACAACATCCAGTTTACCGCAATACCAGAGACTGCAGATTTGAACTATGATGACCTTAACTATCAATTGACCTGTGCTAATTGCGACCAAACAAACACATTACAATGGTTATTAAATGGTGAAGAGATTGAGGTTGATGGAGAAAATATAATGCTGAATCAAAGTGGATTGTATAGTTTGATTCAAATCAATCCCGCTGGGTGTGAGAGTTCTCCAGCATCAATTGAAATTAATTTACCTCAAGGTTGCACTGATTCAAACGCAGTCAATTATAACGAATCAGCAATAGAAGATGATGGCACATGTTTTTTTGAAAGTGCCTTCTTTGATTTGAACTCCAATGACGTTTGTGTCGGTGAAGACTTAATTGCAACGGCTGCCCCATCAATTCACCCCGATGCTATTTGTGCTTGGTATTTGAACGGTGAACTTCTCTCTGAGGAGTGTACACCTCAAATCACCATTAACTTCCCTTCCCTAGGTTCATATGCTATAGAATACACCTACACTTTGTTTGGTTTTGAAACCTCGTTTACTGTTGATGAAATAAACGTTCTTAATGTCCCTGATGAACCTGTGGTCTTATTTGATGACATTACAGGAACACTTTTCTGTCAAGACTGCGGATCATTTGACTTCCAGTGGTACCTCGAAGGAGAGCTAATTCCAGAAGCCGACGGATCAGTTTATGCTCCCTTAGTGGACGGATTATATAGCTTAGAACTCCTCAATGATGTTGGATGCAGTACGCTTTCGAATGAAATCGACGTTATCATCAACAACATCGAAGAAAATGAATTTGATGGACGTCTTTTTCCGAACCCAAGTAATGCTTCAACCCATGTGATAAATAACCAAGTGATTGAACGCGCATTTGTATTAGATGCCCAAGGGAAGGTACTCTTAAACATGGAGGTAAAAGCACGTCAATTCACACTTGACACCCGTAACCTAGAATCGGGAATGTACTTCGTTACCTTACAATCTGCAGGACAAATAAAAAAAGTCAAACTTTTGGTAAGCCACTAAGTAGAAAACGCAGGCAACGAAAAGCCAAGAGTTTTCGTTATATTTAGCAGATAAGCTGAAACTCATGCGTGCTCGACTACTTGTCATTTCAATGTTCATAATCAGTCTTCTATCTTGCAAGAAGGAGGAAGTTGTTTATGAAAACAATACCATTCCCCCTTACAATGAGATCCCTACAGTCATTGTGCAAAATTATGTCAACCGCGCGTTTATAGATCTCATCGGAAGAGAACCCCTTGACACAGAAATGAGCGCTGAAGTTGCTGCCTTAGAATTAGCAGACCTCAGTGTTGAGGCAAGAACAGCCTTGGTGAACAAGTTGATTTTTAATAGCGACCCTCTTCCAGGAGATAGTTCTTACACTTTCGCTTACCACATCAAACTTTATGACGATTTGAAAGCACGCTTTTTAGAAGGGGCTTCTGAAGATGTTTTAAGTTTTCAATATGGAATATTTCGAGGACAAGCGATTGCTGATTCCATCAATGGAAATTTATCTGGTTATGAGTTAAATATGGCAGAAGCAAATCGCATAGAAGCAGTTCAAAACGCTCGATCGGAATTGATGAATGGCGAAATACTCATCGATGAAATGGTGAAACGAATGCTCGTCAACGCCATTTATGATGAAATCAACATGAACAGTTTTAACTTTGTTAATGCCACTTTCAACGATTTGTTTTTTCGTTTCCCAACAAGTGCTGAACTTGATGCAGCATACCAAATCATAGAATTTAATCAGCCCGCTTCTCTTTTTGGAAGTTTAGCCCAAACAAAACCGGAATATGTCGACCTACTTGTTGGAAGCGCTGAATTTGATGAAGGAATGATCATTTGGGCATACGAATCTCTACTTGCCCGGACTCCAACAAGTAATGAGGTTTTTGATCTCGTGGTGCCCTTCAGCAATAACTATAATTTCAAAGAAGTTCAACGAACCCTTTTAATTAGCGATGAATATGCAGGCTTTGACTAAATATGGGATATCCCTCCTTTTGTGCTTCGCTCTTTTGGTCTCTTGCAAGCCAGAGCCAGAGGCGAGTTTCATCTTGAATGATGTAGAACTGTACCCTTCAAGCGCAGACAAAACAAAAGAAAAAACCAACGAACAGTTTGTGGCCATTCTTCATGCCAACTTGTTCCAAACCGCATTATCAGCAAACGATGTTTACGACGTTAACCGTTGTATCGAAAGTATCGGAGACAAAGAATTAGCTCGTGAGGTCATCATTAGTAATTTCATGAACGATCCGGCCGTTCAATTGCCAAGTGTTGAAGAAATGAATGCCGACATTGAGCAATTCATAGAAGACACTTACGTGCGATTTTATGTGCGTTTCCCCACAGAAGCAGAGAAAACTTACATGAAAAACTTCATTGAAAACAACCCCTACGTTACCCCAGAGATTGTTTACTTCTCTTTCGCATTGTCGGACGAGTACATGTACTATTAAACCCAAGAGCAATGAAAAGAAGAGAATTCATTAAAAAGGCTGGTTTAACAGCGGCAGCGAGTGTAAGTATTCCTTACATCTTGCCGAGCGGAAGATTATTTGCTGCTAGCGGAAGGCAAATGAGTCAGCACGTTGTTCTAGTGATGTTCGCTGGTGGAGTAAGACAACAGGAGTCGGTACTACAACGCTATCTGGACGACAGTCAGATCAACGAACCTTACCCGGGTAACATCATGTACAACATGTTCTCTGGTGATGCCCCAACGCAAAAGATTGTTTATGGTACTGGGCAAGGTGGAATCTCTCCTATTCCTTCCATTCTCCCCACTACTTTACAAGAGCAAGGCACCCTATTTGCGGAGGTTCAAGCCTTAAGTGCTGGGCATTTTGGCGGATTGAACAGCTTGGTTCAGGGATCTACGGTGACAACTCAAGGACTTAAAAATCGACCGGTTAATCCCACGATTTTTGAGTATTTACGTAGGCATGGTGGCATGAGTGCTACCGATACTTGGTTTGTTGGAAATGGAATTGCGAATTCAGTTCCTCTTCTTAACTACAGTGCTCATGAGGATTACGGTGCAAAATATGGGGCTAACTTCTTTGCTCCATCGGTAACTTTTGGTCCTACTGGGCAAGAGTTTTTGGGCGATGCGAAAGTCTATCACCCAGAAAATGAACTTTCCCCGATGTATGCCCTTAAAGAATTTCTTGACAATTCTTTTGAGAACTATGGAAACGGACTTTTATCACTAGGCAATACAGAAGACGAGAAGCAGAACATCAAGGCCTTCATGAAAGAGATGTTCACGAAAACCCAAAACGGTACCATTGCTCATCCCCCTTTAACAGACAATAACGACACGGCCACCTTAGGCTATACTTGTGAGCTTTTAAAATGGTTCAAACCGGCGCTTACTGTGGTGAACTTGAATAATGTAGACGGTTGTCATTCAGATTTCACAGGATACCTTCAAAGTTTGCACCGTGCCGACCATGGCGTTGGGCATTTGTGGAACTTTATTCAAAATGAAATCCCCGAGATGGCAGGAAATACCACCATCATCGCCACTCCAGAATGTGGTCGAAACCTCAACCCAAACAACATCCTTGATGTGAACGATTGGAGAGCTTACGACCACTCAGACATGAACTCCATGCGTGTATTTAGCTTGATGGCTGGTCCTACTACACCATCGAATTTGATTATTGGAAACGAGGGGAATCCTATTGGCCAAGTGACCGATTCTATGATGACCATCGCCGATATTCTTGGAGTAATGCCTGAGGTTCAAAATGCTGGTCTTATTGCTCCTGGTACGCAATCTTTATTTAATTACATCTAGATGAGATCATCAATAAGCCTTGTAATCCTGATGGTTGTTGGTATTTCAATCGGACTTTTTTCTTCTTGCAAGAAAGACGAGCCAGAGAATCCATACGACGAAATTGTTCGAACTGTAGCGGTTGACAACCCGAGTGTGAACGACATTCCCGTTGGTAATTTTGCTTGGCTTCACGGGAAGATTTTTGCTCCAACTTGTGCTAACTCTGGCTGTCATGACGGCACCTTTGAACCTGATTTCAGAACGATTTCATCTTCTTACAACTCCTTGGTCAACCATCCCGTGATTTCGAATGATGCCACCATGAGTTTTAACGTGCGTGTTTTACCAGGGAATGCTGGTTCTTCTTTGTTGAATGAGCGGCTCACTGCCGACATCCCGAATTCTTCAGGGATCATGCCATTGGAGGTCGATGAGGAATCTGACTGGGATAGTTTTTCTGCTAGCTACATTTCAAACATCCAAGCTTGGATTAACGGTGGAGCTCGAGACATGTATGGAAATTTACCATCGGCAGAATCTGGAAACTTACCCCCCACTGTTGATGGACTTGTTGTTTTTCCTTCGGGGAACACCACTACTCCATTTAATCGAAACCCAGATGAACCAGGGATTACCCCAATTGAAGTGAATGCAGGAGTCATCGATATTTGGGTGAAAGCCAACGACGATGAATTATCGCCAACAGAACTCGGAACAAACCAGTTGTTTTATGCGAGTAGCGTGAATGAATTAGAGGCTGCAAATCCGATTATTTTCAGCACCGCCAATTCCATTAATGCCGAAGACTTCAGTGGAAATTCTGGAACTTTTTACCATAAAGCAAGTGTAGATTTAAGTGCCGCAAGTTCAGGCGATACCTTTTTCTTGCGCACTCAATTTGATGATGGTGTGAATCCCGTGGTTGCTACTCCAAATTCTGGAAGTAATCCGTTCATCACTGCCATTTTTGTAATCAAAGTTATATGAGACAGGTACTAAGGACACTCTTGTTTTTTGTATTGTTGACGGCAATATTGTCTTGCAACAAAGAGGAAGAACTCAATCCAGTTCCGAGCATTGAATTTGTGAGCATTTCTACAACAAATGTAGAGAGCTTCAACAATCAGATTGTGGTGAACATTGCTTACAAAGATGAAGACGGCGACCTTGGTCAGCAAGACCCCGATATATATTCATTGAGAATAAAGGACGCCCGCTTGAACGATTTCGATTGGTATCACATTCCTCCGCTCACACCAAACAATGAAGCATTGAATATTGAAGGTGAGTTCAGTATTGAGCTTAACGCTTTGTTTTTACTCGGCAATGGAAGCCAAGAAAGCACCACGCTGTCTTTTCAATTGCAAGATCGTGCGGGAAATTGGAGCAACACCATTCAATCGCCACAGATTTTAATTGTTGATAGCCTCTAACATGAAGAATAGTTGTTTCATCTTGTGTCTTCTCTTTGCTTTTGGCTTGAGTTATCAGGCCTTAGCTCAGTTACCCGAGTACAACATGAGCGACCTCCTCGTGACTGACTGCGATGGATATTTGTATGACAGTGGTGGACTTGATGAACCCTACGAGAACAACGAAAACTTCACTTTCACTATTAACACCGGATCTACAATCACCGCTACTTTTCTGGAAAATATTTGTATTGAAGATGGTTTTGATCAACTTGATGTGTATGACGGAACGGATGCCACAGCGCCCTTAATTTCCAGCATCACTGGAGCTGATTTTACTCCTCCCAGCCTGGTTTCAAACTCCGGTAGTATGACCTTTGTGTTCACATCGGATCAATCTGCGAGTTATTGCGGTTTTGCGATTTTGTGGAACAGTAATGCCATTGAGCCTACTCCTCCTGTTTTGAGTTTGGCAACGGCTCCTTTGTGCAATACTGCTCTCGTGGAGCTTAATTTCAGCACACCCATTGCCTGCTCTTGGCTTTATACAGACAGCACCACCATCGTAGGAGAAGACAGTTTTTCAGTTCTATCAACCAACCTGAATTGCCTTGGTGGTAACACCTCATCAGTAAGCTTTGAATTTAGTCCCGACTTTGACACCAATTGCGACTATGTTCTTGATCTTGTATTGGGGATTCCCGACAATTGCGATTCCATTTGGGTGTATCATAGAAGCGTCACTTTCGCCGTAAATGACTGCGGAATCAATGCTTCACTAATATTAGACCCAGAGGAAATTTGCGCAGGACAATGTACATCAATTGAGGCCCTTGTTGAAGGGTGTTATACCTACAGTTATGATTGGACCCCAGCGCTTCCCAACACTTCGGGGCCGCACCAGATTTGCCCTCTTGTAAACACCAGCTACAGCGTGCTCATCACAGAAATTGAAACAGGAAATCAGGAGACCTTCAGCCTTGATGTTGATGTTACCAGTGCAGGAATAGAATTCGCAGATCAGAGCATTTGTCAAAGTCTTCCTGGTTTTGAGTTGAGTGCGGCCACACCTGGAGGCGAATGGTTTGGAAACGGTATTCAAGATGAACTTACTGGCTTTTTCGAACCTGATTCTGCCCAAACTGGCCTCAATACCATCTACTACGTGATTAGTGAATCTTGTTTTGACAGTGTATTGATTGATGTGATTCAAATCGACGCTGGCATTGCTGATGCAGCTTGCCCGGGATCACCTGTTTTTCAGTTAGACGCAATTCCTTTGGGTGGTGTTTGGACTGGTCCGTTCACCACCAATAACGGCCTATTCGACCCGCAATTGGCTGGTAGTTATGAAGTGTATTATAATACTAATGGCTGTCAAGACACCGTGATTGTGAACGTTGAAGACATTGCTGGAACCTTTGACCTTGGTGAAATGTGCCAAAGTTTATTCCCTGACACTTTGGATTTTTCTCCTTTAGGAGGAACATGGATCGGTCCTGGTTTTGAAGACGATTTTTACGGAATTTTCGCTCCTGGTAGTATTGATCCTGGCTTCTATGATTTGCTTTACCAGGTTAATGGTTGTGATCAACTCTTCACTGTTGAGATCAAAGAGGTGGATACTGGTCAGCGCGTGCGCACCACTTGTCCAGAGCAGGATGCCTTTATTCCCTTTCCCAACTTTTCTCCAACTGGCGGTTTCTGGGAAGGAAACGGCATTATCGACACCAACACCGGGATGTTCGACCCGGGTTCAGTTAACAACGATGTTTGGAGCGAACTGATTTATTATGCCCCCAATGGTTGTACTGATACCATTTTCAACTACAACCGTCAAACCACCATTGGTTTTGACACCACTTATGTTTGCATTGACGAACCAACAGTAGGCTTGATTGAAGACAATGTGGGCAACCTCCCTTGGAATGGCGTTTGGACCGGTAATGGAGTTACTAACCCCGATAATAATTACTACGAATTCACTGCTCAGCTTGCAGGTTTGGGCGATCATTTATTGACCTATGAGGTGAATGGTTGCGCAGATACTGCTCGTGTTTTTGTATTTCCAAATGAACTCTTTGTGAGCAATTATGGGCTGTGTTCAGATGAAGCTTCTTTTGTTTTAGACCCGGGCGTCAATCTTGGTGGAACATGGAGCGGACAAGGAATTATTGATGCTGGTACCGGACTATTTGACCCTAGTTTAGCCATAGAAGGTGAGCAGTATATCGTGTGGTTAACACCATCAGGATGCAGCGATTCTGTGTTGGTTGATGTGGAGTTTTTCGAACAAGCCAGTATCAGTGGTTTGAATGATGTTTATTGTTTTGAAGATGTTTTCATAGATGTTGAACTTAGTCCGGAAGGAGGCCTTTTCACCGGGCCAAGCGACATTGACAACATCAACCCAGCGCTTATTGGTGAGGGTACATTTCAATATGATTACGTTTATGAAGGCCTTTACTGTTCGAGTGACACCAGCATTAGCATCCTTATTCACCCGCCAATTTCCATCAATATTTCAGCCAGTGACACCTTGATTTGCGACAATTCAGGAAGTACCATTCAGGTGAATGCTAGCGGTGGTTTACCAGGGAGTTTATTCGAATACACCTGGTCTGACGGTTTATTATCTCTCAGTCAAAACAACGTTCAGCCCGAATTTAGTCAATACTATTACATCAGTGCCGATGACGGCTGTTCTGATAGCGCGCTGGATTCCATTTTCATTGCTGTACTTCCCCCAATTCAGGTTGATGTTTCGGTAAACGATACCCTTTGTTTTGGAGAAGCTAGTAGTGCAAGCGCTGAAGTATTATCGACAGGTAATTTCGACCTGACTTGGCAGAGTAACGACGGGGCAACCGCCTTTGTTGATGCTGGTGCTAGCGTATTGTTAGAAGTGATTGATCTCGACCAAGGCTGTACTTTCGATAGCTTGGTATATGTGCCCAGTTATTCACCCATCAGCGCTGCCTTCAGTTTAAATCCCAATTTAGGCTGCATCCCCTTTGAGTCGCAACCCCTTGAAGTCATTGATTTGAGTCAGAATGCCATTACTGGAATTTGGGACTTGGGCGACCTTGGGATTTTAGAATATGGTGAAGACAATCCTGTTTTGAGTTTTGATACTCCTGGAGAATATCCGATTTCACTGTATGTAGAAAACGAAGGAGCTTGTCCTGACAGCGCTAGCCAAACAATTTGTATTGAAGATCCCGCGAGGCTTTTTATCCCAGATATTTTTAGTCCGAATGGCGATGGTCTGAACGACATCCTTTACGTTCGAGCTCAAGGTTTGGCTAGCATGGAGTTTTTCATGTATGATGCGTGGGGAAGTTTAGTTTTTTCAACAGAGAATCCAGATCAGGGATGGGATGGACAACTTCGTGGCAACAAGGCTCCTTCAGGGGTTTATGTCTATATGTTGAGCGCACGTTTGAACGATGGAACGCTGATTGAGCAGCACGGAAACGTAACACTTGTTCGATGAAAAGGGTGGTATTTTACATATTGCTCATTTTTATCTCGACCAAGCTTTTCGGGCAAGACGCTCGTTTTAGTCAGTTCAGCTTGACACCAACATTAATCAACCCAGCGGAATCTGGTGCCATTGATGCTGATTATCGCGGTCAAATTCACTACCGCAACCAATGGGCCGTTTTGGGCGAATCTTTTAGAAACTATGCCGCAATGGGAGATGCTGCTTTGTTCAGAAGCACTAAGAAGCCCAATTACCTCGGTGCAGGCTTGGTGATCCACCGAAATGAAGCAGGAAAATCACAACTTAGTCAACTCAGAGCCGAAGCTCAAGCCGCCTATCATCTCACTGGAAATAAAAAGAACATTTGGTCTACCGGACTCTCTTTGGCATTTGTTCAACGGAGCATTAACTTTGATGGTTTGTTGTGGGACAGTCAGTATAACGGAGTTGGCGTAGACCCCAGCCTAGCAAGTGGAGAGCAGTTCTTTAATGAGTCGCGAAGCACTGTTGACGCTGGTTTAGGGTTTTTGTGGCGACACCGCGGGCGGCAATCTTACAACATTGGGTATTCATGGAGGCACTTTTTGCAAGACCAAGGATTTCTAGAGAACACTGCCGACCCTTTGTTGCCCACTCAGAGTGTGTATGTGAAGTGGCTCGATAAGATGAACTTTGTGGATGTGAACTACGACGTCCTTTTGATCCGTCAAGCTGGAGCAATGCAAATTCTCGCAGGTGCTTTACTCAAGTATCGTTTTGGTTTAGATTCTCGCTACACCACCAGTAAAACCTCGAGCATGCTGTTGATCGGCTGCCATTTAAGGTATGGTGATGCGCTGATCCCGAGTGTGGGATATGAGTTTCAACGCAGTTTTCAGTTGATGATGAGTTACGACATCAATGTTTCTGCCTTGAATGAGGTATCTCAGCGAAGAGGTGGTTTGGAGTTTTGTTTGATTTACACTGGAACAACAACGCCAAGTCGACGAAAGCTTCGTTAACGAAGAATAACGAACTTGATGAACATGTAGATCAAGCAGAGAAGGAACATGAAGATGGAAATCTTATTGATTCCGTGCATCATTCTCAAATTCAAATCAGCCTTCTCTCGTTTAAACAAGTTCTTCGGGTTCAGGTAATAGAGTAGTTTCTCGATCATAATTCCAAAACAAAGTTCACTGAAAATTGTTCGTTACTTCACTGCCGCAACAGCAGAAATTTCAACGTTCACCCCTTTAGGAAGCCCTTTTACCGCCACCGTCTCTCTTGCTGGAAAATCACTTTCGAAGTAGCTTCCGTAAACTTCATTTACTGCTTGAAAAAGGTTCATGTCTGACAAGAAAATGCTGGTTTTGATGATCATCGACAAATCGCTCCCTGCCGCTTCTAAAACTGCTTGAAGGTTTTTCATCACCAAATGTGTTTCGTGGGCTAAATCATCGATTTCCAAGTCTCCTGTTTTAGGATTGATGGCGATTTGTCCGCTAGCGTAAACCATACCATTAAAAGCAACTGCCTGATTATAAGGTCCGATTGGTGCTGGTGCATTCTCTGTGCGTATGATCTTCTTCATTGTCGTAAATTTGAGCCCTAAACTAAGCAATTTGTCTTTACTGATTTTAGATAATTACGACTCCTTCACGTATAATCTCTTGCATTATTTGGAGCAGTATATTGATGAGATTGAGGTTCATCGCAACGATCAGATTGCTTTGAGTGATATTGAAAAATTTGATGCCATTGTGCTTTCTCCTGGGCCTGGGTTACCGAAAGAGGCAGGCATCATGATGGAGGTCTTAGAACGATATGCTGACAACAAACCCATCTTTGGAGTGTGTCTAGGTTTACAAGCCATTGTAGAACATTTCGGCGGTAGTTTGAGAAACTTAGAACAGGTGAAGCACGGCATTACCAGTTCATGTTGGGCGACATCAGACAGCATTCTTTTTGATGGCATCTCTTCCCCTTTTGAAATTGGGCATTATCACTCTTGGGTAGCTCATGAAGAACTACCTGAGCAACTTGAGGCAACAGCGCTTAACGAAGATAAATTGCTGATGGCGCTGAGGCACCGTATACTTCCAATTGAAGCTGTTCAGTTTCACCCAGAATCTGTGATGACACCGATGGGCATGAAGATGATTGAAAACTGGTGTAAATCGCTTCGCTAGAAAACCACCCCGTCTGGGCCACCTCTTGCCTGAAGTTTGAGGTCTTGAAGTAAGCTTGACTTGATGTTGAGTTGAAGACTAAAGCTTTGACGTTCACCAAAAGGCACCCAATTGAAAGCAAACTCCCAACAGTGAAGGTCCCAATAGAGGTTTAAAGTAGTGGTGGTTAATTCTTTGCTCACGAAGTCATAACCACTATTGAAGCCCACCTTCCAGTTTTTCAGGATCGTGAAGTCACCATTAAAACGCATCGATTGACGTATGTCATTGGTATCAGCCAGTAAGGCCGCATCGAAACGCTTTGTGAGGTCCATGGTGTAATCAACATTTAGCGACCATGGGATGTTGAAATCTACAAACTGACTTGGATTATTTTCTACAAAAGCAAGTTGTTCCTCGGTAGCATTATCTGTGTTCCTTTTCCCCTTCTTTTGGCTACTTCTAAAAGATGTACCTAGCGAAAGGCTTGCATTGGTCATTCTCAGCAAGCGGTTTTGCGAATCAAGGAGGTAAGTATCGATGCGTTGCCCCGATTCATTTCTATCGTAAGCTGAGTGCCTGCTGGAATAGTTGATATTGACCTTTTTAAAGAGTGTTGTAAATGCCCTCATACTGATGTCGCTCAAGTTCAAGGAGTCTGCGATCACATTGTAATTCCCTGAAATGGCGAAATTGTCAATAAGCTTAATTTTCTTGAAGGGATTCTTCTCGCTGTTTTTGTCGCGCACCTTCATTTCAACATTATTGGCAATGCTTGCGTTGATCGACCAACTTTCTCCTGAGTTGCTCGGTACAAATCGCCCTGGAGAAAATGGGTTATAACTCGAGAATGCGCCATCATCACCAAAAAAACCATACACATTACGATCGTAAAAAGGTGTGTATCCCATACCAAGGCTTGGGGTAATCACATGTCGGATGGCCTTTACATTTTTGGCATTTTTAAAGTTGAACAAACCATAAAAACGGGTGGTAGCGGCAACACTAGTTCTATAATCTCTAGCCGCCGTGAATCCGGCTACGGTATCTCTTTGAGCAATTCCGGTATCTGGGTCAACATTCACTTCCAAGCTCTTGAAATTCCAGTACTCGTTGTAAGTGAAGTTTGGAGTGATGGTGATGAATTTTGCTTTGAGTTGGGAATTCAGTGCCACTGTTTGCCTCACCCCATTTCTTAAATCGCGAGAAAGTGGCTCGATATTATCGAATCGGAACCTCGTTTGTTCTGCGGAGAGCAGGTTATCAATGTTGGCAGAGTAGGTCACCGAGACCAGCTTATCTAGTTTCGTTTTTGTACTTCGTGAGCTCCCCAAAACACCAAGAGGTAAAAAAGTTCTATTCCTGTTAAGGGTGAGTGATGGTAGGGTAAGATCAACATTTCCCGTTGCACTGTTTTGTGAATGTCTGGCACTTAAAGTAAGGTTCCAAGGTCGGCCCGGAAAACTCTGATTGTACTGGATTGATGAATTGAAGGTATTGGTCAAAAAGTCGTCTTGCGAACTGTTGATGTTTCTTCTAAAGTTATTTCTAGAACCGAGATTAACGTTTGCTGAAAACCGACTATTTGGTCGGGCTTTTGGATCTTGATTGTGGGTCCACCTCACGAAGAATTCCGTACTTTCCGAATAGGATGGCAACTCTTTGAAACCGCTTTTAATTACCGTTCTTGAAATATTAAAATTCC
>Ga0209652_1002769_pt1 | contig 13292 bp, 12 predicted proteins | sample SaaInl74LU_5_DNA_FD_184641 | JGI IMG/M metagenome (GOLD analysis project Ga0209652, IMG submission 184641) | Marine microbial communities from expanding oxygen minimum zones in the Saanich Inlet - ESP_74LU_5_DNA (SPAdes) (version 2) | ecosystem: Environmental > Aquatic > Marine > Intertidal zone...
CAAGGAAAGCCGATTAAATCTGCCGTTGCACCCACCAGCGCAGCACCGACAGCGGGCGCGCCCATGGCCAATACCGTCCATAAACTCAATACACGGCCACGATAAGCCTCAGCAACCGACAGGTGAGTCAATGTCTGGCAACCGGTACCCGCCATGGTGACTGTAAGACTCAGCAAGCCGATGAGCGCACTAAGCAGCACGAGCGTATCGCACCAACGCATCATTAGTAGCAGTAGCGTCGCTACAGCTAACCCCCCGGTGACTAATGTCAAAATACGATGCAAGTCCGCGCTCTGCCGACTCACGATCAAGCCGCCAACAATTGACCCGGCACCCGCACAGGCGGTGAGTGTCGCCAGCGCTTTAGAGTCACCTTGCAGTATTTGCCCCGAAATTGCCGGCAGCAATTCAATCACAGTTCGACCCAGCAAGCCGTTGACAATGGTGAATGCAAACACCAGCCGAATACCAACATGGCCGCGCACATAGGCCATACCGGCACGAAATTGATCGCCCAGCCCCTCCCGAGGTCGAGTTTCGCGAGTGCCCACCCGGCGCAAGCTCAACAGTACGCCTAATGAAATTAGGAACATTAGCACCGAGACCAAATACGCGACGCCAGTACCGTGCCAACTCATGACCGCGGCGCCGACCGCGGGACCAATAATACGCGCCGTGTTAAACGTCATTGCCCCCATACCCACCGCACTCGGCAGCGCATCACGACCGACTAGCAGCGGTACGAGCGCCAGACGCATGGGCGTATGCCCCGAGGTCACAGCCCCCATAGCACAGGCCAGTACTAATAAAGTTGTTAATGAATAACTGTCAAACAAACTGGCAAGACCACCGGTCAGGCTGATCATCGCATGTACCAACATCGACACCATCAAGCCATAACGCGGATTCACGCGATCGGATAAAACCCCAAAATAAGGCGACAAAACGAAGGTGGGCACCAACATCAACGCGGCAACAATACCAACCCAGGTCGCCGAGGCAGTCAGATCCCAGGCGCTCCAGCCGAGTAAAAACCGCAACATCCAGCTGCCGAGACTCGAAAAAATACTGGCGGGGAAGTAGCGCCTAAAACGCGCCTCCGTCAATGCTGATCGGTGTACCTGTCGTCTTTCACGACTCACCTTAAAAACCTCGCTTGCTTTCTTTTCGATTACTGGTACTGTTTATTTATACAGTATTTGCAAATAACGCCCAGAACGTGAAATTCACCCTTGTCGCCGATGGCGGCGCGGCAACAGCTCAAGAGCACCCTAGCGGAGGCCACTATGAACGACCCACTCCAACACATCATTAGCCGTTCCGACACCTGGCGCGGCTTCGAAGCCACGCATAGCAGCGCTTTTGCCCTGCTGCCGGCCAATAGCGACTGGCACGGTGTCGACGCCATGCCAACCGGCTTTAAATCACTCGACCAAGCGATCAAGCTCGGCGGCTGGCCCCAACGCGGCAGTGTCGAGGTGCTCACTGACAGCTGTGGCATGGGCGCCATGGGGCTTTTTTTACCCACAATGGAAAAGCTCAGTGCACAGGGCCGCTGGCAAGCCTTTATCGCACCGCCATATACGCCCTATGCCCCCTTACTGGCGGCTAGAGGCATCGACACCCAACAAATTCTGATGGTGCACCCCAAAAGTCGCGAAGACCTGCTCTGGGCCACAGAGCAAGCGCTGCGCAGCAGTACCTGCAGCGTGGTATTCAGCTGGCTTGGCGCCAGTGACTACCGTTATAGCGAGCTGCGTAAATTACAGCTAGCGGCCGCAGAAAACGATACGCTCGCGGTGTTTTTTCGCGCCACCTCAGTCGCCGACCAGCATACACCCGCTAGTTTGCGCCTGAAAATGAGCGGTTATCGCAGCGTCGACATTTTGAAACAGCGCGCCGGCAAACAGGCCCTCGGTATCAACTTACCTAGCGATGATGACATTCCGACACAGCCACAGCTTTGGGAAATCCCCGAGCCTATGCACTACGGCAATAACGCCACAGCACTCTCCCCGGTTAGCTTTATGTAACTCAGAACGCTTTATGCGAGTAATCATGGCAATATCAAGCTTTCGGCGCTAAGTTAATAACTATTAATCACTAGCGCGGGATATCGCCATGCAAGAGCTGCCACATCACTACACCGTTACCGCACAAGGCACTACCAGCACGAGCCAAGTTGCTGTTAGCAGTGCAGGTGTGCACGACATCACGACTGACGCACCGGCAGAGTTTGGTGGCCCCGGCGACCAGTGGACACCCGAAGCGCTGTTAATGGCTGCAGTGGCTGACTGCTTCATACTGACATTTCGCGCGGTAGCACGGGCATCTAAGCTCGATTGGCAAGAGATAAGCTGCGAGGCAACCGGCACGCTCGACCGCATAGAGCGAGTGACGCGCTTTACCGATGTGGCACTCCAAATAAAACTCGTACTGCCCACCGGCAGCGATCACAGCAAAGCTGAACGGCTACTACACAAAGCCGAAGAAAACTGCCTAATTACCAACTCTATGTCCTGCGAGATATCACTCAGAACTGACATTCAAGACGCCTAAACATGGCCTTTGATGACTGGATGAGCGACTGGGGTGTAACTCTTGGCGTAGGCGCGCTGATGGCTTTTATGGTCTTTATCGTCTGGGATCTGGCTCGCAAAAATAAAGCGGGCAAATTCGGCACCATGATCCTGTTCATTGCGCTAGCCATGGGTATTTTCGGCTTTATGGTTAAAGGGGTAATCCAATACCTCATGGAGCATGGCGGGCTTTAAAAAGCACAAAAAAAAACGGCAGCGCTGCTAGCAGGCTGCCGTTTTTTTGATCGCCATCAGAGGCAAACCAACCGAGAGGTGGCTTGCACGCGACTGAACACTAGCTCGCCGACTGCTTAGCCGCAATCATCGCCTTGATGTTTTCTTCAAGAATGGCCAAAGGTACCGGGCCATTTTTCAGTACGCTGTCGTGGAACTCACGAATATCAAACTGATCACCCAGCGCTTCTCGCGCCATTTCTCGCAGTTCCAAAATACGGATTTTACCAATCATGTAGGCTGTCGCCTGGCCTGGCATAGCGATGTACCGCTCAATCGCCTTGGTGCAATCCCACGCCGCATTGGGTGTGTTCTCAACAAGATAGGCTATCGCCTCTTCACGCGTCCAACGCTTAGCGTGCAATCCGGTGTCGACCACTAAACGCGCCGCACGCCATAACTCCATACTCAAGCGACCAAACTCTGAGTAAGGATCCTGATAAAAGCCCATTTCTTTGGCCAAATACTCGGAGTACAAACCCCAGCCTTCGGTAAATGCGGTAAAGCTGGAATGTCGCTGAAACTCCGGTACGTCTTTCAGCTCAGTTGAGATAGAGCGCTGTAAGTGGTGCCCCGGCAAACCCTCATGGAATGCCAGTGCTTCGATATCGCTTTTAGGCATCGAATCCATGTCGTAAAGGTTTGCATAGTAAATACCCGGGCGCGAACCATCTGGCGGTGGACCTTGATAAAACGCCTTACCAGCGCTCTTTTCGCGGAACGCCTCGACACGCTTCACGGTCAGTTCTGACGTAGGCAAGATGCCAAAAAATTCTGGCAACTGGGCGCGCATCGCATCAATAGCATCGCGCGCCGCAGTCAAATATTCCTCACGACCCTCGTCTGTATTAGCAAAACGCAGCTCAGGGTTTTCACGTACCGAGGCAAAGAATTCCTGCAGCGTTCCGTCAAAGCCCACCTGCGCCATCACCGCACGCATCTCTCCATGAATTCGCTCAACGTTAGCCAAGCCGAGTTCATGCACTTCGTCTGCGGTGAGGTCGGTGGTGGTATACCACTTCAACAATGTCTGATAAAACGCATCGCCATCTTTATAGCGCCAAATGCCGTCATCGCTATCGCCGCCTTGACTCTGCACTTCAAGCGTCGCGATCAAGCGCGCGTAAGCAGGCTGAACAACCTCGATCAAGGCTGTTTTGGCAGTATTTAATAGCCGTTGCTTCTCAGCATCTTCAAGCTCAAGTGCCGCCACTTTGGTCTGGAAATCCCCCCAAATTGCCGAATCTTCATCGCTGTCGTCAAACGGCGCGCCCGTAATAACATTGCCCGCCGCCTCAAGGATTTGTGGATACATCCACTCGACCAACATAAAACCTTGTTCGGTGCGGATGTTGAGCTGCTCGATCACACCATCAAAATACAGGGCGACATTATTCAAGCGGCCGATATAGGCCTCGGCGTCCGCCAAGTCTTTGACCTGATGGATATTGATCAGACCGCTAGCCACACTGGTATGCGGGCCACGGAACTGGTGCAAGATGTAATCGTGATGGCGGTACTCATCAACCATCAAGTCACGCTCCAAACCCAGACGATATAACGACAAGGAGAGTTTGCGTGCGTCACTCAGCTGGCTTTCGTCAAAACCGTTAATGGCCTCTAAACGCGCTTCAGTGATCGCTTTTGATTCATCTTGGAATGACTCCGAAACAGAGTTCCACTGGTCATGATTGTCTTTGATACCGAGATAGCTGGCGGTAAACGGATAGCGCTGCATATCTTCGGCATAGGTATCGGCAAAAAATTGGTTTAATCGCTGCTCTTCAGCTGAGATAGCCGCGGCGGCAGTCACCGATTGCGGGCTCACTTCAGAGGCAGGTGTATCGGCGGGTTTAGAGCACCCCACAAGGGCGAGGCTGCCCACGATGGCTAACGGTAAAAGTTTAAAACGGATCACTATAGACTCCTGTGCGCCTACCAAGCGCGCGTGTATTTTGGCTGGGAAATAAACGATCTCGACCGAACGCCCATGAGGCGTCCTATGCCCTCATGATTACGCAACATTCTAGGAATTGCCAGTCACACTCAATCGACAAATTCTGCATAAACACTTGCCTTCTTACGCACACCAAAATACTGTTTATATATACAGTATTTTGGTGTGCGTATGGCCCTTTGGCTCTGTCTACGTTTTGAACAATTACCGCTAAATAGCCTCTCCCATGAAGGCGAGAAGCCCGTTGTCGTATTAAATAAACAGCGTGTTATTAGCGCCAACGAAGCCGCAACCGCACTCGGCGTGCAACGAGGGCAAAGTAGCGCGACGGTACAAGCACTGCTACATGACAGTAACGTGCTGTTACTTGAACGCGACCCACAAGCTGAAGCTCGCGCACTGGGGCAACTAGAAGCATGGGCCTATAGCATCACGCCGAGCCTAGAGCGCTGGCGAAACGACTGCCTGCTACTAGAAATTAGCGGATGCCTGACACTTTTCGGCGGTTTAGCGCCTCTGCTACAACGGGTTGACGGGGATTTAGCACGACGTCACTACCAACTCGACCGCGGTATCGCCGAAACACGCCTAGCCGCCTGGCTACTCAGCTACAGCGAACACGGCTGTGAAATCGGCGCATCACTCTCAAGCCGCATTGCCACACTGCCGATCAGTCTGATCGATGAGTTCCCAAAAGCCGTAAGTAGCCTTAACAAAGCCGGCATCCACGATTTTCAAACGCTGCTCGCGCTCCCCATGGCCGCCATTGGCCGGCGTTGCGGTCGAGAGTTTGGCCACTGGTTACAACGCTTGACCGGGGTACAACAGGAAGCGCAACAAGACTACACACCACCGCAGCTGTTTAACGACGCGCTATGGTTTGGCTTTGAAATTCGCCATCAACCTGAGTTGCATCCAGCTATTACCGATTTACTGCAGCGCTTTTGCCTATTTCTACGTAACACACAATTAGATACCCAGCAGATTGAATGGCGTTTACTGCGTTTTCGTGGCGCAGCACAGCCCATCATAGTTCGCAGCAGCGAAGCGCATAATCAATGGAAAATATGGTTTGAACTCACCTGCCTACAGTTAGACCAAATACAAATAGCCCGTGATATTGAAGGCATCGAACTCGTCGCCAATCAATTGGCACCCTGTATTTATGCAGCAAAAGATTTATTCAGTGACGACCACAAGCGCGAGCCACTCAATGCATTAATCGACCGACTGCGAAGCCGGCTGGGGCTCAATGCCGTCAAACATGTTGGCATCCGCGACGAGCACTTGCCTGAACACAGCTTGCAGTCAAGCGCACAACTCACCGATACCAGCACCCTGCCCAGCACGCAAGTATCACGGCTCGAAGCTCAGCGACCCTTTTGGCTGCTACCCGAACCACAAGCCATTCATGAAGCTCAAGGCACCCTAAACTGGAATGGCAAACTGGCACTCGCCTATGGCCCCGAGCGCATCGAAGATAACTGGTGGGCAACACCCGTCAGCCGCGATTACTTCATCGCACGACGACAGGACCAACAGACGCTCTGGATATTCCAAGACCGCCGCAGCCGACGCTGGTATGTGCACGGTGTATTCGCTTAATGGCACCGTCAATCAGGTAGACAAGTCAATTAATCCAGCGCGTCGTAAGAGTCAACAAACCAAGACAAACACCGATTCCTAACAAGCGTATTGGTCACGATGAAGATATGGCCGCCGTAGCGATTTATCCAGCGGCACGTCCGGGGGACTATGTCGTGGGTGAATCGATCGCACGGGCCATCTTCGCTAAGCCTGTCAATTTGTTCCTGGTAGTGATGATCAACAGAGGTTTCTACCGCTTCAATAGTCGCGAATACAGCATGTGGCCCGACTAATGACGGAAGAGCACCCGTTAACCAACCCATTATTTCCCACAGCCCCAGCAAGCGCGCTTAGGTATTGGGAGGCGTAACCCTCATCCTGATATAAATAGGCACCAGAGGTAAGCTGCGCGCAGGGATCGCACAGCGCTCTGGTGCTGTTTTAGATCTATTTTGGTTCTGTTGCCGTGCGCCTTTATGCTTGCCCCAGTTGGGTTAACACGCCATGGCGCAAGCCAATGCAAGCTTTACTCATTTCGATACGTTAAGCTAAAACTAGTTATGTAAAATGTCGATAACAGCCTTGCCTTGGAACTCGTCTTAATCTAGTGAATCCATAAAACTGGCACTGTTGCCTGCACGCGCTTAATAGAGAGAGAACGCTTATGAAAACCATAAACACCCGTAAATATGGTATCACCGCGCTTGTCGCACTAATGTTGCCCGCAGGCGTTGCACTCGCCTCGAATGATTTGCCAGAGCCGCCGTCTAACTCCGCTGAAGTTCAAGCGCGCTTTGAAGCAGCAGATAAAGACGGTGATGGTAAAGTCACACGTGACGAAGCCCAAACCACCATGCCTCGCGTCGTCATGGCTTGGGAAAAAATCGATATCGAGCAAAAGGGCTACATCACGCTAGAGCAATTGCTGATAATCTCGGCCAAAAATCGTCAGTAAATCAAGCATGGCGGCGAATCACTCGGTATTGACATGCCACCACTGTGGCCTTCATCACCGACGTACTCCTGTACAAAAGCACCATGTGGCGGTCTGTCAACGCTGCGACTCTGTGCTTGAGACATACAGCGGCTTAAGCGCGGGTGGCTGGTGCGCGATCGCACTGACAGCGCTCATCACTTTCATCATGGCCAACACTTATCCTGTTGGCACACTACTATTGCAGGGCAGCGGACAGTCATCTACTTTTTTAGGCACGGTGGTCGTGGCTTGGAACGCGGGTTTCCCTTGGGTGGCCGGTCTAACCGCCATGACGGGATTTATCCTGCCCGCACTGCACTTAACCCTGCTATTGTGGGTCTTGCTGCCTTTGAGTTTTGGGCGTGTGGCCCCTGCTTTCGAGAGCGCCGTTGGCTTAATTGACAAACTGACCCCTTGGTCGATGGTGCCTGTCTTTTTATTAGGTGCCTTGGTGGCTATTGTCAAACTCGTTGATTTGGCCACCTTAAAAATCGGAATTGGGCTTTACGCCACTGTCGCCACTGCCATCCTCATCACTGGCCTGTTGCGCTTGACCGGCCAGAAATTGCGCCATATGGCTCAAGATATCGGGCTCGACGTGGCTGCGCCTCACGTGCACCCACCGCCATCGCCACGGCAGATCAACCGCACATGGGCGTTGCTGGCCACTGCAGTCATTCTTTACATCCCGGCCAACCTGCTGCCCATCATGTATGTCCATGCCATCAATGGGTCGTCGGGGCACACCATCATGGGTGGGGTCATTGAACTTTGGCAAGGGGGCGCTTGGGATATCGCTCTCGTGGTCTTTATCGCCAGCGTATTTGTACCAGTACTCAAGCTATTTGCACTAGCCACTCTCGTTTGGCTAGCGCAAAAACGCTCGTCGCTTAACCTCAAAGCACGCACCAAAATCTACGGCATGGTCGAATTTATCGGCCAATGGTCTATGCTAGACGTATTCGTGGTGATATTGCTGTCCGCATTAGGCAAGTTCGGCAATTTGCTCGACATCGCGCCTGGCCCAGGTGCCGCTGCATTTGGTGGCGTCGTGGTACTGACCATGGTGGCTGCCATGGGGTTTGATCCTCGGCTCGCATGGCGCTTAGCCGGTCATCGATCTCATCTTGGACGTGCAAGCGACACCCATGTCTGACACACAACCACAGGACCCTCGAATGCCAGACTCAGCGGCTCAAAACGAAACACCAGCAACAGATAGAGCACAACCCTTACCACCAAAAATGGTGCGTAAACGCAAGGGCAGCTTCTGGCTGATCTGGCTGCTGCCACTGGTGGCAGCGGTCATTGGCATGTCGATTGTCTGGCATGACTACTCCACCAAAGGCCCTACCATCACAATCCGGTTTGACTCGGCCAGCGGCCTGGAACAAGGCAAAACCCAGATTAAGTTTCGCGATGTAGTGGTCGGTTTGGTAACCAACATCCGCTTGAGCGATGCGGGTGACTATGTGCTGGTTGACGCGCAAATAGACCAAGATGCCAAAGGCCTTGCTAGCAAGGAGACCCAGTTCTGGGTGGTTAGACCTTCCGTTGGTTTAAGTGGCGTGACCGGTTTGTCTACACTGCTTTCGGGCGTCTACATCAATGCTGACACCAAAACACTGCGAACCGGCGGCTCCCCCAAATTAGAGTTTGTGGGCTTGGCGCAGGCGCCCCCCATTTCCAGCAACCGTCCGGGCTCAACCTTTCGCCTACGCTCAGACACGCTTGGCTCTCTTGGACCAGGAGCACCGCTTTACTTCCTACGAATACCAGCCGGTGTAGTTACAAATTACAAACTGGAGGAAAACGGTAGGTTTGTTGACATTGAAGTGTTTGTCGATGCCCCTTACGATCAGTATGTCGGTGGCAACACGCGTTTCTGGAATGAAAGTGGTGTTTATCTCGATGTTGGCAGTGATGGCCTAACCGTGCAAACTGAGTCCTTGGTGTCGATTTTGGCCGGTGGTTTGGCGTTTGGTAATTTTGGGCCGCCGCTGCCACTGGCGCAAAACCAACAATTCAACCTCTATGGAAACAAATCTCTGGCCGGCGAGGTGCCGATTGGCGTGGCCGTTCCCATTGAAATGCGCTTTTACCAACCAACGAAAGGTCTTGAGGCCGATGCGCCAGTCACCTTCCAGGGCGTTGAGATCGGCATCGTTAACTCCACCGATCTCGACATTGATGTCTACAAAGGTGAGTTTTTCACACAGGTCAAGGCCACGATATATCCTGTCCGCTTGGGCGCCTTGTTTAAAACCATGCGCCAAAACAACCAGACATCTGAACAAGCGACCGAATCCCTGGCAATGATGGTCAAACGCGGTCTACGCGCCGAACTTAAAACTGCCAGCCTGTTGACCGGCGGCCTGTACGTCTCGCTGGCCATGCAGCGTGATGAACCCGCAGTCAACGACGTCGTCGCCCAAATGCCGCTGCAGATACCGACCATTACATCTTCAGGCTTTGAAGACATACAAAAAGAAGTCGCCTCGATTTTAGAGAACATCAACCAGATCCCGTTTGATCAGCTTTCTGCAAAGCTTGGTGACTCGTTGACTGAAATCACGACGCTCACCAAGTCTTTGAACGATACGTTGAGTCCTGAGCTAATCATCACACTCAATGGCTTGCAAGCAACATTGGCGGACATTGATCACTTTGTGGCTGCAAGCAATGACCTACCAGATCAACTCAATACCAGCCTTAAAGAAATCGACAAGGCGGTTCGCACCACGCGCCTACTGGTTGACGAGTTAAGAGCTCAGCCAAACTCTATTATTTTTGGCGAGCCCACCCAAAACTACTCCCGCGAAACACTAGGAGCCAAGCCATGAATAGCCGAACAAAACATACGCATCTGGCAGGGCTAATGCTGGCGTTGACCGTGCTGATAGCGGGTTGTAGCAGCACACCAACGGTGCGCTATGATCTTAATAGCTTAGATCCATTGACCACCACCCCAACAGACGGCGCCTTACTGAACTATCGATTAGCAGAAGTGACAGTGCCCGAACCGATTAACACCACGGCATTGATGGTGCGCCAACCCGACAACAGTCTGATGCTGCTGTCACACGATCAGTGGGTGGCATCATTACAGGAAGTGGTGCAAACCGCCATGGCAGACACTCTGACTGATTCAATTGGCACACCGCCTACTCCACAAAGCATGCAAGCCCGTGGTGTCAATCATATCGAAGTCGCCCTGGATATTCGACAGTTTGAAATGCGCCCAGGACAGTTCGCAAGCATCAGCGCGCTGTGGCAAATCAATTTTGGGGGGCATAAAAATGCAAGCATTACTTGTTTCACCAACACACGCATGACCGTCAAACCAGGTGTCGCTGCGCTGGTAGCCGCACAGCAACGCAACCTGCAAATTCTGGGACAACAAATCGCCACTGCGATGCAAACGACAGCAGCACCCAGAGATAGCCGCTGTCACGGCTAAATTCCTTAAAGGGGAGAAGGGTAGTGTCACTTGATACCATTCTTGCTGGGCTCGGTGTCATTGGCACCATTGCATTTGCAGTCACTGGTGTCATGGCGGTGACGACTCGACGCGTCGATTTTTTTCTCGGCCCTTGTTCTGGGGATGATTACCTCGATCGGCCGCGGAACCATTCGTGACTTGATTCTTGATGTGCCCAGCATAATCAGCTGAGGCACATCATTTTTGATCTATAGCGCACCGCACGAGGACTGAATTTCGCCAGATCCTATTGAGGAGAGGGAACAAGACCAATAATGCGCAGAGGGCCACCGCTGCCGTCGCGAATCTTCATGGGTAGCGCAATAACAAAAGCACCGGTGGCGGGCAGGGCATCAAGGTTGGCTACATTTTCAAAGCCCAGTACATTCCGGCTATAAAGATAGCGGTGTACCATAAAATCTTTGGATTGCCCGTAATCAATGCTCGGCGTATCTAGGCCCACCGCGCTAATACCGCGCAAGCTGAACAGATAGGTCGCTGCCTCAAGAGAGAACCCTGGAAAGTGCAAATTTGCCACCCCTTCAATACCCCGGGCATCGGTACCCATATACCGTATGCGGTCGGGCCAAAATTGGGCATAACCTGTATTTAAGAGTACGGCTGCCCCTTTGGGAATGACGCCATGATCTGCCTCCCAGACACGCAGTGTGGCAACATCGAGTTGATAGTCAGAATCTGCCAAGGCGGCTTCTGATACATCGATCACCACCGCGGGGGAAATTAGCGATGACAAAGGGATCTCGTCAGCGGACCATTGCCCCTCGGCGAAATGGATGGGGGCATCGAGATGAGTGCCGCCATGTTCGGCGGTGTGAATACGATACGCGGTGTAGTACCAGCCACCCTCAGCTTTGCCTTTAAATTCCTCTTCATGCTCAAAGGGCGCCTCTGTCGGCCAATAGATGGTGTCTTCATCAAAAGCATGTGTGAGATCAACCAGCTCATAGCCCGCGAACGGCGAAGGTGCCGACTGCGCGCTTGCCATCGCTGCAAACAGTATCAGGGCAGATGCAAAGCTGATTAATTTCAGCATGGGGTTTGTTGCAGAGAAATCGTGCATTGAACCTCTCAAGAAAGCGTATGACGAGTTTTATCATTATTTGGTGGCGGCCATGCCTAGCCGACACTGCAAAGCGTTGATTGCGCTGACGACGATAGCAATGCTCAGGGATAAAGGCAAAGCCCCCTGCTACGCGAAATATTGCTAATTATCGGCCTGTTGTCATTCTGTTAAATCAACGTGATGACGGGGTGGAGGACGCGGGGGGAATGGCGCTGCTCTGGCCCCGAGCGCGCGGCAATAGTGTGGTTTTTAGCGGACAAATTAAAGCGGAACGCTGTAACTCTGCGCTGCGTTTCACGCGTGAGAGCTCATGAGGTACTTTCGTCGTCTGTTTTAAAGTGGTCAGGCTTTCCATGCATGGCATACCACTCCTCCCACTCCCACGGCGTCATCGTTTTAGGAATGGCCTTCGAGATAGCGCGATCAAAGGCCTTGCCCTGCAAGGAACTATCCGTTGCCTGAGCGTCGTCACCGAGAATTTCGCGAATTAACTTCTGATTTCGTGTTTCCATGAATACCACCCTCTGAGCCTACAGTACTAAAAAAACGACGAGAGTGGTTTTTGCCCATTATGTTGCGCAACAGCAAACACAGGAAATGTGCTCAATGTGCTAGTCGAATATGAATGTCCTAATAAACTGCGGCTCCCTTATTAAGGCCCACAGCTCAGTTGGTTAGAGCAGTCGACTCATAATCGATTGGTCGTAGGTTCAAGTCCTACTGGGCCCACTATTTTTTATATCTTTCACAAACTTATAACTCGATTAAGCGTCCGACTATGGGTACTGACTCATAGGCTGGCGTCGGCGGGCTAAACTGCGGCTCTTCTCTCCGATGAAATATTTCCCGATGTGCCGCTTCGCCAGTGGGTGATTAGCCTCCCCTTTTCGCTACGCTACCTGTTCGCCTGCCATACCCATGCGATGGGTAAGGTTCTGCGCATCATTTATCGGGCAATCTCGACCTTCCTGCTCCACAAGGCCGGATCCCCACTCAATCACGGCGCGACTGGTGAGGTGACATGGACACAACGATTCGGCTCAGCGCTCTGCGTTCTACAGTTCAGCAATGGGCGGATGTGAATTTCTCGATGGCTGATGCCGGTAAGATTTCAGAGTGATAGACCAGCTGTTCGCGAACTTTTCAGGTCTGGTGGCTCGCAGTCAAACGCTTCCTTGCGCATAATGCGCGCCTGCCAAAAATAGCGCGCCCACTTATTCGCTACCACACGATAAATGACACAGGCCTTTTTCATGATCCAGATTTACAACACTATTGCTCAAGAGCTAAACACCGACTTACGTAATGTTGAAGCTGCCGTAAAATTACTGGATGAAGGCGCGACCGTGCCGTTTATTGCGCGTTATAGAAAGGAGGTCACAGGCGGCCTAGAT
>Ga0209652_1002770_pt1 | contig 13291 bp, 15 predicted proteins | sample SaaInl74LU_5_DNA_FD_184641 | JGI IMG/M metagenome (GOLD analysis project Ga0209652, IMG submission 184641) | Marine microbial communities from expanding oxygen minimum zones in the Saanich Inlet - ESP_74LU_5_DNA (SPAdes) (version 2) | ecosystem: Environmental > Aquatic > Marine > Intertidal zone...
ATACGGGACCTAATCAGAAGCGAGGGATAATATGACACTCGTGGTATTTGACCGAGGTACGCGGATTAAAACGCCTGTCTCCAGCATATTTCCACCCCGCCGGGTTGAGGCGAGCAGCTCATCAGCTGCCGAGTCTGCCATCCCTTCAGGCCAGAACAGCCCCCGAGCCGAATATGAACAAGAGGTCTCCGATTTCGCTCAACTCGCTGATTCGGCTGAACATATCAGCGCCGAGCACAAGGCCGCTGCCCAAGCCTATAAAGCGAATGCCGATGCTCAGAGCACAGAGAAGCCAAAGTTACTCGCCCGGCAGATCATGAGCTCACCGGTTATTAGCTGTCAGATAGATAGCACCGTCGCCGCGGCCATTCGGCAGATGGAGAATGCAGGCGTGCACTACCTGGCCGTATTCGACCGCCAAGCTGAACTCACTGGCTTGGTTAACCGTCGAGAGTTGTTAATCAATCCGCGCCTCGCCGGTGCTCTAATTGAAGAGGCGATACAACAGCACTTCCTCGCCGCAACGCCCGACACACCGGTGATTCAGATCGCGTCGAATTTACTTGAGTATCAGTGCGGTGCAGTACTGGTTTTGGACGAGGAAGATCAGCTCAGTGGCATCATTACCCGCACCGACCTTATCCGATTGCTGATCAGCCAGGCTCAGGTCGAAGGCTGGGTGTAAGCTGCGCGAAAGCTGCTGTGTATGAGCGCTGTAGTAGGCTTGTGAGGCGAAGCCGAACGAGGCGATTAGATGGCAGAAAAGCGGACTGTGCCACCACTCACCGCACTTGATACCTTGTCGCGTCATTCGGCTGCGCCGAATAACCCTCCTACAAAAGGCGCAAAGAGGCGAGCGCTACGCCTCAGCGGACTTGCCGCTAAAGAAGCGCGCGATTGCACCGAAGACGCGTTTGATTCCTCGCCACAGCTTAGGCAATAGCCAAACAAGCAGCAGGATAAACAGTGCCAACCCGAGTAGGAACCAGACAGGATGGTTGAGCGCTACCCAGAGACCACCGATAACGGCAATATCTTCGGCTACGGACGCGGTCCAGTTTGTTACAGGTTCAGGCGAGGTGTTGATCAGCACACGAGAACCCGATTTAAAGGCGTGTGAGCCGGCAGCGATCGAGCCGCCGACTAGTGCCGCGGCCAGCTCTGCTCCAGCGCCTATATCGCCCACCGCGCCTGCGGCAAGTATGGCGCCTGCCGGAATACGGATGAAGGTGTGTAAGCCATCCCAGCCGGTGTCGACACCGGGAACCTTGTCGGCAAAGAACTCGACACAGTACATAAACCCGGCAGCAATCATCACCATCGGATCAGCTAGTATCAGCAGGTCTGGAGGAAGCGTGATATTACCTGTGTTGGCCATCCAACCCAGCATAAAGACCGCTGCATAGAGGTTGATACCGCTAGCCCAAGCCACTCCCATAGAGAGCGCTAATAGGCTACTAATCTCGGCTAACTGGTCCATAAGTTACACTCCCTCTCGGTGAATCGAACGACACTGACATCAGCCGTTACTCCGCCTGCTGATTCTGCGCCTGTATCTTAGCTAGATCGGCAGCGGGGATGATTGTTGTAGTTTCAGTTGCGCTATCAAAAAGAATTAAGGCTTCGCCGGTCTCTAACTGCTGACGCACCTGCGCAACGCGCTCCTGCATTGTGATCTCCGTCTCGCCGTAGTCAGTGCCATCACGGGTAACGAACTCTTCGATAAGGCCAGTGAGTGCGCCGGGCGAAAGAAAATTAGCAGGTACTATCATAGTCTGTCCCTAGGGCTGCAAACCCTGCTCCTGTAAAAATTGCAGAAAGGCGCTCTCGTCCATCACGGGAACGCCCAGTTGCTCTGCTTTAGTCAGTTTAGACCCGGCTCCGGGGCCCGCAACCACTTGATCGGTTTTAGCCGATACCGAGCCGCTCACTTTGGCTCCTAAGCCGAGCAGCAATTTCTTGGCATCGTTACGACCCATCGTTTCCAAGGTACCTGTTAGCACCCAGGTTTGACCTTCAAGCGGTGCATCCGCACTCTGCTCTGGCGGTGGGCTATCCCAATGCATTCCATAGTCGAGTAGCTGCTGCTCATACGCGCGTTGGGCTGCGACCCAGTTCGCATCGGCTAAACGCTCTAGCAACCCCTGACGCCCCTTGGCAGAGAGTTTGGGTACCGACATCAGAGTCTCAGCATCTGTTGCTAAGAGTGCATCGAGGCTACCGAAGTGACCAGCGAGCTGTTTAGCCCCTGTCGCTGCCACCGCCGGTATCTGCGCACTGACCAGTAGCTGTTCAAAACTGATGCTGGCACGCAGCTTATTTGCGATCTCGCCACTCTGTTGCAGCTCAATGCCGGCAGCAAGCAGTTGGTCTAGCACCTGTGAGTTGTGCTCATCCTGCATAAAATTGGAGATTTCGTGCGCCACCTCCAGCCCAATGTCGGGCAGGGTGACCAGCAGGGCCGGCAGAGCTGCTCGAATACGCTGCAAAGAACCCAGCTGAGTCGCCAGCGTACGTGCTGTCTCTTCACCCACTTCAGGGATACCGAGCGCGTAGACAAACCGCTCCAGCGCAACATTGCGGCTCTCGCTTACCGCGGTTAACAAGTTAGTGGCGGAGAGCTCGGCGTAACCTTCAAGCTCCAGCACCTGCTCTTTCGTCAGTTTAAACAGGTCTGCCGGCGAACTGACGAGCTCGCGGTCGACCAACTGCTCAATCGCCTTCTCGCCCAGGCCGTCGATATCCATCGCCTTGCGCGACACAAAGTGAATCAGCGCCTGCTTAAGCTGAGCACTACAGGCAAGGCGTCCAACACAGCGATAGATCGACCCCTCAGTGACCTGCTCTGACCCCTTACCACGTTTGATCAATTGGGTGCGCTCAATATCGGAACCGCAGACCGGACACTGAGCTGGGACTGCAACCATCTCCTCAGCGCCTGTCCGACGCTCTGCGACTACTTTCACAACCTGAGGAATCACATCTCCGGCACGGCGAATCATTACCCAGTCGCCTTTACGGGCGTCCAGACGGGCAATTTCATCCATATTGTGCAGCGTGGCGTTGCTGACGGTCACACCGCCAACAAAGACTGGTTCAAGACGGGCTACTGGGGTAACTGCGCCGGTACGACCCACCTGGAAATCGACATCGAGAAGCTGAGTAATCTCCTCTTGGGCAGGGAACTTATAGGCCGTTGCCCAACGCGGGTCGCGCGCACGAAAACCGAGTTCGGCCTGATACTCACGTGAATCGAGTTTCAGCACGACGCCATCGATATCGTAAGGAAGTGAGTCGCGTTGTTGACCCAGACTTTCAATATACTGCTGAGTCGCTTCCAGCCCATGGCATAGCTGGAGTTGGTCAGAGATACGAATACCCCAGCTGCGGATCAGCTGTAAGGTTTCAAAATAGCTCTCGGGTAGCTCATCACTGACCACGCCAGTTCCGTAGCAACAGAACTCTAACGGACGTTGGGCCGTAATCGCCGGATCGAGCTGGCGCAGACTCCCGGCCGCTGCATTGCGCGGGTTCACAAACACCTTCTCACCACGCTCACGCGAGCGCTCATTCAACGCTTCGAAGCCGGCTTTGGGCATGTAGATCTCGCCGCGCACTTCCAAACGCTCAGGCCAGCCCTCACCCATCAAACGCAGTGGAACGTTCTGAATGGTACGTACGTTAAGGGTAATATCCTCACCCGTCGTACCGTCACCACGGGTTGCTGCGCGCACCAACAGACCCTGTTCATAGAGGATACTTACCGCTGCACCGTCGAGTTTGGGTTCGGCGCTGATACTCAGACTCCCCTCTTCACCTAGCCCCTCCTGCGCCTGGCGATAGAAGGCGGCCACATCCTCGGCGGAGAAGCGGTTGCTAAGGCTAAGCATAGCGACCTCATGCTTCACTTCGGCAAAACCTGTGTCTGGTTTCGCGCCAACGCGTTGAGTGGGTGAATCAGATGTAACTAACTCGGGATGTTCTGCTTCTAGCCCCTCTAACTCGCGATAGAGACGATCGTATTCGGCGTCTGTAACACTGGGGTCATCGAGGACGTAGTAGCGATAAGCGTGTTGATTGAGTTGCTCACGCAACGCTGCAATTTGGGTTGCTGGAGTGCTCATTAGTACTGGGCTCTTGAGACAAAGACACAGCCGCCTAGCGGCTGCGTCGTTTTGATCGCTGTTTTAGCTGGTAGGCACTGACGCGTTCGCGTAGATGCTCTTTAGTTTGGTTACGCAATACCGAGCGCTCACTATCAAGCAGCTCAGCATTCAAATTTTTAGCAAAGGTCTCTGCCGTTGCCAACATACACTCGTAGGCGTACATCGGATCACGCGCTTCGGCCAACGACATAAACAGACTCACAGCTGGGGTCTGGTAGTCATCGATGGTATCCAGATCGAACTGACCGGTGTTTACCGCATCACTCATACTGAACTGGATCGGTGAGCGATCACTGGCGTCTTCAAAACGGTGGAACAGGTTCTGCTGCCCATACTCCATGCCACAGGCCTCAGCGAGAGCACGAACTGACTTGCCCGCTAGTGCTGCGCCCTTAGGTGCGACGACAAAGATTGCCAGCGCTAGCTCGGGATCACTGAAATCGAGTTGGCGTGGCTGACGCTCACCGCTCACGGATTCGGCTTCGGGCGTACCTGACGCCTCATCACTCTGATCTGCAGAAGAGGGTATCAGCGATTCGATATCATCAACCTCAGAGATTTCAGCCTCCTCAACTCGATCGAGCAGGGTGTCAAACAGGCTATCTGTTTGAGGCTGATCGGCATCTGCCTGAGCTTTGCTCTTCTTCGATTTGCGCGGTTTACGCTTGGCTGTCGGTTGCGGCTCCTGATGCTCGGGCTCAGCTTCAACTAAAGGCTCCAGTGCTGTTTCGGGCACCTGATTCGCCTCGTCGTCCGACTCCATATCGAGAATCTCATGAATGGGACGATCGAAATCTAGGTCAGGTATTGCAAAGAGGTCCTCCGTCTCGCCAAGTTCTGGCTCAGGGCGTGTCTCTTTGTTCGGTTCGCTCTGCTGTTCGGCCTCAGTTTCGACTTCTTGAGAGATCTCAGCGCTCTCCTCGACCTGCTGTTCTGCAGCTACCTCAGCAGTCTGAGTCTCCTCAGTAGCTTCAGTGTCTTGCGCCGGCTCGTCTGACGGGTTCTCGATTTCGGTCTCGGCCTGAGGCTCCTCCGCTTCTTGCAACTCTTCTTCAACTGCTGGAACGGCTTCAATCTCTGTTTCGTCTGCTGGCTGCTCTACAACTTGCGAGTCGTCATCTGCAGTAGCCTCTGCATCAATCGCATCTGCGTCAGGCTCTGAAGTGGATTCAATCTGGCTCTCGCACTCTGCATACGGGGCTGGCTGGGGCTCAGCAACGCTCTCATCAGTCGGAACAGGATCGGTCGCACTGAACGAAGCAGGCTCGAGTTCAGTGTCTTGGGTAGCATCAAGCTGAGGTTGACCCGCGCTAAGATGAGCGCCACCAATAACGGGCTTACCTTCTGTCAGGCGTTTTGCTTCGGCTGGCGCCACATCGGCGACGCGCGGCTTGGAGATAAAGTCTCCGGTATCCGTTGGCGCAGACACTTCGCTGCCATCGCGGCTAGCGGAGAGTCCAGAGAGCATGGAAGCTTCGCGATCGAGATCAGCATTCATCTCGGCGACGGCCGCATCGATCTCGGGAGAGTTAGGTAGTTCAGTCTCGGCGGCTGGGGGCAGGTCCTCATCGAGGTGCGATTTAACTCGCGCGCCACCGTTGGGCAGTTCGGGGTTACGACCGTCCGCTTCGCCGATCCCTGACAGGGATGAATCAATATCCAATTTGAGGCGGCGTCGACGGCCGCTGATGCGGCGCCAACCATCAAACAGAATCAGTGCGACAAGTAGGGCTCCACCGAGGATTAACCACTCGCGAAGATCCATCAATAGCTATCCTTATTTGTTGTACGCGCGTTTAACTCTAACTTTACTCTACAACGTCGGATACTACCATCTCTAGCGGCGTTTCTAGCCCCTGAGTCGGTACCGGCTGAATCTCTACAATCAAATCACCTGGCTGGGGCGAAACATTTCCGCTTTTACTGATGCGTGCACTGACACTCACATGCTCATGACTGCTCAAACGGTTTGACGGTGCCATCGCCTGAGCATCGCTCAACTCCAAGCTTACCGGCAGATCCGCCAACGTCAGGCGTACCGCCGCTGCTGGCATTCCTCCCTCAAGCGAACGTGCAACCAGAAATACTGGGGTTTCGGGCGCAAACCCCTCTGTAACGCCCGGTGCTACCGATAGATTCACCGCAATTCGAGCCACTGCTGGCAGCTCGATATCACTTACATCTTCACCCCGCGCTGCCAGAGATTCGACTGCTCTCTGAACACCATTCTGGATGGATGCAGCCGTGTCTGGATCAGCATTGATCAGCGCCTGTTGCCAGAACGCGATTGCAGCGCGGAAATCCTCTTTTTCAAACGCATCGGCTCCGAGTAGACCCAAAGCAGTAATTTCCAGCGGCTCAATCTCTAGTGTCGCCATCACCTGCTCACGCACCTCTGGACTCATACCGCCGGCTGCAAAATACATCGCCTGTGACAACTGCCCCATAACGGTCGCGTACTGCACATCTTCAGGCGAAAGCAGGCTGACCACGGTACGGTAGCCTTCCATCGCTTCCTGATAACGACCTTGCCCCATGTAGGTGGACGAAAGAATGTACCAACCCTCAGGGTTATTTGGATTGCGCTCAAGCTCTGTCTCTAGCTGCGCCAATGCCTCTTCGAAACTTGGCTCCCGTCCGTTGAACGGGTCAGCCGGGCGGTTCATCGCCAACTCCACCTCAGCGGAGCTGCCCAACTTCACATAGAGTCCTAGAGAGGCGGCAGGGAGGAGCAGAGCAATAAGCACGACAGTCATCAGTTGCGCTTTCGACAGACTCTGCTGCTTCAAAGTCTGATGTTTACCATCCAAATCAATCAGCAGGTTCTTCTCGAGCTCGACTTTGAGTGAGTCAAACTCCTCTTGCGCCATAGAGCCACTCGCAAGCTCCTGTTCCAGCTCTGATAAGCGATCTCGGAAGACCTCTAAATTGTCTTGCTGACGCGCCTCAGACTGAGCGTTCGCCTCGGCATTTGCGCGGTAACGGATGACAGGGAGAAAAATAAACAGCAGCGCCAAAAGTGTTAGCGCGGCAATGCCAACCCAGAGAGTGATCATTACTTAGTATCCTTGTTCAGCAGCGCATCGAGTCGCGCGCGCTCCTGCTCCGTCAATTCAATATCTTTAGCACCGGGCTGTGCGCGGCGATTAGCCTTGCGCAGATAGACAATCAGCAAAATAACCACCAAACCCAGACCCAAGAGCAAGTATGGGCCATACCAGAGAAACCAGGTCTGCGAGTTCACCTTGGGGCGATACAGAACGAAGTCACCGTAGCGGGTCACCATAAAATCGATCACCTCGGTGTCCTGTGCGCCCGAATCAACCATGCGGTAAACCTCGCGACGCAGGTCTTTTGCAATCGGCGAGTCAGAATCTGCGATGTTTTGGTTCTGACACTTGGGGCAGCGGAGTTCAGCGGTCAATTCATGAAAGCGCTGCTCATCGGCAGAGTTTTTGAACTCATAGGTATCAATCGCAGCGAAGCTAAGCGTACTGAACAGCAACGAAAATAGCGCTAGAAATCGCATCAACTGGCGGCTCCCTCAACTTCCTGCATGATCGCCTGAAGCTGCTTCCAAACCTTGGCATCCACTGCACCAACATGACGGTAGCGAATCGTGCCATTGGCATCGATAACATAGGTTTCAGGGGCACCGTAGACTCCGAGATCCAAACCGAGACGCCCCTCTTTATCAAGAATCACTTCACGGTAGGGATTGAGGTAACGCTGCAGCCATGAGGTCGCTTTAACCGGCTCATCTTTGTAGTTGATACCGTAGATAACAACGCCTTGCTGAGCCAGTTGGTTCAGGAAGGAGTGCTCCTCCTTACAGGTCGGACACCAGGTTGCCCAGACGTTAATCAGCGCAACCTCGCCCTTAAGGTCAGCCACGCTCAGCTGGCGATCGGGTTCGGTCAGCGAAGGAAGTTCGAATGCTGGCAAAGGGCGATCGATCATGGCAGAGGGCAGCTCGCGCGGGTCGAGGTACAACCCCTTCCAAAGAAAGAAGCCCAACCCCAAAAACAGAGCCAAGGGAATTAAAAATAACGATTTACGCATTCGCGGGCTCCAGCTTCTGTTTATCACGGCGCGCCTGCTTACGATAGCGCGGGTCAGTCGCTGCCAACACTCCACCGAGGGTCATCAGCAAGCCACCTAACCAGAGCCAGCGAACGTAGGGTTTAAACTGCAAGCGAATAGCCCAGGCACCATTCTCTAGCTCCTCACCCAAAGCAACATAAAGATCGCGGAACAGGCCCGGATCAAGATCAGCTTCCGTCATCACGATGCCACGGGCCGTATAGAGGCGCTTTTCAGGGTGCATCACGTCGTAGGGCTCGCCCTTGTAAAACACACGCAGTGTTCCTTTATCCGAGACAAAGTTAGGCCCCTCGTAATGCTCCGCCCCCTCGAATACAAAGGTGTAGTTGCCGACCTGCTCTTTATCGCCCGGTGCCATGCGTAGATCGCGCTGCTCGTCGAACGCCGAAACCATTGCAATGCCAACAGCTAGAACAGCTACGCCGAGGTGGGCCAGCTGCATACCGTAGTAACTGCGTGGCAGCTTACGCAAGTTCTCCCAAACCGAGGTGCTGCGTCGTCGAACACGATCTGCAACATCAGTCAGGGCCATAAACAGCAGCCAGAACGCCAAGATTACGCCCACATATGTCCAGACACTGCCCCCCTCGGTGCGGAAGGTGAGTGCCGCGGAACCGACCACTATTGCAGCGATAAAGGGAAGGATCAGTTGCTTAACTAGACTACCAAGATCCTGCCGGCGCCAACGTGTGACGGCGCCAATACCGAGGAAGAACATCAACAGCGCACCTACCGGAACCGTTAACGCGTTGAAGTATGGAGGTCCTACAGAGAGTTTGCCCAGCCCCATCGCATCGACGAACAGCGGGTAGAGCGTACCCAGAAGAACGGTGAAACAGATAACCGTGAGCAACACGTTATTCACCAGCAGCATCGTTTCTCGCGAAACCAGACTGAAGCTCGATTCGCTTTTAACCTCAGAGGCACGAATTGAGTAGAGCAACAGTGAGCCACCGATAGTAATCAGCAGCAACATCAGCAAGAAGAAACCACGCTCAGGGTCGGACGCAAACGCGTGAACGGAAGTCAGTACGCCTGACCGCACGAGGAATGTACCTAGGAGACTCAATGAGAATGCAAAGATCGCCAGCAAGACGGTCCAACTTTTGAACACACCACGCTTCTCTGTCACAGCCAAGCTATGCACCAACGCCGTACCCACCAACCAAGGCATTAGTGAGGCGTTCTCGACCGGATCCCAGAACCACCAGCCACCCCAGCCAAGCTCATAGTAAGCCCACCAGCTACCGAGCGCGATACCGAGTGTCAGAAATGCCCAGGCAATGTTTGTCCAAGGGCGCGACCAACGGGCCCACGCTGCGTCCAGTCGCCCACTCAGCAAAGCCGCAATAGCGAAAGCAAAGGAGACGGCAAATCCTACGTACCCCATATAGAGCATTGGCGGATGTACTATCAGGCCAATATCCTGCAATAGTGGGTTGAGGTCAGCCCCCTGAGCGGGCGTGTCGACCAGCAGACGCTCGAACGGACTCGAGGTAAACAGCACAAACGCCATGAAACCTGTCAGTACAATACCTAGAACACCCAGCACGCGGCCAAGGATATCAGCCGGAAGATCGCGACTCTTCCAAGCTACTGCGACCGTCCAACCCGCCAGCGTAAGCACCCAGAGAAGCAACGAACCTTCATGGCCGCCCCAAACCGCACTGATTCGATAGAACCACGGCAGCGCGGTATTCGAGTTATTGGCAACATAACTCACACTGAAGTCATTAGTCAGAAAAGCGTAGGTTAGAATCACAAAGCTGATTGCGGTAAACGCAAAGATCCCGGAAGCGAGTGGCCTCGAGAAACTGATCCACAGTAGATTGCCCACCTGAGCACCCACCATCGGTATGATCGCTAGTAGCACGCTGAGGCAGAGTGCTAGCGCCAGCGCATAGGTTCCAAGTTCAGGTATCACTTGTTGAACTCCTGTCCTTCAGGTTTTGGCATCTTACCGGCTTTTTCCAAAGCTTCCGCAACCTCTGGCGGCATGTAGTTCTCATCGTGCTTCGCCAGCACCTCTACAGCCTGAAGCTTACCGTCGGAATCCATCTCACCCTGAGCCACTATGCCCTGCCCCTCACGGAAGAGGTCAGGCAGAATACCGGAGTAAACAATAGGAACAGAGTTCTCGAAATCGGTCACAGCGAATTCAACGCGCAGACTATTTGGGTCACGTATCACACTGCCATCGACAACCATGCCACCAGCACGGATACGGGTATTGAGGGGAGCCTCGCCGTTAGCGATCTGAGTCGGCGAGTAGAAAAGGTTAATATTTTGGCTCAGAGCATAGAGCGTGAGACCGATCGCTGTACTGGCACCGCCCAAGATAAATAGGACGATCATTAATCGCTTTTTACGTTTTGGATTCATGCGGATCCCTCCTCACGACGTAGACGACGGCGCAGCTCACGAATCACCTGTTTCGACTGCTGCATCGGCAACAGCAAGTTCATAACAATAATCAGCAGACCAAGCCCATAACAGAGCCAGACGTAGAGCCCGTGGCCGCCCATATTCAAGAAATCCGCAAAACTCTCAAACGCCATGATTTCCTACTTCCTATAAAAATTGACGCTCACCCTAAGAGGCCAAGCTGACTTATGCCTTAACACTCAACAGTTCGCGCACCCAAGAGGCGCGACGCTCACGCTGCAGTATTTCGTTACGTAGACGTAACATCAGCGCTAGACCAAAGAGGGTATAAAAGCCGATGACCATAACGAGCAGCGGCACCCACATCTCGGGGGGCATCGCCGGTTTCTCTGTCAGTTTGAAGGTTGCAGGCTGATGCAGCGTATTCCACCACTCAACTGAGTATTTAATGATCGGAATATTTACTAGTCCGACGAGCGATAGGACTGCCGTTGCCTGCCCAGCCGTTGTTTCGCTCTCTATCGCCGAGTTCAGTGCGATCACGCCCAGGTAGAGGAACAACAACACCAACATGGAGGTGAGACGCGCATCCCAAACCCACCAAGAGCCCCAGGTCGGTTTACCCCAGATCGCACCGGTCAGTAGCGCCAGAACCGCTAACGAGGCGCCGATAGGTGCGACTGATTTAGCCACCATATCCGCAACTTTCATCTTCCAGATTAGGCCGATTGCACCCGCTAGGGCCATCAACATATAGAAGGACTGTGCCAAGATGGCTGCCGGTACATGCAGGTAGATAATACGGAAACTGTTACCCTGCTGGTAATCTGCCGGCGCAAACGCCAAGCCCCAAACGGTCCCGGCCACCACGAGTGCAATGGAGATCACTGCAAACCAGGGAATTAGCATGCCGGTGATCTGATAACACCAGCGCGGCGAAGCCAATTGAAAGAACCAACGCGGTAACCACTTAACTGCCATAACGTCTATCCACTAACCGAAATTCGTAGAGCCGCACCCGTTGCCAGCGGCGCGAGCGCCAAAGCCAGCGCCAGGAGCGCACCTAAAAGAGCAAAATAACCACCCAACGGCAGACCAGTGATCGCAGCTTGCACTGCGCTAGATCCGAAGATCAATACGGGTATGTAGAGCGGTAGAACCAATAAAGAGATCAATACGCCACCCCGTCGCAGTCCGACCGTCAAAGCTGCGCCAATCGCACCAATCAGCGATAGGGTTGGCGTACCAAGGAGAAGGCTTAGCATAAGGCCTGGCATACCCTCGGCTGGTAGAAACAGCATGACCGCGAGGATCGGAGCAACCAGCGTCAGCGCTAGCCCCGACATCAACCAGTGCGCGCTCACTTTAGCCAACACCACCATAAACAGCGGTTGCGGGCTGAGCAGCAATTGCTCAAGTGAGCCATCATCAAAATCCGCTTTGAACAGCGACTCCATCGACAGCAGGGTCGAGAGCAATGCCGCCACCCACAGAAGTCCTGGGGCTAACTCCGCCAGAAACTGAGGCTCAGGGCTGACACCAATAGGAAAAAGGGTTACCACAATCAGGAAGAAGATCAGCGGGTTAACCAACTCGCTCTTGCGTCGAAACGCCAGCACCAGATCACGCTTAAAGGTATGTACAAAGAGTTTCGCGAAGGAGGTTTGCTGGTTACTCATAAGCAACCTCCTGCGGCTCGCCCAGGCTCAGCGTACGCACTGGCATCTGATCACTCATATCCTGATGGGTCGTCAGTATCACACTGCCACCGCGACTCAGGTGTTTGAGCATCAGCGCCTCTTTGGCAGCGACACCGACCTTATCAATCGCGGTGAAGGGCTCATCCAAAATCCACAACCTGGCGTTACTCATGTAAAGCCGCGCCAGAGCGATACGACGTTTCTGACCCGCAGAGAGCTGATAGGCCGGCAGGTCCTCAAACCCCCGCAGCCCAACCTGAGCAATCGCGTAATCAATCTTCTCTATATCGAGCGACGGATGCAGAGCGCAGTGCCAGCGTAGATTCTCTTCAGTGGTTAACTGACCACTGACGCCTGGCAAGTGTCCGATGTAGACCAGATCAGCCAGATAGGCCTCCTGTACCTCACCCATCACTTCGCCTTGCCAGAAGAGCTCGCCTTCAAAGTGGCTACTAAGGCCAGACAGAATTCGCAGCAGAGTGGTTTTACCACTGCCGTTGCGACCCTCTATCTGCAGAATCTCGCCTGTGTTTAACGTCAGATCAAGCCCCTCAAACAGGATTCGATCATCACGCTCACAAAAGAGAGATTTAGCACTTAGCAACTCTGTGCTCACATAAACTCCTAAACACACTCGATAGACTGAAATATTCGAGCGCGAACGCATCTAACACGGCTGTTGTTAAACTAAACTGAAACTTACACCAGCCGCTAACCAAAACTAGCGGCCGATTATAACCTTATTACTTCTAACAGTCAGGTGACTGAGACCAATGATGCTACCGGTGCAGTCTCAAGGTGTTGCACGCAGTGAAACTGCGATCACCACACGAGACCTCAATCAGATTCTACAGCCCAATGCCGAGCAGTCTGCCCGGGTGGTAAATTCGCGTCAGGACCCGATATCACCAACGCTGTTTCGAGTTGCACTTGAGG
>Ga0209652_1002772_pt1 | contig 13289 bp, 9 predicted proteins | sample SaaInl74LU_5_DNA_FD_184641 | JGI IMG/M metagenome (GOLD analysis project Ga0209652, IMG submission 184641) | Marine microbial communities from expanding oxygen minimum zones in the Saanich Inlet - ESP_74LU_5_DNA (SPAdes) (version 2) | ecosystem: Environmental > Aquatic > Marine > Intertidal zone ...
ACCCCATTGATAGCTCGCTTCGGCTCGCAACTGCCAGTCCTCTGTGTTGCCGCTGACGTGTATACCAGCATTCCACAGCGTTCGGTCACGCGTGGCCGCTAATGCAGAATCCGCCTCATCAAGATGGAGTAAATACATCGCGAGTTCGCCAGTGTGCGACCAATGAATCTGAGAAACATTCAAGCCGACAAGGCTAACATCGGTATTGGGGGCGTCTATTTGACGGTGGCGGCTGCGCAGCGCCTCAATGTCTTGGGCGCCTGGCGTGATTTGATTGTGATTGACCGCGATGAGTTCGGTTTTGATACCTGATGTGTTCGTATAGCTGCCGGTAAAGCCGGTATAAGACTCGATAGATGTGCGAAAGTTCTGTCGACCCAGTAGGCGTCCATTTTGCCAATGCAACGTTGTTCGCCCCACAGCCAGATCAATTTTGGCGCTATCTTCAAATTGTCGCTGCCATCCGATTTTTGCTTGCAAGGGCTCCTGAGTATTAATAAACCCTTTGCCCACTGCACTGTTGCGCTCAAAATCCCAGGCTCGCGCATCTTCGCCTTCAAATACAGCGTAAAGTTCGTCGGCCCGATAGGTTAGGCGCAGTAGGGTTTTACTGCTGTTGGCGTGATCATGCTCAGCAGTGAGTGGTCGAAAGCCATTATCAAGCGCCTCAGTACGTAACCGTGCACTCAAATCGATGTTGAGTGTGGCTCCAGTGGCGGCATGACTAACGCAGACCAATGTAAGTAGACCCGAGCTTAGCGCCCGGCTTCTAAGATGTTGTTTGGAAATTACCTGCCAATACCTCGTGTGGTGTTGTACGGCTTTTCGGCCTTGGTAGCTTTCAGCGGTTGACGGGACACCATCGGCAAGGGGGCCGATTGCTTTGGTGAACACATCATTTTGGAGGAAACTGCGGATCAATACTCTGCCTTGCCTATAAGATGTCCATTTTACAGGGCGCTAAGTTTACACGGTCTAATTAAGGTTTTTAGTCGCGTACTCAAATACTGTGCACCTGCCGATAAGTTGCTGCTGCTTGCTGTAGAGCGGGTGAAATTTATCTGTATCTGTATTCACTCGTGCTTAAGTTTTATCTCATAGGAGTGCCATTTTAATCTCATATATCAGTGCATGTTTGAGTTTGGTGATTATTTCGAGGCAGCGTTGTTGGCTCGCGTATATGCTTCACGTCCGCCCATCTACCGCTAGGCCATTTGATGTTGGACTCGCCAAGCCATCGCCCCTTTCACCAACATTCGGTTGATCGGATTGTTCAGCTTGGGGGCGAGGTTGCCAAACTCATCGCCGCAAGTAAGCAGAGTAAGGCTTTGCTGAACGAACTCCACGACCAGGCAGCCCTGCGGGAAGAGCGACTGGAGCTGGCGCGCTACCAAGCGTTTGAGGAAGCCGAGCGTGCTGAGTTACTGGCCAATGAGCTGGAGAGTATTTTTCAGCAGGTTCCCTTGGCGTTGCTGGTGGTTGCTACCGGCGGCGCAGTGATACGCGCCAATGCGGCAGCTGAGATGTTACTTTCATGGCGTATGGATACTATGCTGGCGGGCAGTATTGAAATATTGCGTGTTGAAGGTCATGTCCCGACAAACGTGGCCGCCATAACACCTGCCGTGGGAGAGGCGTTAGATACGCCGTCGGCGTTTGCTGCACTGGCCGCAGAACAGGATAATCGCCGGGTAGTCCTTCTCGGGTCTGATGGGCTTAAACGTGAGGTCAGTCTCAGCAGTGCCGAAGTCATGACTGCGCAGGGTTTTGGATATCTTCTGGTACTTGAGGCCTTACCCGACGCGCAAACCGTGTCGGTCTGATAGACTCTCGCGCTTTGACTCATTTAGCGCGAGAACCGTATGACTGTTCGCACTCGGGTGGCGCCTTCGCCCACCGGTGACCCCCATGTGGGCACTGCTTACATGGCCCTATTTAACCGCTGTTTTGCCCATCACCACGGCGGCCAATTCATTTTACGTATCGAAGACACCGACCAGGTGCGCAGTACGCCAGAAGCCGAGCAGGCTATTTTGGCGTCGTTGCGTTGGCTCGGTCTCGAGTGGGACGAAGGCCCTGATGTTGGCGGCCCCCATGGGCCGTATCGGCAGAGCGAGCGGGGCGATATTTATGCGCAGTACGCTTGGCAGTTGGTTGAAGCGGGCCATGCATTTGTTTGCTACCGCACGGGTGACGAGCTCGATGCGATGCGCGAACAGCGTCGTGCCGATGGCAATAGCACTGCGTTAAAGCCCTCAGACTTGCTGTTACCTGAAGCGGAGCAAGCGGCACGCAAAGCCGCTGGCGCGCCGTTTGTGATTCGCATGATGGTGCCTGAAACGGCCGGTGCCTGTGTTATCGACGATATGCTGCGCGGTGAAATAGCGCTGGATTGGTCGATGATCGATGCGCAAATTTTGTTGAAGTCCGACGGCATGCCCACCTACCACTTGGCGAACGTGGTAGACGACCATTTGATGGAGATCACACACGTTATTCGTGGCGAGGAGTGGATTAACTCGGCGCCCAAGCATAAGTTGCTGTATCAATATTTCGGTTGGGATATGCCGGTGTTGTGCCATATGCCGTTGCTGCGCAACCCCGACAAATCCAAACTCAGTAAGCGCAAAAACCCAACCAGCATTTTGTATTATCAGCGCATGGGCTTTTTGCCTGAGGCGCTGCTCAATTATTTGGGCCGCATGGGCTGGTCGATGCCCGACGAGCGCGAGAAATTTTCACTGTCTGAGATGGAAGCGGTGTTCGATATTCAGCGAGTTTCTTTGGGTGGCCCAATCTTTGATGTTGAAAAGCTTCGCTGGCTGAATGGGCTGTGGATTCGCGAATCCCTTGATGTTGAGGCGCTGGCAGAGCGCCTGCAAGACTGGGCTTTAAACAAAGCCATGCTGATGAAGGTATTACCCCATGCACAGGGACGCATGGAGGTTCTGTCGGATTTTGTACCATTGTCAGCGTACTTGGTGTCAGGTGAGTTACCGCTGAATACTGCGCAATTTGAGGCCCTGAGTGAGCCTTTAGAAGAAACCCTGCGACGGCTTCAATTTGTATTGTGGCGGCTCGAGAGTCATGGCGATTGGCAGCGCGATGCGCTGTTTGCGGCCCTGAAGCAATTGGGCGACCAGTTAGGGGTTAAGCCCAAACCGTTGTTTGCCCCGCTGTTTATTGCCATAGCCGGCAGCAGTGCTGCTTACTCATTACCCGACTCGATGGCGATTTTGGGGCCTGATATGACCCGTTCGCGCTTGCGAGCCGCCATTGAGGTGCTGGGTGGTGTGTCGAAGAAGGCGATGAAGCGGCTCGAGAAAGAGTACGCCGGGTTATCTGATAGCACTGCGGGGTAGTGATATTAACCTGTGCCGCGCCTCTGGTCGGCGCGGCTGACCCTGCCCGTGCTGCAACATGGGTAGTGTCGGTGGGGTCTGCTGGCTAAACTCAGGCGTGGCACAGTTGCGAGCCTGTGTTGGCAGGATTATGCCCGCTTTCTGGTAGAGCCCTACAGATGACCGCAAACCATTATCTTAAACTGTCGATAAACGCATCTGATTCAGCAATCGCCGTATTCATTTCCGCGATCAATCGTGACACATCGGCTTCAATAGTGCTCAGCTCACCTTGCAGTGCGCCAATCGCGCTGGCGTTGAGGTTATGCTTTAAGTAGAGCACATTGTCCCGTAGGGCATCGAGTACCGGTGCCATGCGTTTTTCGGCACGCTTCATGGACGTAATCAGCTGTTGATAGCGCCGTTCGGTGTCCTTCAGCTTGCGTTCGCTATCTCGACGCAGGCTGGCGCTGCTGTATTGGGTCAGCTCTTCTCGCCACTCTTCAGAAAGGTCGTCGGCAACATTTTCGATTGCATCAATGCGGTCACTGACTTGGGTTGCGGCGCTTTCGCTCGCTTCATACTCATCGTTGAGATCTTCGTAAACTGCTTGCAGTTCGCCACCATCAAAATCGATTAACACACTGAACTGCTCTAGCGCTGACGCAAATTGTTCCTGTGCCTCCTCTTGGGCGTCGCGCGCATTCTCTACGCGGCCGACCAAGATATCTCGCTTTTCAAAACCGACTGACTCCATAGCAGAGTAGTAAGCCGACTGACAGGCGGCCAGTGCCATTAGGGTGAGGCCAAGGGTGATGGCCGTAGCTATTTGACGCATGATGAAGTTTCCTCAACGGCTGGCCAGCATTGCGCGGACGCCGGTATGACGGTTTTCTGATACGCACCGGCGGCGCTTTTACGCCGCCCTTTGGATGGGCGCGTTTGGTTTAGTGGCGTGTTGTCGAGAACGCGCGCCAGCGACGTACCTTAATCGCCGCTCGCACTAAATCGCGCTGCGCTGATAATGGCCCACAAATGGAATATCAAGCCGGGTATCCACATGAAAAATAGAACAACAGTGGCCGTTAAACCGTAGCAAATAGTGGTGGCTAAAAAGAAGCCGATAGCCGCGAGTACGCGCCCTTGCACCAACTGGCCGAGACCAGGAATGAAAAAGCTACAAATTGCCGCCAAAACGTTACCGCCTGAACCTTGTCCAGCCATGCTTATTTCCTTTTTAGGATTGGATTTCTTGCGCTCAAACTAAAACATTATCATCGCGCCGACAAGATACGCCTTCTAGTCTTGACATGGGGGCGTGCTGTACATAGTATTTGCCGCCCGTCGAAGCGAAGCTCCGGCGGTTCCCAAAGATTTCGGGGCTATAGCTCAGCTGGGAGAGCGCAACACTGGCAGTGTTGAGGTCAGCGGTTCGATCCCGCTTAGCTCCACCATTTCGAAAGATCAGAACCAACAATTGAGCCCGCAGCTGCGGGCTTTTTTGTGCCTGTCTATCTTTGGGTGAAATAGTTTTCCGCGCGCTTCAGTGCCCGCATGTGCGGCCCACTTGTCCGGCCCAGCTGCCTAAATAGCTGGCTGTGATGAACCTCGTCGGCGGTGTATTTTAGGCGAGGTGGTTCCTACATCGCCGAATTTCACTTGAGAAAAACTAAACCGTCCTAGAGAAATGATCGTTTGCCGGTGTTTTTTCTACGGGCGTAATCTGTACCGACAAGAAGTTAACTAACAAAGATAAAAATCTTCGAGGGTACAAACATGCAACATTCCTCACGTGAACGGTCCGCGTACGCGCAAAGTCGCCGATCTTTGGTAGCGACGCAATCGTACAAACAGAGCAGCACATTGGCGCGTAGCGTCAGAGACGCGAGTCTTATGATCGCACTGGGTGGCCTGCTCGGGGCGGTTCCAGCCGTTCAGGCGCAGTCTTTAAAGTTAGAAGAGGTCGTGGTTACTGCACAAAAACGCAGTGAAAGCCTCCAAGATGTGCCCATCAGCATGAACGCGATTAACAGCGATCAGCTCGAGGCACTCAATATCAAAGATTTTGGCGACTATGTCGCACAAATCCCCTCTATCTCATTTACCCAGCGTCGGCCCGGACAGGGCCAGCTGTTTATGCGCGGCATCTCTGATGGCGGCAACAGTAACCAGTCGTTGCAGGGCCCAGCTGTTGCGATCTATTTGGATGAGCAGCCGGTAACTGCGATTGGTTTAAACCTCGATGTGCATATTTACGATGTCGAACGCATCGAAGTGCTGATGGGTCCTCAGGGTACTTTGTACGGTGCTGCTTCACAGGCCGGTAATCTACGCATTATCACCAACAAGCCTAATCCCGGTGCGTTTGAAGCGGGCATTGATCTGTCGACAGAGACGATCAACAACGGCGGCACAGGCTATATGTTCGAGGGTTTCGTGAATGTGCCTATCACCGACAGTGCCGCGCTGCGGATCGTCGCGTGGCACGACAAGGATGGCGGCTACATCGACTCGGTGCCTGACACCATTACCTTCCCGCTCAGCGGCATTACGCGCGCCAGCGACCCCTGGGTAAAGGACGACTTCAATGAGTCGACAAAAACAGGATTACGCGCTGCGCTGCGTGTCGATCTCAATGACAGCTGGACGGCAACGGTCTCTGCGATGCATCAGCAGACAGAGACGGACGGAATTTGGGATCACGATCCCGAGGCGTTGGGTTCGCTAAAAGTCTCCCGCTTCTTTGACGATCGACAAAATGATGAATGGACGCAGCTCGGCGCGCTGCTTGAGGGCGACTTGGGCTTTGCAGACTTGACGTATGCGGGGTCCTACTTAGACCGCGATTTTGAGGTGTACAGTGATTATTCACACTACTCAATTTCCGGCTACGTTGAGCCTTACTACACCTGTTATACGTCTTACTTCGGCCCGTGTGTTGACCCAGGTATTCAGTTCATCAACGAAAGTCAGATCACCTATCAAACCCATGAATTACGCCTGACCTCCAAGCAAGAGCAACGCTTGCGTTGGATTGTCGGCGCGTTCTATATGTCCAATGAAACTGCTTACGACTCGCAGTGGAGCGTCCCGCCGATTAACCCCGGCGCGGCGGTGCGTGATGATTTGTATTTTGAGACCGACCAACGGCGCGAAGACTCCGAAACCGCATTTTTCGGGGAATTCAGTTACGACATTACCGACCAGCTAACGGCTACAGTCGGTGGGCGCTGGTTCGACAGTGAAACAACATTGCAGGGCTTTGTAGGTACGGTTTTCTGGCCTGATTGCTGTTATGGCTTTAGCGACAGCCGCCCGCCAGATAATGTTGATTCGGTGTATACCGGTAGCGACAACACCATGAAGATCAATCTGTCCTACAAGCTCAATGACGATGTCTTGTTGTATGCAACCGCCAGTGAGGGTTATCGCCCGGGCGGTGCTAATCGGACTCAGCAATTGGGCGCCACCTACGATGCCGACTTCGTCACGGCTTACGAACTCGGTTTGAAAAGTACCTTGATGGATGGCCGCGTGCGTTTTAATGCGGCTGTATACAGCATGGACTGGGACGACATGCAGTTGGGTTTCTTTAACCCCGAAATTTCACTGCTGGGCTTGGTTGATAACGTAGGCACCGCCGAAAGTCAGGGTGTTGAAATTGATACGACATTCTTAGTGACTGAGCAGTTGGAAGTGTCATTCTCCTACGCGTATAACAAAGCCGAGCTGACCGAGGATTACGACAGTCGCAATGATGGTACGCCGGATGCGTTTAAAGGGCAGGATTTACCCTTTACACCTGATACTAAATGGGTGCTGACCGCGCGCTATGGCTTTGACGTGATGGGCGGCGACGGCTATGTCATGGCTAACTCCAGTTTTACCGATAGCATGTACAACGATATTTTCTTGAGTAATCGAGAGGCGATGGGCAGCTATAACATCACTAATTTGTCGCTGGGTATGGCAAAGAATCAATGGACGGCTGAGCTCTACGCCAGCAACGTTTTTGATGAGGAGGCTGAGTTGTATATCAACACCGCGGATATTCGCCGTTTAGTCACTGTCAATCAGCCCCGTACACTCGGCATTCGCTGGGGGATGCGCTTCGATTAACTTGGCTGTTGCGGTGGGTTAAAGGCGCCAGAATTTAAGGCGTCATGCAGCAGTGGTCGGCGCGAGCAGGCCACTGCGTTTTGCTTTTTAAGGCATCTCCACTTTATCCTGAGCGGGCGTTAAATCCGGCTCATATACACAGCCACACACGTGTCGAGGCTAATGTTTTGGAAAAACCCGCGTTACCACAACCGCTTATTGATGCGGCCGCCCATTTGGCCCGCAAGGAATTAGGTAAAGCCGAAGCCATTTTGCGCCCGTTTTTAAAGGCGCATCCTGCCGATGTGAATGCGATGCGTATGCTCGGTGATATCGGTCTTGAGTTGGGCGCATTGCGGGACGCTGAAAATCTACTGGCCCGATGTGTCGAGTTGGCGCCCGACTATGCGGCGGGTCGCTATAGTTATATCAACGTGCTTTATAAGCGCCATCGCTATGCGCAAGCATTGCGCGAAGTCGAGCGGCTGTTAGCGACCGACCCAGAGAATCTCGCTTATTTGGCGTTAAAAGCCGCCAATCTGGTAGAGGTGGCGCGCCACCGCGAAGCGATTGAATTGTTTGAAGCCATCTTGCTCAAAGAGCCGGGCAACAGTGCGGTGAGACTCAGTTTGGGGCATGCGCTACGTGCGCTAGGTGAGTCGGGCGCTGCTATCGAGGCTTATCGGCAGGTGACGGGCCAAGCGGATCATGCGGGCGAGGCCTACTGGAGTCTTGCAAACCTTAAAACGGCCGCGTTTTCCGATGCCGATGTGGAACAGATCCACACCCTGCTGCGCGACAAAAACTGCGACTATCGCAACAGTTATCACGGCCTGTTTGCACTCGGTAAAGCCTACGAAGATAGGCGTCAAGCCGACAAAGCCATGGCGGCTTACGCACAGGGTAATTTGCTCAAGTCGAAGTCAGTGCCCTGGGATATCGACGCTTTTGGGCGCGACACGTCAGCGTTGATCGATTTCTTTGATGCGCCACTCTTTAAACGGTTAAAGGAAGCGGGTGATACTCGTCCCGATCCCATCTTTATCGTCGGCCTGCCGCGTTCAGGTTCTACGCTTATCGAGCAAATTTTATCCTCTCACTCACAGGTGGAAGGTACCGCGGAACTCGCGACCCTAATTGCGATTGCCCGCTCGATTGCTAACAAGGCACAGCAGCGGGCGATATCTGAGTATCCGCAGGCGTTGGCAAATATGGGGGGTGAGTCTCTTAAGCAATTGGGTGCGCGGTATTTGTCAGAAACAGCATTGCACCGGGTGACTGAAAAACCCTTTTTTATCGATAAAATGCCCAACAACTTCAGCCATGTGGGGTTGATACAGTTAATTCTGCCGAACGCTAAAATTATTGACGCGCGCCGCCATCCGCTCGATTGTTGCTTCAGTGGTTACAAACAACTGTTCGCTTCTGGGCAAGGTTTTACCTACGGCCAGGCCCGTATGGGTAATTACTACCTACAATACGAGCGGGTAATGCAGCACTGGGATACGGTGCTGCCGGGCCGTGTGCACCGTGTCTATTACGAGGCGATGGTGCAAAATCCGGAGCGCGAAATTCGCGCGTTGTTAGCCCATTGTGGTTTGTCATTTGAACCCGAGTGTTTGTCTTTTCATACCACGCAACGAACGGTTCGCACCGCGAGTTCAGAGCAGGTCCGGCAGCCTATCAATGACAAAGGCATTGGTGCGTGGCGTCCTTTTGCGCCGTGGTTGACGACGCTGTCTGATCTGTTGAGTGACTCGGTGGCCGCTTACCCGGCGACTATTTCCGCTGATTGAGCCGCGCGTTTTCGCTCAGTTTGTCGAGCGCCGGATCGTCGGCGATTTCACTTAAAAGCCACTGTCTAAATAGGCATGTTTTGGGCAGTTCTGCCTTCTCTCCACGGCTCACCATGTACCAGCTATTTGGATTGAGCACGCGCTTGCCCGGGAACAACTCAACTAATGCGCCGCTATCCAATTCTCTCGCGACATAGGGTTGCTGGCCTAGCGCAACACCCATACCTTGCACTGCCGATGATAAGGCAACGTCATAGCTTTCAAACTGTAGCCCTGACTCGGGCCGAATCGTCTGCAGCTTGTGGTTGTCTAACCACACATGCCAGTCGCTACCCGACGGATAAACCTGTAGCAGCGGTTGCTCTGATAAATCTATAGGTGCCCCTAGCGGGCCATGTTTTTCGACGTAAGCGGGGCTGCACACCGGGAATAGCTCACAGTCGAATAGGTGGGTGTAGGTGAGGTGCGAGAACTGCGGTTGGCCAATCATAATCGCCGCATCGATATCATCTTGTTCGAAATTTACATCGGTCTGTGAGGTATGCAATCTCACCTGCAAGCTGGGATTACTCTGCTGAAAACGCGCAAGTCTCGGCAGTAGCCAGCGAATAGTGAAGGTCGAATATACCTGTATCGTCAAGGTATCGTGCGCTAAGTCGGCTACTACCAACTCAGTGGCTTCGGCAATTCTATCAAGCGCGTCGCGTACCACCGGGTAATACAGTGAGCCCTTGCGCGTGAGTTCAACCGCGCGAATTTGCCGACTAAACAAATGCGTGCCGAGATAATCCTCAAGGCCACGCACCTGGTGGCTAATGGCCGACTGGGATACGTCAAGCTCTTCGGCGGCGCGTTTGAAGCTGGTGTGCCGTGCGGCCGCTTCAAATGCTCGGAGGGCGTTTAATGGCGGCAAGCGACGTTTGGTTCGCTGTCTTTTCATACCATGTGGCTCGATTTAGTGTTGTCGCGGGCTGAGTGGGTTGCCTCTTCGGCATGAGTAAAATTCAACTCACCTTGTATTTATATCATTTGTCACTGGGCTGAACGATTGAGATTATTTCGTCTTAACAGCGCATGCAAGACAATAACAAGAAGGTAGCCATAGAGTGAGTGAAGATCAAAAAATCGCGTTAATTACAGCGGGCGCTTCGGGCATCGGCAGGGCGATTTCGCTTGCAATGCAGCGCGCGGGCTATCGCGTACATGTCGCCGATATTAGTGGCGAAGCCATCGCGGCTGTGGCTGCGAGCAGCCCTGAAATCACAGCGACACAAGCCGATCTGGGCGAGGCTGCCGATGCTGAACGGGTGTTCCAAGACTGTATGAACCACCATGGTCGCGTTGATGTGTTGGTCAACAACGTCGGTATTGCCGGCGCCACGGCACGTGTTGAAGACGCGGGCACTGACGATTGGGATCGCACCATCTCGGTGAGCTTGAGTAGCTGTTTCTATATGACCCGCTTATGCGGGGCGCAAATACGCCGGCATCAGGGTGCCATCATCAACATCGCGTCAAACGCCGCGTTGTTTGGGTTTCCAATGCGCTCGGCGTATACCGCGGCCAAATGGGCAATGATCGGTTTGACGAAAACCTGGGCGATGGAAATGGGCCCGGACGGGGTGCGTGTCAATGCGATATGTCCGGGGAGCGTCAGCGGCCCGCGTATCGATGGTGTTATTGAGCGCGACGCCTTGAGTCGTGGACAAACCCCGGATGCAATCAAAAAAGTCTACGCGCGCCAGTCATCGATGCGCGTCTTTGTCGATCCTGAGGATATTGCGGCTATGGCCGTGTTTTTGTCGTCAAAAGAAAGTCGATATGTCTCTGGGCAGGCCATTGCCGTCGATGGCCATACCGAAGGACTATCTAATTGGTTAGAGGACTGATTCGGTCCCACCGTCACACGGCTTAGGAGCACGATGATGAAAGCAGTTTGGTTTGAGCAATTTGGTGCAGCGCCCGATGTATTGCAGATGGGTGAATTGCCCGACCCAACACCCAGTCCTGGCGAGGTCTTGGTGAAACTGGCCACGTCTGGTGTCAATCCATCCGACGTTAAGAAGCGTGCCGGCGCCTTCCCCAATTTGCTCGATGACGGTCTGGTGATTCCGCACAGCGATGGCGCGGGCGAAATTGTCGCGTTGGGAGCCGGCGTTACCGATCGCCGTATCGGTGAACGCGTATTCGTCTACCAGGGTCAGTACGGACGTCGTTTAGGGACCAATGCGCAATTAATTGCGATTGATTCAGAACGTGCACCCAGTTTGCCGGACAACGCAGATTTTGCCGTCGGTGCGTGTATTGGTATCCCGATCATGACCGCGCACCGCTGTGTTTTTGCCGATGGACCCGTTGCCGGCCAGACTGTGTTGATTACCGGCGGCGCTGGACGCGTGGGCTACTACGCTGTGCAGTGGGCTAAGCGCTTTGGCGCGCGGGTAATTGCGACAGCGAGTAACCCTGCTGATGCCGCTTTGTGTCAATCACTGGGCGCCGATGCCGTGGTTAATCATCGCGAGCCAAATTGGGGTGCTGCGGTACTGGCCGCGAATTCCGGCGCTAGGGTCGACCGAGTGGTCGATGTTGAGTTCGGTGCCAATTTACCCGAGGTACTCAAGTGTATTCGCACCAGCGGTGTCATAGCGACGTATTCATCAACGCAAGTAGCGCAGCCACAACTGCCGTTTCGCGACATGATGTTTATGGATCTCACTGTGCGCATGGTGATTGTTTATGCGATGCCAGAAAGCGCCAAGCAAGCGGCGGTGAGCGATACCGCCGCGGCGTTAGCGGCGGCCGATTGGATGCAGCATCGGATAGCGCACCGTGTCCCGTTTGCCGAAACTGCACGTGCCCACGAGTTGGTTGAGCAGGGCGGCTTTGGCGGCTGTGTTGTCGTTGATATTGATTAGCGGTGTTTTGCGCTAGCCGCTTTCTCCGCTCGTTGCTGTCGTCACTGCGGCGGCAGAAGCGCGCCGTTGTGCAACTTGTCGAGGGTCGGCGAATAGGCGTTTTGCGATCATCGACAGCGCAATTGCGCGCGCCGAAGCTCATGGCTTTGGGGTTCGAGCGAGTGACACACCATCGACCGGCGCGAGAGCTTTGGACAGCGGGGTTTGTTGCGCTGAGCATGGCGCTTGCAGCGCCAATGGGGCGGGCGCAAGCTGAGGAGGACGCGGCAGTTTCAGTGCCAACGCGCGCGCTGCCGTCGGTGCTCGGGTATCAAGGCGCAACTCGCGGTGATGTGGATGCCTTCCTGGGGGTTCGCTACGCCGCTGCGGCCCGTTGGCAGACGCCGCAGTTGCTGTTGCCACCGCAGATTGATGAGGGCGCTGTGCAAACGGGAGGTCGGCGTTTAGTCGCGGCGCAAGCGTACCCACCGGCCTGTGCACAAACACCGCATATTGTTAATTGGTATCGCGATGTGATCACTGATTTTGGTGGAGACCCTGAAAGTTTTGGCGCGCCAGAGTTTGCAGAAGACTGCTTGTTTTTAAATATTTGGACGCCAACACGGGCTCAGGATGCCGCGCTGCCTGTCATCGTTTACATTCACGGTGGCAGTAACCGAGGGGGTTGGTCTTTTGAACCCAATTACGAGGGTAGACGCCTCGCGGCGTTGGGCGCTGTCGTGGTTTCGATCAATTATCGTTTAGGCGTGTTTGGTTTCTTTGCACACCCGGCTATCAAGGATGCGAATTTTGCGTTACTTGACCAGCTCGCCGCGTTGAATTGGGTCGCGCAGTACATCGGCCATTTTGGTGGTGATGCTAATAATGTGACCGTGATGGGCGAATCAGCGGGTGCCAGCAATATTGATTTTCTGCTCGCTAGCCCAAAGGCCGCCGGTTTGTTTCATCGGGCCATCCATCAAAGCGCAGGCTGGGCGATCAACGGTCGCGTCAGCCGAGTTGAGGCCGAAGCGTTGGCACTAGAACTTACAACGCAGTTGTCGCCAGTGGATCAAGCGACGTCAGCGCATGAGGCGCTATTGGCCGTCAGCGGCGTCGATTCGGCACAGGTATTAGTCGCGTCACAGGGCATCTACAAC
>Ga0209652_1002774_pt1 | contig 13281 bp, 8 predicted proteins | sample SaaInl74LU_5_DNA_FD_184641 | JGI IMG/M metagenome (GOLD analysis project Ga0209652, IMG submission 184641) | Marine microbial communities from expanding oxygen minimum zones in the Saanich Inlet - ESP_74LU_5_DNA (SPAdes) (version 2) | ecosystem: Environmental > Aquatic > Marine > Intertidal zone ...
AGGCGGCTGGTAGATCATTGTTTTCGGTGTAATGTCATCGGTCGTATGGTACCCTGCTTCTTGCAACCAACATCATGATGAAGTGAGCGAGCAAACATGAACGACAGCAACCAAGAATGCAAACGGCGTGTTGGCAGTTGGCACGGCCGTCGGCGGCATCTTTTGGTTTGAAGAAATGTTACAATCGAGACTCCTTTTTAAAGGATCTATTAGCCCACTGGGCGTGCCCCCATTAATGAGGTCAATATCTCCGTCCAAAAAATCATTTCAGAAAAAATCTAAAGAACCATGGTGGCCGTCGTTAGCTAACATACAGCCTCACGATGTCACCTGCAGCGAATATAATCACTGATGACGAGGGACAGGGCTCCAAGAGCAGCAGCTCGTCATCGTCACCGAGCCTGCTTCGAATTTGCCTCTCCGCCGGTTTTGTCTCTCAAAGCAGCGACGGAATTAACGGCAATGCTGCCCCTTCGACAACATCCTCTTACAGCGCCAGTCCCCACAGACGAAGAAGCATCGACAGCACCACCAGCAGCAGCAGCAGTCCCAAACGAAAAAAGAGCGTCATGTCCAGCGATGAAGGCACAAAGACACTAACTCTCATCCGAACAGCACAGGGCATTGCCAGAAGCTCCGGCGCGGCACCAGTGTCCGGCAAAGATCCGAAAACCCTCGCGGCATTATCAGCCCTGGGGCACTGGTCTCACTCTCACAACGGTGTCACTGTCAATGTCATTGATCCGACGACTCAATCTACTGGAGGCATTACATACAATCAAGCTAGTCCGGTGGCAGTTCCAGCCACACCACCCCAAAGCGGCGTAGGCGTCGCTGCGGGTGGTCTTTTCAAAACACTCCGAGGAGATTTATCCGACAACAAATCATCCTCCGATGCCAACTCCAATCCACCCTCCTGGGAATCCAACACACAACAAAAACTCAACCTCTATTCCAAATTATCCTCCACCTTTTCCGAACTCTACAGCTCCACCCTCCACTCCATCAATTTACACAACAAAACAAATACCAAATCCAACATTCCACTATTTCTACGAACCAAACCCCAATCTGTCCCCAAACTACCCGTTAAATTGAAGTTACAACAACAACCCATCAGCACAGCCGAACAATGGCACGATAACCCCTACTGTCACATCTACATTGCCTGCTGTGAAAATGTCGATCATTATCGAGCCAAGGTACGTCCGGCAGTACGTGCCTTTGTCAATCAGATTGAGGGGAGTGGGATCATGTCCCAAGAAAATATGGAATTGGCCTCACCTACATCTGCTGCTAGTGGTGGTGGAAAAGAAAAGGGAAAGAAAAAAACGGCAAATGAAAAGGCATTGGCAAAGCTGGGACATGTTGCGAGTAAATCGAGTGAGGCGGGGAATTTTGGTTCAAGGTATATTATTGTGTTTGTTCCTGTTGGGAGTGGTGCTAGTTCAAGTAGTGGTGGTGCATCAGCTACAACTGGTGGTGGTGGTGGAAATGCAGGTGGAGGATTTGGTGGATTCCGTGCTGGTAAAAAGGGAGGTGGAGTCATTGTGGAAAATAACAACAACAACAACAACATGGATGATAATGCATCTGTTGCTACCACCACTACCTCCTCCTCTACCCATGATGGTGCATCAAGTAATAATCACAGTCAACACAATGCCAATGCTGCAGCAGCAGCAGCATACCCCCCTGGTCCAATTGCCCATTCCTCCAAAGAAGTCAAGGAATTATATCACAAATTCCTCAAGGATTTTCCAAATGGTCGTACCGTTATTTTGGGTACGTTACTTGATGCGGATGTTTCTACCATTAGCCCATTGAAAAATCAAGAGTGGAAGGCATTTTTACATAATTTGGGTGGTGCAGTTGTGGATGGGTTTGGGGATCGAGTAAGACGATATGATGAGGAATTGAGACGATTGGATTCCAAGCGCGCGGCGTTTGTTCGAAAATTTTCTGGAGAGCATTCTAAAATGATGGTTGCTGATAAGAAGAAAACGAATGGTCATTTGGAGGAGGATAGTGGGTTTGATTTGAGTCACTTCTTTTTGGTCAAAGAGAGCTTGGCATTTACTTATGAACAAATGCAATTGCCGGGTGAGGCCAAGTTGCAGTATGAAGAGTTGAATGCGTTCTTACCGGAAGAGGCGTGGAGACAGCTTGCGCAACAAGCCTCGGCGGGAGGGGAGGATGATGGAGAGGAAGGCAGCGATACTGCAACGATGTCTCCATCAGATCTTGCCATGGCTGGTGATTGGGAACGATTTCGCAAGCTTATTAAATCGTCTGGTCGTGATTTACGTGGTGTATCAAGTTTTGTGCCGCAGTACATGTATTCCAGAGAAGTACGGTTGCTTTTTCAAATGGGTTCTCCTGTTGATGTCTTGAACCGCTCCAAAGAATTTCTTGTCAAGGAATATCGAAGTAAGTTACTCGATGTTGCTGCTGATTTTGGTCAAAGGTGGAAGAAGGAAATTGAGAGAATTGGCATGAGTTCAAGTGAGCACATATTGGCGGCGCAATCAAAAATGAAACAAGATAGATTGAAAAAAGAGGCGGAAATTGAAGCGTGGGCTCTCTCATCTTGTTGGGATGTCAAGTGTGCTGCAGAACATTACTTTACGCTGTCTCCTCCTGACACCACGTCAGAAGGGGGGAAGAAAGATGATGATACAGCCATGGCAGCAGCAGCGCCAACAGTAGAGGGACAAGATGCAGCTCGTTGCATAGCCGAACTGCTTGAATTTGCCATCCTTCGGTTAATACGGTTGGGAGATTTGGCATTGGGTGAAGAAAAGGTCAACCCGATACGACGTGCCACGTCAGAACGACCAGCAGATACACTAAAGCCGTGGGTACCATGGAAAGAGCTTAGAAAGCAACGTGGATCAATGAGTCCGGAGCGCAAAAAGAATATCATTGAAGCGTGGACAATCAATTTTTCTCCCGATGTATCGTCGTGGGTTCGCAATGCCTTCTCTAACTCCTCAACTTACGAAGATACCTACCTGGAACTGGCCAAAGCTGCAGTCTACATAAATCGTCGTTCGGGCCGGTTCAGATTTGCCTCTCGGCTTGAAGATCATCGTGCAGAGGTTCTCATCTCTCGAGGAGAATACAATCTTGCAGCCGATGTACTGTCAAACAATGTTGGTGCTTGTGCTCGTGACCAATGGAACAGAGCACATTACTGGCGTATCTTTCGATTGGCTTGCTGCCAACGTGTATCTGGCGATGTATTAGCATACTTAGAAACATTGACACAAAGCTTCAATCCAAGACTATCGTCAGTTGCCCCGAAGAAGACAGCTTCCCTCTTCCAAAATGACTTGGAGGCTCTTATTACTGATGCAGCTGTGGCAGAACCAAGATGGGGCGCATTTCCTTTTCTAGAAACAGAGCTGTCCATTGAATCTGAAACAGCTGGAAAGTCCTCGCAGCCACTTCCATTTTTGAGGAGGAAACTCTCCAAATACCTTACCTATGTGGGAGATGAACTGCGCTTTAGTCTGAGTATCAACAGTCACTTGCCTCGAGCAATTTCGGTCAATGGGATTCGTCTCTATCTAGTCACCTTGGCGACTTACGAGCAAGTCTACAGGGGGAATGGAACTGTCTCAGAGGAAGACGCGTTTCGAATTTTAAGCATCGATGCGCCTATTACAATTGAACCGGGAAAGAATCAATTTTCATTTCCTTGGCAGCCGATGACATACAATGTTTACGTGTTGGCGACGGTTGAGATTCAATGGAAGGAGGCTTCATTTTTCTACGACAGTGCCCTTCTGAGAAAACCATTGGTGGGGCTTGATATCCAACCGAGTGAACCAACACAGACAATCGAATTGAATCCACTGTTCTTAATACCTGGTCATGTCCAGAATGTTCGCTTGGTATTTCATTCAGGCTCTGATATTATAACAGGAGGTGCTGTCACGTTGATATGTTCAGAGGGGTTGCAGGTTGTCCCCCCAAAGACAGATCAGTCCAAGCTAGAAGAGGCGTGGAGAGATGAATGCGTCATTCCATTAGATGCTTGCGAGCCAGGGAAGAAGATTGTGATCACGACGTTGGTGAAAAGTACATCATCGAGAAGTGGAAATAATGCTGACGATGTTCAGGAAATGATGGCGAAGGTAGAGACCTCTTACCGTCACAAATCTTACGACTCTGTTATGGAGAAAGGAGAAGAACCAGATTCTAATCCTATGAAGACTCTATTGGAAGCCATGGTAACGACACTCGATCGGCCAGCACTTGCTGTGGATGGATCTGAGGCATTCGTTTTTGACGAAGACCGTGTCATGGTTAATGTATCATTACATTGCAACACACCTGTTCCCTTTTTCGTGAAGGAGTGGAATCTCGATTTGCCTTCACCTCTAGTTGTCGAAGAGGATGGTGATCTAAACAAGGGTATGTTTCAGCATGCGATACCAGAGGGCGATATGCTACTGTTTGGATTCAAGTGTTTGCGGGCAGATGATTCAGATGAACCTTCTAGTGAAAGACCAATATTGAGAGTAGTGTTGCAAGACGACTTTGGAAAGACGTTTCTTCAAGTCCTTCCTTTGAATCTTGACGATATCTACAAGCAGCTTAGAAAGGAAGATGAATACGCAGAGCTACACAATGCAACTGCAGAATTGGTGTGTTCCATCAAAGAAGGAAGTGTTGGCCATCCTGTGCCGTTTGTTTACAATTTGAATCTACAATCTTTGATTTCACCAAAAGCAAGGAGGTCGAATATGTCTGTATCGGTTGCGTCCGAAGGTCCACGCCCCACGGTATTGTACACTATCATATCAGAGGGATCAGACTGGATTGTCAGTGGAAAGGTGCAAGGTCTAATTGACTCGAAAAGATCAGACATTGTATCCATTCCTTTCAGGGGTATTCCTACTCGATCTGGGTTGCTTAGACACTTTCCTGAAATTATCATTGAATACCTCCCTATCACAACTCTCTCTGGGTCATTGTCTTCATCACAGACTCCACCAATCACAGTATTGACCAAAACACCAGAACGGTTCAAGTCCTTGGCGTTTACAAACTCATTGTCCCTTGCTGTTCCTCAGGACTTGGAAGAGTTCTGAGTTAGTTATAACTTAATCAATATGGAAAGCAAACCTTTTTTCATAACATGATAGTTATAGTTATACTGTTGCGTATACTATTGCGTGTCCGAAGAAGGGTTGAATCAGCTCAATTGATAGTGTAAGCTGCTACACTGATCGTTCTACCTCTAGAGAAGAGTTGGTCAACGTAACTATCCACTGTGTTTCTATCAGTGAAAGTTGAAAGGTTCCATGAATTCAGAAAATTTCGCTGTGAAACATTCAAAAATCATCTCAAAGAGGCTGAGTAGCTTGTCACAAGTTATTGTACATAGAAGGCCCAACCAAAACGTATATAAGTGCTCACGACCAAGACACCAATAAAAAATGCAAAAAGAATGACGTCGATGGGATTTGAACCCACGCCCGTGAAGACTACGGCCTTAACGTAGCGCCTTAGACCGCTCGGCCACGACGTCACAATCGGGAGCTCTTGTGTAGATACCCGCTTGGTGGGAGGAGAGGGCGCACTATGCATTATAATGACAACAAAATGCACCTCTCTCCTCCACCAATCATCTCCAACAAAAATCCTCTGCCTCTGTAAAAGTACCATAAACCAATCATACCGCCGAATACTCTTCCGCACTAACAAATCAACTATTCTTACACGCCAACAAATCATCATCATCATGACATCCTTGGTAAGCAGCATCTTTGGTGAAAAGCAGGGACCATCAAGTGATCTGTTCGCAAAAGTGTCCATACCTACAATTCACCCCAAGAAAGCTACTCCAGCTAAAGAAAAAAAGAAGGCATCAAAGAAGTCGGAAGAAAAAGAGCCCGATGAAAGTAGTGATAACGACAACAAGAACAAAACAGAAGAAACAAAAGTAGCATCCTCTGAACCTGTGAACGAAGCTAAAGTAGAATCCTCAGCTGACAAAGAAAAGCGACAAGAAGAAGAGAAACGAACCATATTTGTGGGTAACTTGCCAGCAGACATCACCAGAAGAGCCCTGGCGGGAATATTCAAACCATGCGGTGACGTAGCCAGCTCGCGACTTCGATCTGTAGCTGTTGCAGGCGTCAAGCTTCCACCGGAACAGGCAGGAAATCAAAAGTTGATGCGACAGGTATGTGCTAATACGGGCAAACTTCTTGCCGATGCACCCAAGAAATGTGCACAGGGATATGTAGTTTTCAAGTCTGTTGAATCTGTAGAAAAGGCGCTGAAGCTTAACAATACTACCTATCAATCACACACTCTTAGAGTGGACAACGCAAGTCCTACGATTGAACCTGGTCATAGTGTCTTCGTGGGGAATCTTCCGTATGGAGCAGATGAGGAGACGTTGCGTGAACACTTTGAAGATAAATTGAGTGAAGGTGACTTCAACGAGGCTGATGGAGAGGCAATATCTGGGGTGCGCATTATTCGTGATAATGAGACGCAAAAGTGTAAGGGATTTGGTTATGTCATTCTTCGTGATGCAACTTTAGTGCCATTGGCTCTGCAGCTTCATGAAACCAAGTACATGAAGAGAGAGTTGAGAGTAATGGTTTGTGGCAAAAGATTCAAAGGAAAACGAGGAAGTGATAACAAAGCAAATCTTACTGGCAAACCGCGTTCTTTTGAGGGCCAGAGAGCTACCTCGGATACGACAAAATCCTCCACTAGAAAACGTAAGGCTGAAGGTGCTTCTTCTTCCAGCGGCAGTGGTGGTAAGGTGATGAAAAGGCGTGCTAGAAGCGAGAAGAAGGCTGCTCCTGGTGGAAAGCCTGGAATGAGTAAGAGGGCTGCATCGGAACAAAAGGTCAATAAGCGCGTCAAGAAATTACAAAATCGTGCCGTGAAGGGTATGGGAAAGAAGAAGAAATAAAGTAGTATGGTATGTACAATAATTAATTGTTTGTAGTCATTACTTTACAGATTCTGCATACCCAAACATAGAGCGGAATTTCCGGCAACATAGAGGAGAAGAGAAGAGCTCATCAGGGAAACGAATTTCATGTGCTAATACACTCTGCTCGACAACTACCGTGCTGATGTCCTTCCTAAAAGCGGACTTGTTCTTGTCCTCCATCCGAGAAACCTTCACCTTTCTTTTATCTAGTGAAAAGCAGGTAGGGTCATATTGTTTTAAGAAGCAGTGAAGGTGATAAAAGGACTTGCATCGATCAGACTCCTTTTGTTCCTTTGCTGTTTTTGCGGCGACACGAAAGAAATCCTTTGCCTGTGATCCCATACTCTTGGCTTCAGCCGTGTCTTTGTTTGCTTTGGACCGCTTGGAACAGAGTGCAATCGCTTCGCTGATTTGATCAGCAGTCAAGAGACATTTTACAGCAACAGAGGTTGATCCGCATTCTATCAAAATTACGGTGGCTAACGAGATGAGTTGTTTCTTGATTGACGAAGGAGGTTCTGTCTCTGAAGTCTTTGCGATAAGGAACAATGTCTCGGCGAAAGCAGCTGCTCCAGGATTTTCAGAATACAACCTATTGTTTGTTGGGAGATCTAGCTGCCTTCTTCGTCTTGTAATAGTGCGTTGCGTCTCACGGGCGGATAAAAATGATGCTAGCTCCTCTTTTTCGCCAGCTTTCAACAATAGAGTGATAACCAGCATCTCCAAAGCCACGCAGGGTATCAAAAAGAGTCGCTCAAGCTCAATTAAATAGTGAACAGAAAGAGATGACACAAACCGAAGTTTTTCACTGTTTCTGTCATTCACTGCAGCCATGGCATGTGGTAGAAGAATCATTTGCAACATTTCTGTCTGTGTGATGGTTTCGACACAAGATGAGTCGGGTAGCATGACTTCACCTACCGTAGACGTCGTATTGACATCTGCGGTCCTGTCCAAGCCAACCAAAGATGCTTTTGAAAGAAGCGAAATGGTTGATTCGTAGTCCCATTTTGCGGCTCTTGCATTGCTTGCGTATTGCTTAGTAATAACTCCGAGCCATTGCCTCAGCGAGCTCAAATCCCTAGCCTCAATCGCCGCTGAAAACCTTTCCATAACAAAACTACGAATCGTGTCTTTTGAAGATTTTCGTCGCAGCAGAAAAGGAATAATACAAGCTGTTGGGGGTGCACTTTTAACAACCAGTGGAAGACTAATACCAACTTGATAAAGCAGCCCTTGATCTTCTGTGTTCAAGAAGTACGATGGGGCCAAAAACGAAATCTTCTCGTCATAAATACTTACGTCACCTTCTGCCAGCTCACTAACTTTAATGCTCTCATGCGGCACTCTCCTATCATCAGAAAAGATATCAGCCACATCGATAAAATGTGTGACTTTGTTGTCCCTTGAGATGATACAGAGCAGATTATCTATGGCACCAACTGAAACCGATTCGGCATTCATTGATAGATTCTCAATTTTGTGTTGCCTAACTCGAATACAAGAACTATCATTATCAAGCTCTGTCAAGCCAATCCCATGTCCATTGCCTAAGCTACCGATTTCAACACAGTAAATTGACCCGTAAAAGTTAAAGAGAGATACTTCAGTCGGGAAGATGATATTTTCCTCTACGTTGCTTCTATCATCAGTGGTAACGTTGTCAGAACCATCTCGTGCTTGTGGAGAAGGCGTTTTCCCTTTATCTTCCAATGTTTTCTCACGCAATGTGCCAACGGCAAAGGTAGGCAAGGTTTGAAAGGTGGGAGAGTCACCTCTGAAAAACAACGTCTTCATCGACATGACTGCAATTGGAAAGCTAACAGTAGGCGACGAGCCGTTGCTACGACCCATGTTTTCCGATGAGATCATTCCCTCCGATATAGATTCACTTAAATTGCGTGGTAGGTTGCTAGTGTACGATCCCACCACCAAAGTCTTTGATTGAGATTCATACCAGAAGCTAGCTGATGGATGCTCGAGAACCACAACTTGTGTCTTGGTCATTTGCTCATTGTTAATACTGTATAGAAGTACCGAAGTAGTCGTTACTACAATCAAATCCAGCACATTATTCGCCCTCTTGCACCAGATAATGCCCCCGCCAATGATGGTGGTGGTGCCTGTAATAATCCCTTCGTTCTCTTTGTCTCTGCCCTTATTGAAAAATGTCATGGACGATCCTAGATCAAAGTTTGCAAGCCTTTTGGGAGAGGATGCGATTGGATTTGGGTCAAGGGATATGTCAATTGTCCAGTGTTTGTCAGTATTGTGATGATGTCCTCCCTCGACGGCGGCAATTCGAATCATGCTGTTGATAAAAGAAAAGAGCAAGAAATTATGAGCTACACTCTCCAAAAAGGCATGTACACTAAACAACCATCTATGAATACTCACGTGGGTGTATACTGCAAAGCCAAATATCTGACACCATTCACCATAGGACTAAACTTGGCCAAAATAGGTATCCTCCTAGCCAACATGACAGTCGTATCATCATCCGTAGTGGTATACGTATTATCATCTGTATTACCCGAAGTGGATTGCTCCTCCCTATTCTCAACATTGGCCAGTGATGACGGTAACTGAAACGAAACGGCAATTTCCGTCACGAGTGATTTGTTCTTGTGTTCTTTGGCTGCCTTCTTGGCAGCACTTTCGAAGGCACTCAAGTTGTTAGTTTTATGGGAGGTGTCTAAATCTTCTTGGCTGTTGTCATCGCTCATGTCATCACTGCCGTCCAGAATATAATCTTCAAATGGATGATAGCGCTGCTCTAACGAACTGTTGTTGTTAACCTTACTAATAATATTCTGACGCGGCAGACCGAACGCTTGATACCGAACAACTTCAAACTCCGCAGATGATTCCTCCTCATCATGATCCGTCGTATTTGTGATTAGTGACTCAAATCCAGAAATGAGGGAACCACTAGTAAATGAGGTCCTGCGACTCTCATACGGATCAGCTATGCGTTCTTCTAGTGCAACGAAATGAGTCTGATCTTCGTCGAACCATGTCGCTGCGGGTAGGCGGAAAGATTCGACGGAAGATTTGGAATGTTGGTGGCGAGCGGATGTGGTGGAGGACGACAGCTTGGCATGGTCGTTATTGTCGCTCGAGATTATTGTTAGTGGTGGTTGCAGGTAGGCCATGGTCGTCAGAAGAAGAATGTAGGTGTAGGGGGGTGTAAAATGCTATGCTATCGTAGTTAGTAGGGGATGGCCGGCATCCATCATAGCATACTAAGCAGGTAGGCGTTCATGGTCATTTTGAAGATATTTGATTTGCTTTGGTCTTTGTGGAGTCACGAGGCACGCACGAGACAAGAGACGTCGCGATCGGTAGTGTACGGTATTCCCATCGAAACTGAGAATACTGCAAACTGTAGCCCAATTCTACTTTATGCTAAACCATTCCAACATGGATACAAGCCAAGAAATTTGACCCATCATGACCCCATAGCATGCAAAGGCAGAGTCAGAGGCAGAGGACCAGTCCGTGCTGAGACTGAGAAGCCGAAGCCGAAGGAGGTCGAAGAAGAGAAGAAGCTGACACTCTGGGGGGGCGGGGCGAGCCCCAGATATTCGATTTCAAACCTATTATATTTCATCCATTATTATTGATCAAAAACCTTCATATATACCCCCATTAGAGATCCCCAAGTTTGGTGGTGTTATACTTATCATTGTCTTGTGTGGATATCAGCAGCCGCATAGGGGCACTTTTGATGAGTCGAGTCAAATATGGCGCAAACTTGTTAGCGAAACGGCGGAATTGGTACTGATCGCCAAACACCATCTACTGTGCTCTTTCTGGCCACTGGCCAGTTGCCATGAAACAACACACCAACACGCAGTTAAATAGGTTGAGGCTGAGGCACAACCAGAGAGGTGACCTTCTTGCCATCACAAACTACATGGTGGAGGTAATAGTCGCTGATGTCGCAGTATTATTTGGAATCTACTAATTCTTGCATTGAATCTACATACTATTCATCACAAATCACAATGTCGCCGGCGGCCGACGACCTACCAAACGATGCTCTTGAGGCAATCTTTAGATATCTCAGACCGACAGAATCGATCTGCTGCCGTGGAGTATGTCGAAAGTGGTGCAATACAGCTGGTTCTGGAACCATTCAAATTCAGGTCAAGCGATGCTCGAACAACCGGCAGCATCACTCAGAAAATCAAAAAGATATCATTGGCAGCGTCACACTCTTTGGTCGAGTGAAGAAGAAAGGAATTGATGATGATACATTATCTGAAAAGCGAATGACTAATCACCCTACATCTTTCCCTGAACGGCGGATTCGTGGTCACTTGCCTTCGCCTGCCTCACAAACTACACAAGACATGAATGAGACATCTACTGCTGCTACATTTGGCTTTGTATGTGATCAATTATGCGAGAAGGATCGCACAGATGCACTGAATTCCGGGATGGTGGCAACGGCGATGACAACAAAACCGCCATGTAACGCAGCAGTGCAAATTGAAGAATCTCTACAATTCCCATTCATAGCGATTGATCTCAGCTCTTCCTCCTCCAAGTTTCAGTATGGCGTCAGTGAAAATCATGAACAAACAATTTGCAAAGAAAAAAAGATCCGCAGTCTGCGCAGCTCAATCATACGCCTTGACGTGTCATGTCTCAGGCAGTTGACGGTTCTGTCTGTAGCTGGATGCGGTAATTTAAAGAGTCTGTTACTCCCGCCGTCAGTACAATCGGTAGATGCTAAAGGATGTTCGGAAGTTTTGCGCATTGGTTTTCCAAACGGGTGTGATGGAAGTTTGCAAAGTGTTGATCTCAATGGCTGCCGAAAATTAAGGCGATACAAGCACAATGCAGGCACAATCAACAACGAAGCGAATTCTTTGTTTGCTGCAAACACTTCAACTGTATTACGAAATATCACTCACTTGGATATGAGTCAATTACCAAAGGAAGGTACTCTAGACGAAGAGTTTTGCACGGGATTAAGATCAACAGTCTCATTGGAAATGTTCTCTCTGCGATACTGTGGCTCGGATGCAATCATCATGGCCCTTGCGGCGTCAGAATCAGCCTGCGGTGGACACCTACGTCTTGTCGATATCGCATTCAGTACAAAAGTCACTGATGTATCTGTGAAGCTCCTTGTTAGAAATTCCCCGGCTTTGGAGAGGATAAATATGAGAGGATGCAAAGGCATAAGTGGAGAATGTTACAACAATATCCCAATTTATCTGGAGAGACGGCGCCGAGGAGAGACAGTCCCAGAAGAAGCGTTAGAAGTAGATGAATCGTTCTCAACACGAAAAGGTGATAACTTGTTTTACTTTTGCAAGAAGTGAGAAGAAATGATAAGAAACATCTGGATGTGGTACAATTCATTCTATTATTATCGTTCTTCACTCTCTACGCTTGACCATGATACTGGTAAAACTTCTGATAAGATTTGAATACTGGTGCAAACAATGTTTTGCTTGGAACATCAATCATTGCGTTGATCTGTCGTGTTTCAAAGTCTGAGCATACGTCCAGGAGAGCATAAACTGACGGCATAAGTTTCTTCTTGGTGATAGGGCTCATACCTTCGCTCAAAGCTTTAATGTAGCACAAAATAAGCCCGACCACATGCTTCTTGAATATGTCCTTGTGCGGAATGAGTAACTCGCACAACTTTGAATACTCTAATGCCTTCTCTGACAAACCTTTTTTGGCATTTGTATGAAGAACATGAGTCAATAGCGATAGTAGAAGCCCAAACAGTGGCGATGGGCATCCATACAATTGCTTTGAGTAGTGCGCTATCAATGCTGAAACAACGGAAGAGCAAGAGTTGAACACGCTGATGTCGCATTCTACGTCTCTCGCATTCACTCTGTCGATATGAAACAGCGGGGTCATCTCGCTACAGATCATTCCTATTTCACGGCCGCTCAAAACCAGGAGCTCCTTTTTAGCTAACAAGGTTGTCATCATTCTCGAGAATAAGCTAACATTTTGTTGTGTCTGGTGCACGTCAGAAGACTTTTCACGAAGGAGGTCCATCGAAATCAAAAGGAAATGTTCACAATGCCCTGCGATGTATTTTTGCTGTTCTTGCGACTTTATGCTGGATATTATCAAGTGAAAAGTTTTGACCAAAAATACTGAGCTCTGCCTTTTACCTTCCCCCTTAATCAAAACTGTGGTAGCTGTATTTAGGCCATCGACATCAGTTTGTCGGATGAGCGAGCAAAATGCAGCATCCAATAGTGGAGTGGCCGTCTGGAATGAAGAAGATGAAGACATAGCACCGAGGATCTGTTCAAATACCTTCT
>Ga0209652_1002775_pt1 | contig 13280 bp, 8 predicted proteins | sample SaaInl74LU_5_DNA_FD_184641 | JGI IMG/M metagenome (GOLD analysis project Ga0209652, IMG submission 184641) | Marine microbial communities from expanding oxygen minimum zones in the Saanich Inlet - ESP_74LU_5_DNA (SPAdes) (version 2) | ecosystem: Environmental > Aquatic > Marine > Intertidal zone ...
GGCCGATGCCCAGGTGAGTGTTGTGTGTTGTGATGATCGACATGTAATTCAAAATATACACAAAAAAATGCTTTGTCGTCATTGTATCTACCTACAATACACCTTGTCTTTGTAATACACATACACGTCGCTCCGACACTCCACTTATCCTTCAACTTCTGACGCTTCCTTTTTCATCATGGCTATCATCTCCTTAACGTTGATCGATACAGAAAAAAATGTCCAATGCCCGCGTCTTATACATCAACCTCACCGGCGTCACTTGTGAAATTATGAAAAATCTTGTGCTGGCGGGTGTTGCAGCGGTTGTTTGTGACAGCCGTCCATACCCCGAGGCAGTACGCGAGATGCCGTGCTCCTTTTTTCATGCGGAAGATATGGAAAGTGCTGCATCTGAGAATGGCTCGTCGCAATGTACGGTGGCTAAATCTGTTCAACCAAAAGTAGAGGAGCTCAATCCTCTATTGGCAGGAAGGAATTCAATCGAGGAGCGTCCAATTGCAGAACTTTCGGATGATTTCTTTACTCAATTTGATGCTATTGTTGCAAGTCGTCTGACGGTTGAGGAGGCAAAGCGAATTTCTACGTCACTGCAAAAAGTCGATGAGGGAAAATTGTTCATTGTTACTGACACCTTTGGCTTTGATGGCTGTGCGCATCTTGACTTTGGGGCGAGTCACAAATATCGACGTGAATTGGGCAAAGACAAATTATCCGATTTGATGCCATTAGAACCGTATCTTTCCATGGCAGATATGATGAGTGTTCCTCTGGAGGGTGCAACGGGGCGATGGGATAAATCGGTGCCTCGCATATTGGTGTTGCATAGATTGCTAATGGATTATTGGAGTTTGGTTGACAAGCCCGAATTTGTTAAATTTGCGCAAGATTGGCTGGCTTTCAACAAACTCTCTTCCTCTGCACTGTCATCAGATGTTCAAGATTGCAGTTTGGAAACACTCGGAGAAATTGCTCAGCACCCAGAAGTGTCACCAGTTTGTGCAGTCTTGGGTGGCATTCTTGGAAATGAGGTTATCAAATCATTGACTGGAAAGGGAGAGCCTGCGAATAATGTCATGATGTTTAGTGGGTTTGACGGTGGATGTCGCAGTTTTTTGCTCAAGAAAAACTAGGTCTAGATAGAGAAATGCATCATACACTCTGTTGGTTGGGAGGATGAGCTACACTCATACTTACTGGTAAATTTTGGTGCATCCTAAACTTGGTAGAGTCTTGGGTGGAGAGTGAAAGGTTGGTAGCTTTTACACAGAGAGTAGATATTTTTACAGACTACACATAACTCAGCATAACGCAATTGAAATTTGCCATTTATGTTCAATTTGAAGTAAAGATGTATCGGCTACTCAATAAACCAACAGAAGCGGACAATGTGGCGTTTCCGTTTCCAAGCCCTTTCAGTTCTGTAGCAAGCAACATAAAAATCTCCTTTTGGGAGGAACTTCAAGCGAACCGGTTCTCGTCTACTAATTCCACAGTACATTTTACTACGTAGGATACCATCTTACTTTTTTGGCACCTCCAAACTCAACCCTCCAACGCCCCAACCCAACGCTCTTGCCTCTTTTCGCCTGGAGCAATTCTAAACCCCAATCATCGTGCCATACAGGCGGCAATAAACAATCAGGAGACCATGACAACGCTTGAGGAAGAAGATGACCTCTTTGGAGCACATCTTTCGATGGATTTCGAAGATGACGCACAAAAAAATCGGCCTTGGAAATCGGCTCATCCGCGGAATGATGAGTATCATAACTACCGCCCTCAAAACGAGCGCACCAGGGATGTGCACCGTGAACCTTACGAGCTCCTAGATGATGTTCCGCCCGCAAACATACCCTCTCAGGCAAATCTATTAAGGCCAAGATATCCAGTGGATGAGCATTATCCTAGTGCTGATGGAAGTGGACGTGAACCATATGATGGCGTTGACACTCACAACTCTCGTCGTCGCGTTACCTTCCGCCTAGAAAATGATAGCAGCCCACATTCTATAGACGATTACAGTGATGTAGATGTTGTTTCAACCAGTTCCAGGGGCTCAAAAATGTCGTACGAGAATACATATCCGAAAGATGCGGAAGATGATAATATCTTTATCACAGAGTCGAGAAGTGACAGTGAGATGAGCACGTATCAGTCAATGAATGATGACGACTACTCTTCACGAGATGAAAATCAATATTATAGCGATGACGATTATGAGCACTCTACGCATAGTACTTCTCCTGGAAGAAATGAGAGATCAAGGTATGAATATGACAACAATTCTTACGACAGTGAAGACTCAGGCTTTGATTCGACGAGTGGTGGAGACAGGAGCCGGAGTAGTATGAGCACATTTGACCGATTTTATCATGATGGTGCCAATGAAGGTGTGACTGATTCTCCCGGGACGCAATTGTCTGAGCGAAGTGCTGAAGTAAGCACATCTGAGCTTGCAAATAAGGAATCATTGAGAGCAAGGATTTCTGAAACTCTTCAAAATGACAGCTTTAATATCGCCAGCACTGTGGATCGCAGTCCAGAGGAAAATACGAAAGGGATAGAGAACAACGTAGATGGCTCTGCACTCACCCCATTGCGTAGCAACGCTCGTAGTAGCACTCGGGATCAGACAAATTCAGGTCGAAGAGGAGAAAGTGATGACATATTTCGTATCCACGGGGCAGATAGCTTTCTCAGTAGTAAAAGTGGGGGATTGAGTGCCGGTATCAGTAGCAGCAGTGCAGCGAGCTCTCCAAATTCAAGCCAGCAGTCTGAAGATAGCGCCGTTCAGCACCTTGCTGACTTTCGCAAATCCCGTGAGAGTCTAAGTCCATCTCATATTTTGGATGTAGAACCTCATCCTATAGCGCACATGATTGCTGGCTCTCGAAAGAAAGCCGATCCTCCTGAAGAGTCTAAAAATGAAGGTCGTCGTAGTGAAGGTAACAGTGCTCAAGAACCAGATGGATACAAACAGTTTGGACTTTTTCCAGATATCATAAGGGATGGATATCCAAGAGAGATGGAAGAGCTTCGTAATGAGACGGAAGATAGTCAGTGGAAAGATGTCGATTCTCAACTAGAGGAGAATGATTTTGATCAACGTGAGCCCAGTGGTGAATGCTACAGTGATCTTAAACACAAATTGGTTCAATTCGAGGACGTGTATGAAGAAGACGAAGTTGAAAAGGGTCGTCACGAAAACAGCGACTTTGACTTCGCAACAGATGTCAGCTTCTCGAGCTCAAAGTCATCTTGTCATGGAAATGCAAAGCTTATCGTTGATGACGTATCCGTTATCTCTGAAGATACAGACATCCGTCGTCTTGCGAAGCAACACATCCTTCGCGACAAGGACAAACATGCAAGTCGTCTGAATACATATGCTGTCAAAGATAAAGATTCAATGGAGAGTGGAATCAAAATTAACTCCGAGGGACAGAATCTAGTCCACTCCTACAATGTAGGGGCCGAAAAGATCAAGGAGAACGAATCAATGGAAAGTTTTATGAATATTGGTTTTCGTGGTCGCCATCCAACGACAAATGGGAATGAAGACCATCATTCTATTGTGTCTCCCCCGCTTATCAAGCGGAAGGAGTTCAACTTTGCAGACATGAGGGAAGAATCGCTTGATGAAATAAGAAGTTGTAGTGAATCAAGTGCATCTACACAAAATTACTCTTCTGATGATGACAGTGAGGCTTGTTCTGACGACGTAAGTGAAGATTGTTCCTTTGACGATGAAAGTGAGACTAGCGACGATCCTTCGTTGTTTCCATCCAAGGCAATTTTTCAGATGAACTTAAAACAGAATCATGCCAGAGCAGGTGATTCGGACATTTCAGGAGACCTCATTGAGAAGGCGTGTGGTCACCTATCTCGTGGTCGCAATGGTGATGCTTTGGACACACTAAAAATAGCTCTAAATCGTGCAGGAAACAGCATGAATCATGCCAAGACAATGTTGGATGAGCACTATTTGTCTAAGAAACGTGGATCTAAAATGCCTGGTATGAACGCTGGCATGAATGAAGAGGCATTCGAGGATCAACTAGACACTAACTTTCAACGAACTGCGTCTGAGATGGCTAACATAATGAACAACATCGGCGTAGTTCATGAGATGAGTGGTGACGTACAGAAGGCGATGAATTCCTTTCGAGAGGCTCTTACCGTGTACAGAAACATGTGTCATAGATTCGAAAACACGGGTGATAGTGATGTTGATAGGACTGTTAGCAATATCATGCAGATGGGAATAGCCATTCGCTCACAGAAAAGGAGGCTGGAGTTGCATACCAAGGCACGAAAACTTGAAGAGCAGATTCTTTCTAGTGACGATTCAAGCACCCGTCTGGAGTTGAGCATGGAGAGGTTAAATGTATTGATGTGTGTTATCGATGTCGAAAGTGAAAGTTTAGGTCACAATCATCCGTCGGTAGGTTTTACTTTGATGACAAAGGGTAATCTTCATCTACAACTGAACCACATCGACCAAGCGATTAAGGACAGTCAGAAAGCCATCGAAATTCTGAAGAAGGGGCTTGGGCACATTCATCCTGAAGTTGGTCGTGCTATGATGAGGCTGGCAGACATTTACAATTATGATTGCAATGGAGATTGGGAGACAGACAAAGATACTGCTCGATCACTTTATCAGGCATCCTTGACCCCTCTTCGTGAAACATTTGGAAATGTCAACTCGGACTTGGCGTTAGCTAACAACAATATCGGTATTATCTATGCCATGAAGAATGATACCAAGAATGCAATGAAATCTTTCTATGATGCCCTAGTTGGCTACGGTGTGAGAACAAGAGCAGACGAAGAACTATCCAGTACGCCAGTATGCCCTGATGTGTTCTTCGTTTGGATCAATGTTGGAGACCTACACTCAAAGAGAAATGAATGGCAGCTTGCTCTCAGGTCGTACCAGAAAGCATGTACCTCATTCCGATCGCTTGACGACAGTCAGAAAGATTACCTGCGAAACATTGGTCCAAGACGTATGATGAAACTTGCGACGTCAAAGGCAAGAATGCCGTTTGATGATAATGACACTCTCATTTCATCCGTGTTGCAAAAGATTGGCAAGGCTCAGTGTTTGTTACATAAGTATGGCAAATCAGTTGAGACATTACAGGAGGTGCTACGTATTCAGAAGGTTCTTGAAATGCGCAGCGAAGGTATGGATGCCTGTACACGAGACATCGCTCGTGTATTGGGGAATCTTGGCGAGGTACAGATGCTTAGTGAGTATATCAAGGTCTCGGATAAAGTACTGTTTCTCTTATCTCATTCACTAACTCTGTTCATATGTCTTCCAAACTTCTCTTTCAGGCGGAGATTTAACTTCATCTCTTCAATCATATCTTCAATCTTTGAACGTTCTTCGATCAAGTGGTTGCAGCGACGAATCGATTGAGGTAGCTCTTGTATTAAGTGCGGTTGGGCAACTTCATCTGAAAAAAGGTTGTTACGTCGAGGCAATTGTAACGCTACAACATTGCATGAGAATATTTGATAGTAAGGGTAAGTGTTACATTTCTTCGCTGATTGACTTGTTAACCTGTGAAACAACTGTGCTAACGGAAAATCTGTCCCCCCCTCTGATCTCGCGCAGGCGTGCCCGACGACAACATTAGAGTCAAAGGAATCAGGTCAATTCTTGTTGATGCTGAATTGGCCCTGAAGGAAAACAAGACATCAACCCTTGCAGGCCAACGAGACTTTCAGTATGACGACAGAGCTGTTGCTGTTGACGAGATAGCCGATAACTACATGAATAAAGGCGATTACAGTGGGGCAATCTGGTTCTATACAGAAGCGCTAGAAATTCGAAGAAAGAAGGCACAAACGCTGACAGAGGGAGCGCAGAAGGCTTGCGAATCTGTCGACATTGCGAGAACAATCTGTAAAATTGCCCAGATGCGCTCTCTACGTGGGGAATTTGAAGCTGCAAGTATTCTCTTTGATGTTGTTAAGCGCATTTATCACTCAGTGCAGCTTCCTAATGATCACCCTTTCTACAAGGACTACCTTGATCAGCTGAGTGCCATGCGCAAAATGTGATAATTCTTTTAGATACATTCCACATTATCTGTAAAGAATTAGACTAGGATTTATTTCATTATGTGATTGTGATTATGTCGAACGTTTGAAATTAACGATATCGTTGAGTGGAAGTTGTGAGGGTACATACAAACACTCATTTCCATCCTCGTCCTTCTCTGAATATATTATATTGTGGTCAGATAGCTCATTGAGGATGTTTCGTAAGAGTGTATCAGATGTAGTAATCAGTTTTTGCACGCAGGCTTGTTTCAAATCAGCGTATGGAGTTAAATTATTAGCGTTGGCTTGCTGAATATCGACTAGCAGTTGAAGTACTTCGGTATGCCTTGGTGCAAGACTCGAAAGCACCTGTAAAACGGCAACACCTGTTTTGTGGGTGCCTGTGATTTTCTGTTTCTTCTTCGCGATGGTTGTTTGAGGGCCATCTTGCAGTTCATTCAAGAATGGCCGGTATGTATTGATCAGCTTCCATGCCTGCGAAAATGAGTTTAACGAGCACATTTGAGTCAGCAACTACTTATGAGTATTGTACAGGGATCAAAGTAGAGAAACTTACCCAATCGAAATTGTGTTCAACTTGCGGAGACCACAATGTCATTGCGGCATTTATGTTGTCAACCGAAGCTGCCAAGCGTATCATGCGACAGCTTTCCTTCTCGCTGCTTTTAGTTAGCGCTTGGAGCGACCTCTGGCTGAAATCATCACTCAAGCCCACACCGTCGATGGTATGGATCAAGATAAACAGTGGTCTACTTCTCATTGACGCGAATTTCTTTGCAATAGACACAGCCTTCGTTATCAGGCCATCGCTCGGATCTCTAAGAGAGTTATCGATCGTGGTTACGGAAACACTACCGTCCAAAAATATTTGATCAATGCAGTCGAAGAGACGATTGAGGTCAATATCTTCATCGTAGCCGTTGATGTTCAGAACGTCTCCTTCGTTGGAGAGGGCATCGCCGAAAGCGCTGAGAACTGTCTTTTTTGAGCCGAGACCGTGAAGAAGAATAGACTGCTTCGTTGACAGTAAGTATGACCACTCTTTGAATTGAGTCTGATAACTCAGCTCAATAGTGCCGAACGATGGAGATAGATTGGCTTGTTGCAGTTTCTGCGCTTCGGCAACACATTTTTTTATTGTTGGGATAGTGATGGCGTACTCTCCTTCTACTGCCGATTGCCTCTTATTGGGTCGCTTGTCAAAGTACTGTTCTGTTTCGTCGGTCCTCCTTTTCCTGCTAGTATCTGCCATTTCGGATGTTTCTGATATGTTTGCTTCGTCCACAGTGCAGCAATCCGAGCACAAATGATCAATCGAGTTGTAGTTGGTGTCATTTCTGCGATCGATCTGGATACAAAGGCTATGAAAATATTTTCCGCATTGTCCTCGGCACTTCACAATATCACCTTTCTTCTTTTGACATGAGCCGCATACCTCTTTTCCTTTGCAGCGCCCTAATTTTTCTCGGAGTTCCGCTGCAACATCTGTGTTTGTCCTAACCGTACTTGGTTCACCTGTCTGTCGCAAAACTGCACCCAAACAAAATAAGTGCACCCATTGGTCAAGATCTGATCCCTCCTTCTTGTTCTGTGGCACTTCCTCTCCCTCTAGTTTGATCATGCCACCAGCAATACTTTTTGAATCACAGATTGAACATATCGCATTTGGATGGTGGTGGATACGATAACCCGATGATTGAGAAGCTCTCCATCTCTTTTCTTTTTTTGTGTCGCTGATTTTGCCATCAGCATTATCACATACATCACAGGTAAAGAGACCTTTCTCGTCAACTCTTTTCATTTTGGAATTACCTGCCGTGCCCTTGCCGTAATCTAAAATCCCATAACACTTCGTATGGACAACTAGTCTACATTCACGGCAGGCAACTCTTGGAGCTGTAGGGTGCTCACCAATGAAGCAAACTTCACATGAGCGGTTATCGTGGCCATATTTTGAGGTAATGTTGATTATTTCGTCCTCTTTACGCTCATTCAAGCGATCCTTGAACGCCACCTCTAGCAGCTCCCATCGCAATCTCTTATTTCTACGTTGGTACGCTTTTGATTTAGTAGACAACAGTTTTTGCTGTGCTTGAACCTCAGCAGGTGTGGCACGATAATCTGGCATACAATACTCATCAAGATAATCAACTAGATCGTTTGAGCTCGTAAACTCTTCCGGGCCTTCTTCGTCCTGCTCTCCCTCGTCTGATTCATCTAGAATATGCGACGATGCCTCCGTGTCAATATCCATTAGCGCAAAGGCTGGTATGCCTGACGAATTATTTCTGCATTTAGCTTTTCGTCTTTTCCCCCTCGGAATGTGGTAAATGCCAGCGTTGTATGTCCAGCCAGCTTGTTGTAAGTATTTCCACAAATTCAAAAATGAAGGCATGTTCAATCCAAGTACTCTAGTGCGGAGTTGGTATGCTTGCATCTCGTCGAAATTGATTGTCTCATCTGCATCTGACTGATAATGTTCATTTTGTGGCGTTTGGGAAGAAAGGTCAGCTGATACTTCTTCCTCTATATATGCCTCGGCATCAGCGGCTATTGCCCGCAAGGTCTCTTCCGAAAGGTCGTCGTCATCTCTGAGATCGCCTGCACGTTCACATAGATCAAAAATAAATGCCAAATCCCTCTGTTTTGCATCTTTTAATGCTTCCATTAGAGGAATCTGGATGTCATCATCCTCATCGGTTTCCTGGATAACATGAAGTATTTTCAAACAGAGTTCTAACGATGTAAGAGGCGTCCCCATAGACGTGCGTGCCTTCGAACACCGAATGAAAAGCCATTGCGCATTAGTAGACGAGTCATCTAATAACATGATAAAGCGAACATTCAGCCAAATCCAGTTTAAACTCTTTTGTTATTCATGTCATAATATTTAGACATCCCGATCACAACAAGAATATTATGAATCCAACCGCAGAGCACACTGATATGATCACTACAATTATCTAAGTACGATAGATAGTGACAAGATATTGCGAATTCCCTGTCGACACACTCTTCGAAAAAAGACGTCGCTCGGTCGACACATTTATCGACACAATCATGCATACTTTCCGATAAAAGCGAAACCAATCAACAAACGGCACAAGGTTTCGCAAAAAGAACAGAATTTGTGAAGATACTTATTGACTTACTACTTATCTCTCTATAAAAGAGTAGAGCAAAGTCAAAAGGGCAACAAAGTCGCTGGTGTTGCGACCAAAAAAGGAGGCTTTCACTGCTAATACAGATGCGCGTGTGTCGGCATACCCTACAACAATCTCGTAAGTGACCTGATGAGACAAACTTAGGGAATCTTGTAGTTCCCACCATATCGTATCTAACGCTGTGAGTATGACAATCAACAGCTTCTAGGGGCCCATGTTAGTTGGCCATGATAGTATAGAAGCATCTTTATCACGGCTCAAGCATTAGTTCGTTGTATCGGCGTCGCTACAACGTCGTAGGTGACCTGATGAGGCCCAATTCTGGACAGTCGCATGCACTACTCAAGCACCATATCGTATCTCACGCTGTGAATATGACAATCAACTGCTCGACGACGTCGAGTGGATGGAGTTCGAGCACTACCCCACACCTACTGGCACCAAAGCACGGACCTTCAGGCTCAAACTACAAGAATTTGTGGCCACAATCAAGTTCCCTCTTACTGAAACCTTTGCTACAACCGTGGCAACGCCATCGTCAACAGGTTCCTGTCAACTCTAACATAGCAACAACAACAAGAGGCCACAAGCTGCAGGGGGAACTATCGATGCGCGATCTCGGTCTTCGTCGTCTTATCCAGGGTGAGAACACTAACTGGACTTTACCTCATGAAACCCTTGGACCTGGAGCGCAGCTTCAATGTTCCACGGAGTCTCATTCGCTTCGAGCAACGATTGAAGGACAACAAAGACCAATTCTGAAATGCTGGGTTAACAGACCCAGACATGTTAGGTTACCATTACCAATCAACACAACAACAACACCAACCTCATAAAATAAAACTAGAATGGATGATTAGAATATCTTGAGACTGTAAGACATATTACCGCTCTGTTGTGAAGCAAGAGAGTAGGTAACTGACAGGAAGCATAAAAGCCGCAAGAAGCTTGCCCCGCCGCCGCGCGCCAATTGTACTTAGGTTGAAGATTGAAGGATTCATCATGCTACATGCGACAGCAACATTACATTATTTTTGTGACCATGTTTGTGCACCAGCAACCGAGAAAACTTCCGAGATACTTGCTCAGGAATGAGAATGATAAGAAGGGGTTAATATTTATCTTGGGGTTATCTCCAAGCGCATCTCGAGAGAGCGTAAAAAGAAGCTCGAAACTGTTCGAAGGAGGCTTAACCTTGGAATAATTTTGTCTCGCGAAGAACACCACGTACTTGTGACTTACGCGCGCGAGGAAATGAATTTATACAATTAGGAGTACCGCAGAGCTGTACACTGGCACTTGTCATCCTCGACTAAACACTCAAAAAAGTCGAAAGATTGCCCAGATATGTATATAGACGTAAAGAATGTATTTGTTTCGGGTTATCTAACCGGTCATCTCGAAAGAGATCCTTAAGAAGCTCGAAACTGTTCGAAGAAGGCTTACCTTTTGTTGCACGAAGAACCCATGTGACGTTCAGGTAAATCTCTTGGGTAAATGAAAAAAATGAAGTGAAAAAGAATGAAAGTATGCTGCTAAAAGTGTTGCAGTTTCACACAAAAGATGTGAAATTGCCAAAATCGTGTGAAATGTGCGTGTGAAATTTGATGCGTGGACACCCTAGTTGCAGACTCCTCCTTTTTACACAACTTGTCTACACAAACTACGAGTCAAGAAAGATTGCCCAGGCTTCATTCTCGCTGCCACCACACAATAAATATAGCACACTAAGCACTAACACCAACACCTAGATCATGTGCAGATGCAACGGTAGAGATGGTGCTGTCAATGGATCGGCTGTCACACCCACCTGCCTCTCGCACCAAACCATCTCTCGTCCAACGTTTCCAGAGGATAGGCCTAAGAAGAGCATCGACACAGCCAATCTAAACGCAGAAGATATTGAGTCTCTCAAGAAATCTGATCCCTTTCTCTACTTTTCAATCCCCGCTGTGCACAAAGCTGCTGTTCACAACAGAGAAATCGACTTGCCAGCTCTCCACGCTGACAGCCATTCAAGCAGAGTCGAACGACGCAGCCGCATCTCTTTCGAGTGTCACACCGATTTGCTCATGGAGGAGTTCATGGAAGAGTTGTCAGGACTACCAAACTCGAATGCTTTGGATGATGCTCTAGATGCGTTTATGGGATCTTTAACTTTGATGACCGACAAAGAGCAATGAGGGGAGACAGAGCACCATATGTTATGCTGCAACAAACATAGTGTAAATATAAATATAAATAATGTTAAACTCACTTGCGAGAAATATCTTAGACCTTAGATGTGATATCTGAGGTCATGCTATATTATTGTCGTCCTATTGGAGTGCGTTCTGGGAGATTGTAGTGCATTCCATTAGACATGTTGGTTGGATCGACAGAAGTTATCAATACGATGCCTAGATTGACAACTTCGCCCCTTGGGATGCCCACCAGAAGAACTATAAAACTGCTGTTACATTATGAAGTATTAACTTCCTACTCCTTATCATCTATATTCATGTTTGTATCAAGCTTTTTAACCTTCTCACCACATCCCCATTCCTGGTAGCATGCCCGTGAGCATTCAATATGATAATTCCTCCAATAATCATCTCCCTCGGCTTTGAAGTATGCACTTGCCAACTCGTGTGCTAAGGCTCTATCTTGGAGGAAACCATTTCTACTTGATGCAGCAATTGCAGCATTGAAGCTCTCTTTGGCCTTCTCCTTTTTTCCATTTAGCACAGCAAGCTCGGCTCCTAGGATGCGTAGATAATGAACAACATTCACATTGCCATTCTTCGCCCAACCTCGAATTAGCTGCATCGCTTTATGTGCAGATTTCTTCATTTGTCTCTTCTTCCACCCAGTTGATGATTGTGCTGCTTTCAGATAGGCCAACGCTTCCAAGAAAGTGTAACGCACTACAACAAAAGTAGAAGATAAGAAAAGTCGAACATTGCCCGCCTTTTGGACCAAGTCAACAGCCTCTTGCCATTGTTGAAAGAAGACAAATACCTCCAGCTTCATCACGCTCACATATGCAGACAGATTGTTACGCGTTTCCGCTGCAGATGCCAATATAGAGTCCAACATATCATCACAAGCTTCAGCGTCGAGGCCACGGAGCTTCTTCACTGACGACAGCAGAATGGTAAGTTTCAACTCATTTTCGTCTTGTTTCAGTTGTGTCATTACATTGGCAGCCGCTTCGAGTTCCTGCTGAATGCTGTCTAGCGTACGACCGGTGAAGAACAAGTAGTACATTCGGCCAACAAGACAATAACAAGCTTTGACATTATCCCCAATCTCAAGTCCTACCTGATACCCCTTCAGTAATGGTTCAATAGAATCATGGAGCGGTGATGTCCAGTGATAGCAAAAACTCTGTGTAACGAATATCGTGTTTGACGTGCTACTCCTCATACCAGGCCTTTCGAGGATCAGCTCTGCTGCCTTGGCCATCTCACAACCCTCGTGTGGTTTACCAAAAGGTCCACAGAGCAACAGACCAAGCCTAGCGAAAGCAGGTGATGACGTAGGACTTAAGCCATGCTTCAATGAGGTTGTGACCGACTGAAATATGACCAGTGGGAGCATTGTTGGTTCAACCAGGTATACAGATGTGGCAAGATGCTCATTCATTCTTTGTCCCATTTCGTATAATTCATCGTCAAGCTCGGGCAAGTTGGCAATATCTTCAGCAGTTTTGTCCTTCAATAACTTTTTCACTCGGATGTATTCTCTGATAATGGTGAATTTAGATGCTGGCTTCTTCTGTGGAGCTGGTAAGCCAAGCTGACGTCTGAAATCAAGAGCCGCATTAATGGACTCGTTGACCTTTCCTACGGTGAGTAATGACTTCACTTTGATTTCTGATACTCTGTACTTCTCCTTCGTATCTATATCTTTGCTCAAGACCTCGTCAATAAGGTCATTCATTGAGACAAAATCGCCAGTTAAGAAACAGGCGTTCGCTCCATCGCTGCATAAATCTAGCATGGTACTGTAATCTCCTTCCCAGCCCCTTGACCCAAGAGCCTCACGACC
>Ga0209652_1002778_pt1 | contig 13274 bp, 10 predicted proteins | sample SaaInl74LU_5_DNA_FD_184641 | JGI IMG/M metagenome (GOLD analysis project Ga0209652, IMG submission 184641) | Marine microbial communities from expanding oxygen minimum zones in the Saanich Inlet - ESP_74LU_5_DNA (SPAdes) (version 2) | ecosystem: Environmental > Aquatic > Marine > Intertidal zone...
ACCCCGCGTGATCATCTTTTTTCGATTGACTGAAGGCCTATTCTAATAAATCGCACCGGAATCTTATTCTGCATCCTCTTGCGATTACGCCATATGTTCGTCCGACGTGCTGACTATCATACTTTTGGAGATATGGTCGTTTTTAGTTGGCATAGGTTGTGGCTCGTTTAATATTACACTATTAGCCACGTGATAGCAATAATTTGTCTATATTTAAAAATCGATTCGAACGAGGCCTTGAGTGATTCGTTCCGATTCCCCACAAACAAAAAAGATGATCACACGGGATCTGAGAACTGTAAAATTGCTATGATTTTGTGCTATTTATAATGGAAATAGACGAGTATATCTTCTCTGCAGTGGATGCAATCAATGATAAATGGACAGAGCATGCAGCTGATACAAAAGTATCTGACATGGAGAAGGAAATTGCACGGCAGAGGGCGCAGATTGAGTCTCAACAGGAAGAGATTGATAATCAAAGGAAGGATCTTGGAATGCTACGTGAGGCAGTGGAGAAGATACAGAGTCACAAGCAGCAGCAGCAGCAGCAAGTGCATCCAACGCTTTTGAGTCTCAACAGGAAGAGATTGATAATCAATGGGCGGAACTTAACACGCCATGTGAGGTATTGGAGAAGATACAAGAGTCACAAAAAGAAGAAGAAGATGCAGTTGCACTTGACTCTGAAAGCGCTGAGTGTGAGGGTAATACAGGTGGACAGCTGATGAAACAGGTCGATCAGATTACAATACCATCCGTGGCAGAGCAAAACATAAATGAGTTGAAAGCTGCTGGAGCTACGTCATCCAATACCATCTCTCAATGTACTGCCCATGAAAACATGACTACGAATGCAGCTGAAACTGGTTCTCACGCAGACGCAGGAAAGGAAGGAACAACAAATGAAATGAATGACGAGAATACACTTCAGGCAGATGAGATTGTGCTCGAGAAGGGACGCCCTGCACAGTTTGAATATGAGAGTAACGCAAAATAGTAGTTGAATATGCTTACTTATCGTAGCAGAGTTAAATTTATGATTAAACTTGAGATTGCAAGACTGATAAATTTCAGCTCAGATGTGTGCCAACAAGCGGAGAAGAATTGAGGTCTCTTTGAGTTACAGCAGTTTGGCTTCGATCCGACCACACATGTGGAGCCAGCGCCTGCTATTGGAAGAATAATCACTGTGCCTAGTTGTGATAATGATATTTATTCTTCGTGCTGTTTAATCTTTTAGGTCCCCATGCTTCTATCTTCTTTACTCTAACACTGACCATGTCCTCTTCCAACCATGCTTCTATGCGCCCCCCTTACACCACATTTAGAAACTCCCTTGAGGCTGGAAGGATGATTGATCCCGATCTGAACCAATGCAATCAGATGCAATGCGGTCACTACAAGCCATGCGAATGCGTTCACTTGTCGCTGGTAGACGAAACTCAAAGTATCCACCTTCTCCACCTCTTGCTGCAGTGATGGCATCTTTGATGGCGAAAAAGACACTGCAGCCGAGGAAAAATGGAGGCTCCCCCACTGCCTTACTACTATGAACTGCAAATGGGTTGTTCGCATTTTCCAGCAGAGAAATATTGAACGATTCCGGCACATCGTTGAATGCTGGAATCTTGTATGTCCCTGGTCCAGTGGTATGCATTCGAGCCCTTGGACGAATCCAAGTGTGATCATCGTCACCGTAGATAACTTCTTCGATCGTAGCCCAGCCCATACCCTGGATGAACGCTCCTTCAATCTGCCCAATATCTATCGCTGGATTGATACTCGAACCAACATCAACCAACACGTCAGCAGAGATAGTCTTGTGATCCCCAGTCAGGACATCTATTTCAACCTCCGCCATGGCAACACCTTGAGTGAAATAATTGAAAGGATGTCCCTTCCAAGCATTGTCGGGAAGGTCAGCTGGAAATCCTTCGGGGCGATCTTTGTTCCAATCGTAACCACATCGATCATTATCAAGAGCAAAGAATCCGTGTGCGCTCAAGTCAATTCGCTCAAAGAAGGCCTTCTTCGCAACTTCCTTCAGAGTAGCATCCGGAGATAGAGAGTCTTTAATTGGCTGTATGCGTTTCAATATCTGCTGGCATGCATCAAGAGTCGCCATTCCATACAAATCCGTCGACATTGAAGCTGCCGAAGGAATAGTGTTGGCCACCTTGTCTGTGCTTGAATCATTCACATACACATGATCTAGTGGAATGTTGAATGCTTGAGCTGCTACTTGGCATACCTTTGTATGCAAACCCTGTTGAATATGATCAAGACGAGACAGCAGAAGGCAAGTGATGAGTGAAGCGATTGACAAGAGGAGTCAACACACCACAGGTAGTGCAATCCATATCCCTCAAGATAAAAATCAAAGATATTCTCTCACCTGACCCATCTCAGTTCCTCCATGAGTCACAAGCACAGTCCCATCCGTGTATAAATGCACTAACGCACCCCCTTGGTTCATGTACTTCGCAGTGAACGCGATGCCAAACTTTGTAGGGATGAATCCAACACCACGCTTGACCCATTTGTTTTTTTTGTTAAACTCAGCGGCCCGCTGACGACGTCCAGGAATATCTAGCTCCTTTTCAAGACGATCCCACATTCCTGGAACATTCCACATTCCTGTAAAGCCATCTCCAAAACGCATTCCGAATGGGGTGGCATCCTGCAGAGAGTACATATTGTCACGGCGAAGTTTGTCCCCAGATACATTGCATTTGGTAGCAAAATGATCCATAATGTGCTCAGCTACAAGCAACCCCTGCGGACCACCAAAGCCTCGAAAAGCAGTGTGCGGTGGTTGAGATGTCTTGCAGGACGTCCCGACGGAATGAAAGTTGGGCCAAAAGTAACAATTGTCCACGTGAAAGAGTGCTCGATCCATAACAGGCCCCGACAAATCAAATTTGCAACCACCGTTATTGTAAAGTCGAACATCCAACGCATGCAGTTTAATAGTACCATCTTTCTCAACGATGGCACCCGCCTTATATTGCGCCAAAAATGCATGTCTTCCACCCGTGATTGCCATATCGGTATCACGGTTGAGAGTGACGCGGACTGGCCGATTCATCAATTTAGCCGATACAGCTGCAGCTGTCGCGACAAAGACACTGCGAGTTTCTTTACCACCAAATCCTCCCCCCATGCGTTTCATTCGCACCACTACTTTGGCTGCGGGCGTATTCGTAACTCGAGCACAAAAGTCCTGAGTTTTCGTCGGCGCTTGAGTGGATGAATAGATGGTCAGATTGGTGGCAGATTCCGATGGGACGGCAAGTGTGGAGTTTGGTTCCAAGTAAAAATGCTCTTGTCCACCTGATCTCATCGATCCTTCGACAATCACAAGACGTTTCCCATCAACTTCAGATTCGTTCAGGATTTCATCGACGTTGCCACCACGCATCATCTCATGACGGAAATCGGTCCAAAAGCTCTCCGCATCGATTGCATCTTCGATACTCACGATAGCCTTCCCTTCCACATCATCAGTGTACTCCACAGCCACGACACGCGCCCCCTTTTCGGCGATTTCTTGACTAGCAGCCACCACAATACCCAGAACTTGTCCCACAAACTCAACTTTCTCTCCCACAGGCAAGAATGTAAAATCATCGAGCAAGATCGGACCCATTTTGTTATCACCGCCAATCTTTTCAATGTCCTCACTTGTGAAGACGCCCGCTACACCAGGGATTGACAAGGCGGGTTCCACATTGATAGAAGCAAGCGTTGCATGACACTTTGATGCGAGGATGAGTGACCCGTGAAGTAAATTGGCAGGAGCTGGGATGTCATCGATGTAGATAGCCTCACCAGTGCAGTGCAAAGGCCCACTGGCATGAGTAGCTGGCTGTCCAACAGAATTGTTCTTTTGTTTCATTGGCTTATCTGACGACGATGATTTGGCGGCCGCAGCAGCCACCGCTGCAAGAGGCAAATCACTGCTTTCATCCTTCATGCCGAGATGCTCCACCTCCAATCCCACGGCAACCTTGGGCTCAGGATAAGTCTGTAATCCAGTGATACTTGGCTTTTTCACTCCTACAAAACCACCAACTCCACATTCTTCATCATTTTCAATGAAAGGAACTGGTGGATACGACAAGCCCTCCGTCTTATCAGCAGCAACATCCTTCGTCAACTCTTCCACACAACTCAAATAAAATCTGTGCAGAAAGCTACATGCCAATGTCAATCGGTACTGTGCCTGTCCTCCAGGAACATCATCGGGCATTTGGAACTCGTCTTGTAAGACCTTACGAGCATCCTCGAAAGAATTTGAATCAAATGGCTTTCCAATCAGAGCATCCATAGTGTTACGCGCCATGACAGTCTTTGGAGCCATGCCACCAAATGCAATTGCAACATCTTCAATCTCCCAATACTTTTCGTTACTATTTGTTGCAGCAGGACGAAGTTTGATACGCATCCCTGAAGTGACAATACTAATATCATCCTCTCTCCTTCGTGCTTGCTTGAATGGAATACAATACTCAAACCTATCTTGCAACAAGGGGACATCCACTCTCTCAATCACCTCCATATCCTCCTTCTCTACAGTACGATATCCAATGAAGAAATCCGATACCTTGACGTTCCTGCGGACTACACCCCCATCGGACTTTGGACGACTCGCCAACACAAGCGTGGCACCCAACGAACACAACATTGGATTCATATCCGAAATGGGAGACGCAGTGACTAGATTCCCACCGAGACAGGCTACGTTACGAATTTGTGTTGATGCAAACCATCGTAACATGTCATGAATTGGTTTGGCAGTTCGTTCATGACGACGACGACTAGCGTCCTCCCCATCTGACGTCATTTCAGCGTGACAAAATTCTTGAAGATCACCCAATGCTGCACATCCACCAACATGATAATAATCCTCTGTCGCAAGTATATCATGCAATGTATGAATATCTTTCGAGGGATGCACCATGGTAGGATAGGATGCATGTTTGAATTTCGTTTCAATGCCCACTTCTGTATTGCCAACGACCATTTTGATTCCTCCACCGCTACCGTTGCTACCGCCACTACTGAATTCTCGAAAGAGATCGAGCAACTCCTCCAATGTATTGGGAGTATACCACGTTCCACCATTATGAATGGACGTGTCCATCACCTTGAGTGGTTTGGACAATTCATCGTGTACACTCTTCTCATCATCTCGTAACAACTCCTTGGGGAACATATCATTCGGTTGATCCCACCACTTTTCTGAATGTTTTGATTCGATAATCTGCTGGTATTGTTGAATCTTATCCATGGAAGATGACGAGCAGCACTTTTCGTTACCACTGTCACTACCGCTGCCACCACAACAACCTCCTCCATTATCATCTGCAGCAACATCAGCCATCTGCTTCTTGGACTCCAAATTGCAATCCATCTCACAACTCTCCCTCTCAGGACATTCTCCACACTTGACACCACAAGGTCCACGAATCTCTTCCAAATCATCCTCACTGTGATGACAAGAGACGAGTGAACGAGCTGCATCCCAAATGGGACGGTAGCCGGTGCATCGACATAGATTTCCATCTAGATGTTCTTCTAGATAGTCGTGTCGTTGTGCTGCTGTTGTCATCTTGTGATTGCTGTCGTCACCGTTACTGGGCAGCATTCCATCCTGAGCAAACAGACCATACAGCGCCATAACAATTCCAGGAGTGCAATACCCACATTGAGATCCGTGCATGTCCACCATGGCCCTTTGAATGGGGTGCAGATTATCCGTTTCTTCACCGCTGCTGTTAACTGAACCATTACTGCTGCTGCTGTTGATACCACCATTCTTACTAGCATCATGGCGCCAAGAACCAATCCCCTCGACCGTAGTAACATGACATCCATCCGCCCCCAACACAGGAAACAAACATGCATTGACCGTAGAATGAACCACCGCTCCTTTACTCTTGTCAAATCGACTTAGCAATACTGTACAGGCGCCACAGCCTCCTTCGCCGCAGCCTAACTTTGATCCGGTGAGGTGGAGTGTGTTTCGGAGAAAATCGAGGAGGGTTTGATTGGGACGGGCGAGGGCGGCGAGGTGTGCTGGGATGCGGTGGCTGTTTATGTAGAGGAGGGGAGTGGAGCGGTAGTTATCGTCAGTGTTGGATGGAAGTGCTGCATTGGTGAGGGTGGCAATGTCGGATTCGTAGGATAGATTGATGGGCATTGTATATCTTGTTGTTGAAAGTTCTTTTTATGTGTTGTTGTTTGCAATGGATGGAGATTTTTCAATCTGAGTAGGCTAAAATGGTCCTTGAAGTTAACCAGATCTATTAACTATATAGTGGCACCACTCTTATGGTCAACAATAGCTGCCCTTTCACAAATTATGAGCCTTCGGATCTTTTCATGCAATCATGTTGTTCAATTGTTCTGATGATGACGTTTGAGATCAATTCTTTCGGTGATTATCGTCACTGTCACCATTTTTGAGCTGAGACTGGCTGAGATCTGAGATACTCAAAGATCATACTTAGGGCGGGCACTTTTGCCAATTGAGAGGGGATGCCCCCATCCATTTAACCCCTGGGCTGGATAATGTACTTACTAAAAGTACGTAGGTAGCGTAGGTAGAAACTTAGCGTGCTCGCGCTCAAGACTCAACTTTGTCTTTTAGCCGTACGTATGTATGGTAGCCCAAAATGGTCCCCAAAATTCCCCAAAATGGTCCCAAACGGCGGCGCGGCGGCCCAGGACAGGTATGTAGGAAGTAGGAAGCCCCTCTTTCATTCCGATTACCTCAAACGAATAAGTAAGCTGCCCAATCAATTAATATCATCGATAGTATGGCACAATTATTAGGAGCAAGAAGCAGAGATATTCAATCAAAACAACGACTTGAAAACAAGATGAAACGTCATTGCTGCCACCCTTCCTTTAGGGTGTGGTTTGTGATTGTTTCTTCAATGACATGTGCAATTGTTGCCAACATTAGATTTGGCAATTTAATTAGTAGCAACTTCTTCGCCAAACAATTTGGACAGCAATTGAAGTTTGACGACAAGGATGAAAATTCGAATGATGATGCAACCATACTAAGAGTACTTTCACTTTGTGCATGCTACCCAACAGAGAATAAAATTATGGATCTCATTTCTTATGATGCAGTATTGGATATTTCATTGCGTCGTCTTGCTACGGTTGTCCCAGCTATAACCTACACGGGCATGTATCGAATTGAGCAGAATGGGACATTATCATCATCATGTGAGGATCAAGTGGAACTATTCATGAGCCAGCGTCTTTCAGAGCAATCTCTAGAAGCATCAAATACAACTACATACTTGGAAATGATATACACACAACCTTGTTCGGGGGGATGGCATAAACAAAGGCCACTGAAGGAAGAAATGGCAGGGAAAAACCATTCTCTTGGTGGTAGTTTGGTGTCTGGTGTTGGGTTACACATCCCTCCGAAGCGAACACACTTCCAACGTCACATTCTTGACTGGGGGGAGGTATTTCAGAGCAATGCAAAGAATAGGAGGTGCTCGGATGATGATCCAAATGTTATCAATATGTACCGTAGTCGAATGATTGAGCAACATCAATTTGATGGATGTGCTATTATACACCATCCAACAGTCATACGATGGGCTGAGGCCATTAGGCAATATCGTATTGAGAAGGGAGATTCACCTAATCATGAAACGATGGTCTCCATGCTTACGAAACGCCGTACACGAGAGGAGGCAGAACAGATACTGAAATCCAAGAAACACTTTTGCGTCTTAATTACAAGGACAACAATGACACCGAGATATCAGGCTGATGGACTCGTTCGTCATGCATTGCGCCGTCTCTTGGGGAAAAAGTACAAGGAGTGTTTAGGTTTGCAGGCATGGCAGGGGGGAGCACAGTTAATGAAAGAGATGAATATGACCAAAACTGGTCCAGATAATACTTATGAAATTCAAGATGCTTTCAAGTTCGTGATTACGATGGCAAATGAACAGTCAGAGGGGTATCTAGTCGAAAAAACGATCCATCCATACTTGGCTGGGTCTGTTGGAATCACAGCGACGCCTGGCGTGGGAAAGTATATCAATGCTGATGCCCTTGTATCGTGCAGTATACCCGAAGCTGATTTGGCCAAGGTGCAGCAGTACTACAGAGGGTCCTTAGACAAGGAGGCATTTTTATGGATGCCATTTAACACCACTCCTGACATGTGGACGACGGAGAAGAATATTCAACCTATTGTACATGATCCGTACAATGATAAGGCAGGCAGAGACGAAGCTGTTTTAGAGTTTGTGACTGAGCAATGGGAGGAGGCACTCACTCCATGTGTAGATAAGATTGTGGCATTGGACAAAGACGATGATGCCTATGTGAAAAAGCTAATGCAACCATATATTTTGAATGAAGGACTTCGATCACTTTTTGATGGGACGTACATTGCAACATCGCTATTGCATTGGTATCTGGTCATGGGGTCTCCCATCGTTCAGGGACTACAAATTGAAAAGCTTCTTGCTACTGAAGGGATGCTTGAACAGACTAAAGGCTGGGGCGTTCCTTAACCTTGTGTATGTTGCCGACTATCACTCTTATCACTATCACGAGTCAAGTTATTCGCTAACGTGATGATTACTTTACTAGACGCTTCTCGTTTATAATACTTGTTCTTGCCACTGTCAAAATGCTTCTCATTGCCACCACTCTTCTTCACTGAGGCTTCCATTTTGCGAAAGATTGCTCAAACCTTGTCATAGAATAAAAGTCCTCGTGAAACCATTCCTTTGCTTTGGCTTTGGTATGTAATACGATTTGTAGTCATGATGTACTATTGTGGTCGCTTCGTTCATTGCATCTTGATCCTGTTACAAAGTCTTGTATCGTGTCTCCGCTGCCATCTGCTACCCTCTTCCCTTCGAGTAACAACTCTTCACAGATACATAGTCGTGTGAAGCCTCAAAACACTCATTATCTACGTTGTTGTTAGTAGGGTTATTAGGGGGTTTCTCAAGAGAAGGGATGTAATGTAATGAATGCGGGTACGGTACAATAAACACTAAACCAGCGACGAGTCTGAGCTGAGACCGAACCAAATCGAACAGAACTTCGTGACGGAATACGGAAAAGAAATACACTCTTTACATCGCACGACGTTGCTGGTCAGGTTGGCTAAGTACAAGTACATGCACAGCGGGGCATGTTCAATAGTTTCAAGTTTCATCTCTGCCTGAATCAGAAATGTGTGACCATCTCTCTAGTCCTAAGAAATCTTTAACTTTAAGCTGCGACGGCCACGTAGTTTGTGTGTGTGTGACAGTAGATTATTCATTCATATCCTTCTCTAGCTCTAGTGTTGATCATTCTTCTTGCATCATTGCCTCGTGCTTAGCGTGCTCTACTCCTAACATATCTAGCTCGATTTGCGCAACGTTCATTACCCTTTACCGTGATCTTCGCCCCGTGCCTCATGTACACACTCCTCCTTCGACTGATTCATCAAATCATGTTTGGGATTCGACATCATCGGAAGAGGAGCTCGTTGATCATTCAGAGTAGGATCACTCTCCTTTAAACAAAATCCTAAAGCAGCTGCATCAGCATCAAAGTCCAGATCTCCAAACCACATCTCATTGTTGCCTGGAGGAGCAAGGTTTGAGTCGATCCTGACTGTTGGATTGACAAGTTGATTGCCAAAGTGATGATACATGTCATCAAATACGTGACGACGGATGGGTTTGGCTTCTCTCCCTCTCCTCTGCGCTATCTTGGAGGAGTTCACGAATGAAGAAACAGATTCCTCATCGCCTCTCTGTGCCTGTGATGTGACCGCGAAGCCGTTGTGATCGGCTGTGTTTCGGATGACATTGGGTTGGCTGGATTGCATTCGACCAACCAAACTGTAAGAGGCGTCGCTGCTGTTCATCTGATGATGCATCATCATTATGTCTGAAGGTGTTTGTTGTATGCAGCAGACACGAAGACAAAGCTACTCCGCTGGTTATGGTTAGTATTGCAAGTACTTATGTCCGTTAGTTCCATCTACACGGAGTATGTAGTCAATCTCCCACTGCCATGGAGTGAGAAGCCCTCAACATTGCTTAGTGTCGGCCTGCCGCGCTTCGTTCATTTGTCTCTTCTGACACCTAATCCAGTGAATGAGATGCATATTGGGCCCTGCGACAGTCAAACTTACTTCTTTTGAGATGTTAAGGAGCTAATATAGTCCAATTTAGTGTCGCAACGTGCTCATTCTTTCCTTTTAAGACATTTAATAAAAAGAATAATGATACAAAGTCACTAACTCTGCTAACTGTCCCAGTAATCGGGTTTAGCATGATGTCATTCATAGGCCGGCGTCAACGCCCACAGAGACACATGGGAACATAGGTACAGCGAGACGATACGAGCTTGCGAACAGATGATTATGTCGCTCGTGCGTCACTACAAATCACCAGGTAGTACGATAGAGCTCTAGGCAAGTACCTACCTCTATCTACTTAGAGGTATGGGTGATACCACTTCCTACCTCATGCTATGGGTCCTGGATAGCTGGAATACAATAGCTGGGATGGGGTTGACTCAATAAACTGACAAAAGCTACTCATCTATTGATACTGTAGAACACAATTTCTCTCATTCTTCCCAGTTCTCATCTTCTCGATCTCCTGGGTGAATGAACCACCTAGGTTGTGAGGGAAAGTAAGGTGAATGTAGCAGTAGTGTTCTCATAGAAACTCCTGCACCTTGAGCTTGGTTTGTGACCAACATCCTAAATCAATGATCTCTCCTCATTGAATACGTATGATCATTATTTGTGCATCATTCGACGACGCATAATTTTACCTGCGTTTAAGCAGGCTCTCTATATTTAATGCACCCTTCGATGCCACATTGTTTGATCTTTACTCTTCTACAATACTCATCCCTTGACAGACATGATTTGTACACCCTTCAAGAAGTGAGCTGTAAAACTTCAACTTTGGATGCCTCATATACTCCTTTGAAAAATCTTCTAACGTGATCTATTTCAGCGTCTTGCAGTTCCACTTGCTTTGCCAAGTACTAAATGCAGAAGTACAATATTGATTAGTACTCCTCCTACGATGGACATCACTACAGCTACTCTCCATGCACTTTTGCTACTCTTCCTCTCTGAAGTAACTTGCTTCCTGCACCTACTTATGCTTCTACTCAGATTTATTCTTCTTACTCCTCACTTTCTTTTCCAAGCGACTTCTATTGATGCTATTGTACCTTCATCTTCGCAACACCAAGAGAGTTGAGCAACAAAAAAGTATTGTCAAGTTGGTGGAGCCACCTATAATATAATATGAACGGGCCGTCAGGCAAAAACATGGAATAATAGACTTAATGATGTAGATGATGATGCAACATATAATTATTAATTATCTACTAGATGTTGACACCGGACGTCATATAGCCCAGTTTAAGAACATACAACACTTTCACACAGCTGACTTCAATACCATTTGCTTGGAGCATGTACAATGGGTGCAACACAATCCGTGATACCCCATGTACGAAGACTAACAAGAGTGAAGCATAGATTGGCCTCACATCCCATACCAGGAGTTGGCCTCACGTTGGGACCTCCTTCCACCTCCATAGACACTGAAAAGATTCCAACGCCTCTGTGGATACGTTGCTGAGAGGATTGTGAACTCACATCTTGAACGGTTCCAATACGTGAAAAGGACATGTCTTGTTCAGAGGCGTTCTTGTCCTTTGCCACCCAGACACTTGGTTTTGGCTGTCCGGTCTGATTACTCATCTTGGCCTCGATTGCCACGAGGTTCCTGTTAGGGTCGAAGACGGTTCCATCATCAGAGACGTCCCATCCCGTGCCGGTCTTGACGTAAGATTTGACCTTATCAAGTGTCAGTTGTCGTAGGTAGACATACACCCATGTCTTGCCGTAGTCTTTCAACATGGGCTGGCCATGCTTGTGTACGAGCTTGGGTGTGAGATCAACACAGACATCCATGCCAATGTAGGCAAGATTACAGTGATCGCCCTTGATATCGTAGGTAAAGTCCAGATCGCCAAACCATGTGCCGCCGTTGCCGAGACGAGCCAGGTTGGTGTTGTTGAAGCGGACTCTTGGATCGACGCGCTGATAGCCGAAGTGATCTTGAAGGTCATCAAACACATGACGGAGTGCCTTTGCTTCTTTCTCGGGCACGGTGTTGCCCCTCCACTCTGCTAAAGTGTTGGCGGCGTCGGCGACGGTTTCCTCATCGTCTCTTGATGCGGCGGCCATCTGGTTGTTGTGATCAGCAATGTTTCGGATGACATGTGCTGGGGGTTGAGGTGCCGTCTTGGAGTAGGCCGGGTAGAGAGACAATCTCTCGGAAGAACCGTCGGTGGTGTTGTTGGTAGTATAATGCATCATCATGATATTGATTGGGGGTTGGGGGATCGATAGACAATGGCCGTTTCTTATGTTGTGTGCGATATCGCGTCCGTTGTATTGTGTTGTTTGTGGGGTGGTCTCAATCAGCCCTCTGCTTGTCGATTCAAAAAACAGACGCGTTGAAGACCCGTCGCCAAATAATTCCGTTTACTGTCTCAAATCCCTACTTCTTTCTTGTAAATTTTCGCAACCTGATGCTATTGAGCGATGCGTCAGTCTTCTTGGAAGCTTTCGTTACCGTAGTCTGATTTGTGAGAAGTGATTAGAGCTATATTACAAGTTGTGACATTCTTCTCGGATGATTTCGTTACCGTAGTCTGGTGAGCGAGAAGTAATTTGGGCCATACAAGACTCGAGTCAATACTGACACGAAATTGACCGTTTTGTGGACGCTGTCCGCTGTTCAGAGGTTAACCTTTGACACTGTCTGTCTTTTCCATCAGGCTCTAGAGAGGTGCTCAAGCGAGCTAATCTCTCGCTCGTTAGTTACTTTTGAACGGGTATGGTGTCAACAGTGTCTAATGGAGCATGGAGCTGACTGCATGAAATTGTACTTATGTGTGTCTTGTCTATTGATGTGTTATGTGTTGACTAGTGCTAATGCTTGAGGGCATCATAAAGCAAGAAGAATGAATCTGATAAGTAGAAATGATGTAGATGATGCAACATAAATTATACTAGCTAAGGCTACCGGACGTCATATAGTCCCCAGCTTAAGACTATACAACACTTAACACAACACGTAACACACTGACACTTCCATTTAATACCATTTGCGTGGTGCATGTACAATAGGCGCAACGCCATCCGTAGTACCCCATGTGCGAAAACTAACCAG
>Ga0209652_1002779_pt1 | contig 13271 bp, 9 predicted proteins | sample SaaInl74LU_5_DNA_FD_184641 | JGI IMG/M metagenome (GOLD analysis project Ga0209652, IMG submission 184641) | Marine microbial communities from expanding oxygen minimum zones in the Saanich Inlet - ESP_74LU_5_DNA (SPAdes) (version 2) | ecosystem: Environmental > Aquatic > Marine > Intertidal zone ...
GCGATCATCAGCCCACTGAAAGTCCGTGTCGACGGGCACTAAGGAGGCGGTCGCTGGCGACCTTTCCATTTGGCGCGCATACGGATCTGCTTTTTCACGCACAAGGCCATCGGCGCCCAACACGTGGAACTTGTAGGCCTGGCCTACCTGGGCGTTAGGAATAAAAATGACCCAAATACCTGCATCGGCATAATGTTTTAAGCCATGCTTGGAGGCATCCCAACCGTTAAAATCGCCAACGACTGCAACTCGCTGCGCATTAGGTGCCCAGACGGTAAAGCGCACACCAGATACATCGTCAAACTCGCAATGCTGGGCCCCTAACCAGCGATACGCATCGGTCTGCTGGCCTTCAGCATAAAAATACTGCGCTGTAGCATCAAGCAAATCACCGTAAGCATAGGCATCAGCCACCGGTTCGCCGCCGTCAAAACTTAGCCGATACCCAATAGGCCGACGGCGATTCCCCAAGGTTTTTTCAAAAAAACCACTTGGATGATTCAGGGTTAAGCGCGTAATTTTACGACCCGTTTGGGCGCACAGCACGTCGACTTGCTTGGCCCCCGGGGCCCACACCCGAAAGCTTAAACCCTGCTCGGTAAGGTGTTGTCCAAGCCAGGCAAAATGGTTGTTATAGCGCGCATCGGCCAGTGCTTGCACGCTGACATCGAATTCACTGGTGGCTTTATTTTTCATAAGCGTTTCCAAACCCTAAACTGAAGCTCGATCTACAGCCAATTGCTCGAACAATGTCGACCAACACAGTTGTACATCGCTTAAATCCAGCTCGGGTAATTTTCTAGACCAATTATCATACTCAAGAAATGTGCCAGGAATATTAACGGGGGTTTCGGCTCCCAGTAAGTCATCTAACTGCAACACGACCCACGGGCTTACACCCTTAGCGCAGAAGCGATAAACCGCTTGACATAAAGCCTCACCGCAGGACTCCGGAACCTCGAGATCAGGCCACACACCATGGTGCTGCAATTGCTCGATAAGGTCTTGTTTTTGTGCTGTTCGGATGCGCCGCTGTGACTCGGCCGACGCCTTATCGACCAAACCGTAGCGCAGCCGTTGCTCAATATCCAAGCCCTGCCACCATGTGCGCAGTGGCGGGACGTCGTGATTAGTCACCATTAACACGGCATCATCTCGCTGCTTTTGCGCAGGCAGAAAACGATCAGACACATCGGTCGCAAAATAAAACAAGGCATTACCCAGCATACCGTATTGGTGCATCAAAACGCGAAAATCATCGGGCACAACGCCCAAATCTTCTGCAATGATCTGACATTGATTGCGCTGCGACTCAAGGGCCAATAGAGCTAACATCTCATCGATATTTTGATACACGTACAAACCGCTTGGTCCTTGCTCGGTTTGTACACACCACCACACGCGCTGCAGCCACATGGCGTGATCTAAGCGCAAAGCACCCGCTCCCCGCATCGCGCTGCGAAGTAAGGAAATAAAATGATCGTAATGCCGAGCGCGCAAACCGCTTGGATTTAGGGGTGGCATCCCCCAATTTTGGCCGGTATCCGAGAATGGGTCAGGCGGAGCACCGATATCAGCGTTTTGAACAAACAAATCGGGGTTGGTCGCTACCTCGTGGCCGCTGCCCACAGATGCTACCGGCAGATCCGTCATCAAGCCCACGGACATACCTTGCTCAGTAGCAAAGCCCTGGCATGCCTCAAGTTGCTGTGTGGCAAGCCATTGTAAAAAGCCATGGAACTCTGCGTCCTCGCGGCAAACTCCGCCAAAGGGATTGTGTTGCACCTCAAAGTCGCAGAATGACCGCAGCAAAGCCCCATTATGATCCATGAAGTCTCGCCAGTGATCTAACCAAGCCGAATCTTGAGCGACAAACTCTTGGTACAGCGCCGCCAACACAGCGTATTTAAATTTTGCCACTTCACGCCACTCGATACTGGGGGTCTCTCGCAATTCCCGCGCGCGTAAATCAAAGTCAGACACAAGCGCATCTGCGGGCTTATCGATACCGAGAGCATCGCAGGCGCCAGCAACATCAATGTAAAGCGGATTCAAAAAGCGGCGATCAGACGGGGCATAGGGGCTTTTACTGTGCTCGTCTTGCCAAGCCAGAGCGGCCAAGGGGTTTAAACCAATAAGATCAACGCCCAAGGGCGCCAGCTGCTTAATTAACGCGCGCAGGTCCGCAAAATCGCCGACCCCCAAATTCTCTGTACAACGCAAGGTGTAGAGCTGCAAATTAAGACCCAGGCGTCGCGCGTTTTGCTCACCCACGTAACAACGGTCGGGGCAAACGGCAACATCACCTAAATAAGTGCGCTGGTCGTCTAGAATAAGCCAAAGACGATGATACCCGATGGCAAGGCCCGCCAGAGGCAGTTGGTACTGGACATACGTGACGCCCTGGTACTGGTAATTACCGGAAATGGTAAGCGATGTGATCGCAAAATCCTGTGTTCGAACTTCCGAACCCGATTCGAGCGCGACTCGACAGGCGACGTGCTGATACCCGTGCTCCGCGGGCAAACGAAAAGGCAGGGTGTCGTCACGCACCACAGTAAACGTCGAAAGTGGGTACAACCAGGGGGCTATATCTAACTGGTACTGCATGTCGCGACGAGCGCCATCGTCCGCGGCTACACCCATCACCGACAAGGTGTACTCACGCACTGAGGCTGAGATTTGACGAGCCTGCCCTCGATAATCCAAATACTCACCCGACACGCCAAGGTGATAATAAAGAGTATCCAAATTTAGATCCATACAGGCGCGTCACTCCGCAACAGGTTGTTTTATTACCGATCGAGCAGTTTAGAGCAGTCCTAAGCCCAGAGCACTGAGCTACATACCTATTCACCGAAAAATCTGACCGACACTGATGTTCGTATTACACTGCAATAGACCAAGTACATTGTGGAGCAGAGACCATGCAAGCGCTACGCACATTAATCATTTCTGCCGCGTCTATCGCCCTTTTGAACGCGTGTGGCGGCGGCGGGAGCAGCTCTGGCGGTACAAACCCTCCAGTAACAGGCCCTAACGATGGCTGGGTTGCGGGTGTATACGACGACGCAAGTCAGTTTGAAAATCAATGTGCCAACCCTCGCTCGGGAACAGACCCAGCCACAGGGAGTTTATATTCCGATCGCCAGGGCAGTGGCGTCGATGAGAAAAATTGGCTGCGATCGTGGAGCAACGACACTTACTTGTGGTATCAAGAACTGCCCGATTTAAACCCTGAGAATGACTATTCAGAGTTCATCACCGAGCGTTCCCCAACCGAACCCAACGGGTACTTCAGTCGGCTGAGAACGACGGCAACAACGCCAAGCGGCAAAGACAAAGATAACTTTCACTTTGTCTTGGACTCGCAGACATGGTACGAGCTTTCTCAAGGGGGGGTCTCATTCGGCTACGGTATTGAATTTGCGGTTTTAGTGCCGTCGCCACCACGGGATGTTCGTATCGCCTACTCACAGAACACCTCGCAAGCGGCCCAATTGGGCATGACTCGGGGCACAAAAATTATTGCTATCGACGGTGAACCCGTACTCGATGGTGACCCCAACATACTGAACGCTGGATTAAGCCCTGACCTAGCTGGAGAGGAGCACGACTTCGAAGTCTTATTACCAGGTGCACTAGAGACCCAGACCTTTACATTGACCGCAGCCGAAGTGGCCATAGACCCTTTACAGAACGTAAAGGTCATTCCTACCGCCACCGGTAACGTAGGCTACATGGCCTTTCACGACCATATAGCGCCTGCCGAACTGGCTTTAATCAATGCCACGCAATCGCTCAGCCAGCAGGGCATCAGTGACCTAGTCATTGATCTTCGCTACAACGGCGGCGGTTATTTAGACATTGCATCTGAGCTGGGCTACATGATCGCTGGAAACGCAACTTTAGATAGAACCTTCGAGCTGCTGCAGTTCAACGACAAATATCGCAACGTAAACCCAGTGACCGGCCAAACAATCAGCCCGATACCATTCCATACGCGGGCTCGGGGATTTTCAGCACCCGAAAACCAACCACTTCCAACTCTGGGTGGCAACCTGAATAGAGTATTTTTATTAACCGGTTCGGGCACCTGTTCCGCCAGCGAAGCTCTGATCAACGGTTTACGCGGCATCAACTTTGACGTCATTCAAATTGGCGCAACAACCTGCGGCAAACCTTATGGCTACTACCCCACACCAAACTGTGGCAGCACCTATTTCACGGTGCAATTCAAGGGCGTTAATGCCGCCGGATTTGGCGACTACCCCGATGGGTTTACACCAAGTAGTGGCGGCGATCTAGGCGCAACTGAGGTGACCGGCTGTTACGTGGCCGATGACTTTGATCACGCCCTAGGTGATTCGGGCGAGGCGCGATTAGCGGCCGCTTTATACTATCGCGACAACGGCACATGCCCGCCAGCACTGGGAACTCAATTTATGCCCAGCGGCGGCAGCGGCGCACCTCTCGGAGCGGGTGGGCAATCAATGAACCTCTTGCCGGCCGAGCCTAGCATACTCAAAACACCCGCACGCCGAATGCGCATACTTTAAGCGCTTGAGACCTACGAGGGCTTCAGCCATACTGAGGCTCTCGCGAATATCCTTGAAGTCGTTATGGAAAGTACACACACCGGTTGTTTATTTACAGTGTCTGCCCCAAGCGGCGCGGGCAAAACCAGTCTTGTAAAAGCCCTTTTAGAGCACGATGCAAAACTCCAAGTGTCGGTCTCACACACCACTAGGCCCATGCGCCCAGGCGAAAAAGATGGCCTAAATTACCACTTTGTTAGTCAATCTGATTTCGCAGCAGTGCGAGAGCAGGGGGGCTTTATCGAATGCGCCGAGGTTTTTGGCAATTGGTATGGCACCTCAAAAGCATGGGTCCAAGCCATGCTGGAATCGGGCTCGGACATCATTTTGGAAATTGATTGGCAGGGGGCCGAGCAAATTAAAGCATGGTGGCCCGCGACTTGCGCAATTTTCATTTTCCCGCCCTCGCACGCCACGCTCAAACAAAGACTGATAGGGCGCGGTCAAGACAGTCCCGATGTAATTCAGCGTCGCTTGTCCGAAGCCGAGCTTGAAATGCAGCATTACACGCTTAGCGACTATCTAGTCATTAACGATGATTTCAATGTGGCTCTGCAGGATTTACAGTCTATTGTGCAGGCCGAGCGCCTCCGAACAACTCGCCAAACACAACTCCAGCGCCCGCTGATGTGTGATTTAATACCCAGCCTTTCGCTACGCAAACTCTAGAAAATCCTTTATACTGTCGGGCTCTGTAAGTAAACCCTTAGTATTTAGGTATTATCAATGGCTCGAGTAACCGTCGAAGACTGTTTAGACAACGTAGACAACCGTTTTGAATTAGTTATGGTCGCGACCAAACGCGCACGTCAAATTGCAACGGGCGGAAAAGACCCGCTAGTTGCTGAAGAATCCGATAAACCCACCGTTATCGCACTCCGTGAAATCGCCGAAGGCTTGGTAAGCGCCGAGACTCTGTCAAAAGAAGACCAACGCCAAGCAGAAGACGAACTCGCCGAGGTCATGACGGGAGTGACCCTCTAGGCCAGACCCAATGGAAGCGCTTGCCCGTTTAGACCAAACCCTGGCGGCCTACTTAAGCCCCGAACAGAGTCAAAACGTTAAGCGCGCCTTTTTCTACGCAGAACAAGCCCATTTCGGCCAGACGCGCCGCAGTGGTGATCCTTACGTCACCCACCCCCTTGCTGTTGCGTGTATTTTGGCTGAAATGCATATGGATCCGCAAAGCATCATGGCGGGCCTGCTTCACGATGTTATTGAAGACACGGGCATCAGTAAAGTGGCATTGGCCGAGCAATTTGGCGACACCGTCGCCGAATTGGTCGACGGTGTCAGTAAGCTGACTCAAATTGAGTTCAACTCGCTGGCAGAGAAACAAGCCGAGAACTTTCAGAAAATGGCCTTAGCGATGGCGCGAGACATCCGTGTCATTCTGGTTAAATTGGCCGACCGCTTGCACAACATGCGTACTCTGGGTGTACTCAATCCCAATAAAAGCCGCCGTATTGCCAAAGAAACTCTAGAAATTTACGCGCCAATTGCTATGCGCTTAGGCATGAATACCGTGCGCATGGAGTTTGAAGACTTAGGCTTTAAAGCCCTGCACCCCATGCGCTACGAGCGAATCATGGCAGCACGCGCTAACGCCCGTGGTCATCGCAAAGAGCTGGTCGAAAATATCCGCTGTCAAATAGAAGCTGCTTTACACCGCGAGGGGCACGGCGCCACCGTCACCGGACGCGAAAAGCATCTGTACAGCATTTATCAAAAAATGAAAGAAAAGCGCAAATCCTTTGCCGAGATCATGGATATTTACGCGTTTCGAATTATCGTTGATTCCGTAGACACCTGTTATCGCGTGTTAGGCTGCGTTCACAGCATTTACAAACCCGTTCCCAGCGAGTTTACCGATTATATCGCCATGCCCAAGGCCAATGGCTACCAGTCATTGCACACCGTATTGCGCGGCATGCACGGCGTTCCTATCGAAATCCAAATTCGAACACGCGAAATGGAAGACATGGCGAACAACGGTATTGCCGCGCACTGGCTGTACAAAAGCGACGACAAAGCCACCAACGTTAGCCAAGCCCGCGCCCGCAAATGGGTCCAAGGCTTGCTCGAGATGCAACAAGTCGCGGGCAACTCCTTAGAGTTTATCGAAAGCGTCAAAATAGACCTATTCCCCGATGAGATTTATATTTTCACCCCTAAGGGTAAAATCCTAGAATTACCGCGCGGGGCCACGCCCGTTGATTTTGCCTACGCAGTGCATACTGGTGTTGGCAATCGTTGCGTGGCCTGCCGAATCAATAATCGTTTAGCGCCTTTGTCTGAGCCTTTACAAAGCGGGCAAACCGTCGAAATCATCACGGCGGCCGGGGCACGTCCTAATCCCGCCTGGTTCAATTATGCCATTACCGCCAAAGCGCGAACCAACATTCGCCACTTCTTGAAACAACAGAAACGCGAAGACTCCGTGGCCTTGGGCGAGCGCTTGCTCGACCGAGCACTGACGACTCACGAGAGCTCAATCGCCAAACTCAAAGGCGCAACCCTAGATTCATTTTTGGAAGAGCATCACTACCAAAATCTCGACGACTTACTGGTAGACGTAGCACAAGGCGAACGTCTGCCGAGCATCACCGCCCAACAATTGCTGGGCAAGACACACGACGAGAACAACTCCGAATCGAAAGAAGCCATTGCGATCCGCGGCACCGAAGGCTTCATGGTGACCTACGCAAAATGTTGTCACCCCCTACCCGGAGACCCTATCGCGGGTTATTTAAGCTCTGAAAAAGGCATGGTAGTACACCGCGAAAGCTGCAAGAATCTGAGCGAATTCCGCGAGACACCCGAGCGCTTGGTCGCGCTGCGTTGGCATAACGAGATCGAGGGCGACTACATCGCCGCACTCAAAATTGAAGTAGAGAACCGACGCGGTGTCATAGCCGTCATCGCCACCCGCATTAACAGCATGGATATCAACATCGAAAAAATCGCAACCGGTGACAAAGATCATTTATTCGCTTTGGTAGACCTAGAGCTACAAGTCCAATCGCGAGTGCACTTGGCCCGAGTCATGAAACGTTTACGAAATATCGACGGCGTGCGCAAAGTCACGCGCGTCAAAAATTAATAGAGGCCCCAATGAACAACAAAGCCATTATCGCCACCGAAGCAGCACCCGCCGCCATCGGACCTTACTCACAAGCCGTTAAAGTGGGCAATACGGTATGGATTTCGGGACAAATACCGCTCGACCCCGAGACGATGACGGTCGTCGAGGGCGGTATCAGCGCCCAAGCCGAGCAAGTATTCAAAAACTTAAGCGCCATTGCTGAAGCGGCCGGCGGCAGCTTAAATCATTCAGTCAAAATTAATATTTCTCTCACCGATCTGGGTGACTTCGATGCGGTGAACACCGTCATGAAATCGTTCTTTGCCGAACCTTATCCTGCCCGAGCATGCGTGCAGGTCGCAGCGCTCCCCAAAGGGGTGGCGATTGAAGTCGAAGCGATTTTAGCGGTTTAGGCAGGTAGGATCCTCCGACTCGTTTATAAGAGCATTCTACGACGCAGCCGGTTTACTGATACCCATCTCGATAACTTGCGAATTTGAGCTGGTAACCAGTTGCGATGAGTCGGCTGTTATCAATGCGTTTGTGCTCTTGAAGCTCTCCGTCCACCGATACAGTTTTTGGCGGGTACAAGCCGGCACGGGCCGCTAAATGGCGTTCGATTTCATAGCGTGTGGCAGGAGTTCCATCGCTGCCATTATAAATCGAGGCTAAAGGCTCACCTGCTTGAGAGAGGCAAATCAGGTGTGCCAAGAAGCCGCTGCAATCATCACGATGTATTCGATTAGTAAAGACCTCAGGCTTGGGCGCAGACCACAGCCCCTGCCGCATACGATTTAAATAGAACTGTGCGCGACCATCATATATACCGGCAAAGCGCACAATGGTTAAGGGCAATCCTGCCTGCATCATCGTGTGCTCGGCGGCGACTAAGCTCAGTGCCGCGTAGCCCTGCTGCGCGAGAGGCGACTCTTCTGTGACCCACTCGCCAGCGCTTTCTGCATAAACCCGAGTACTACTAACATAAAAAATGCGCTGCGGCGAAAGACCATCAAGCGCAGCGGCAATATTACGCGCGCCTTGTTCATATCCCTGCTGATAACCAGACTCTGTGTACGCCGTGGGCTTTAACGTAATGACAATATAGTCAGGTCTAAACTCTCTAAGCACAACCAGCGTCTCGGGTTTTAAATAATCAGCTTGAACCCAGTCAATCGCTTCATCATCGACTTGAGGAAGGCTTCGCCGTAAGCCTAAAAAACTGTAACGTCCACCTGGCAGCTCATGGGTCAATCGCAAGCCAATATCGCCGCAACCAATAAGTGCTACCCGAAGCTTGTTATCCATGGATGCCACGCTACACTGTCCCTATTCCAATATCGTAATACTGCATGTCAAAGCCAAACGCCAACAGAAGGGTAGCATTAAATGCCACGAGTCCGATATCACAGCTATCGGGGGTAGGACCAAAGCTTGCGGAAAAGCTGGCTACTCTCGGTTTACATCAAGTAAAAGATCTGTGGTTTTATTTACCGCTGCGCTATCAAGATCGCACGCGGCTTACCCCAATTGGTGCCTTACAAGATGGCAGCGATGTTGTTGTCGAAGGTGAAGTTCGTCTTGCAACCGTGACGCTTGGGCGTCGGCGTAGCCTCGTAGTCAAACTGCAAGACGGCACGGGGACGCTGGTATTAAGATTTTTTCATTTCTCGCGAGCCCAGCAACAACAGCTGAAACAGGGGCTGACGTTGCGTTGCTTTGGGCAGGTCCGACGCGGGGCCAATGGTTTTGAAATGGTGCACCCAGAGTATCGCCGCGTCGAAGAAGGTGCAGCTATGGAGGAAGCACTGACCGCACTTTACCCAACCGTAACGGGAATAGGGCAAACCACCTGGCGAAAAATGTGTTTGGCGTCGCTCCAAGTGTTAAGTGTTAATCCACCCGACGAACTCTTACCGCACGAACAGACGCAGGGCATCGGGCTGGTTCAAGCCATTCAAATTTTGCACCAGCCTCCGCCAGATGTCTCGCTATCTGCTTTAGCAAACAAGCAACATCCAGCGCAATTGCGGCTGGCGCTCGAGGAACTGGTGGCTCACCGCATTAGCCTCGGTGAACTTCGCACGCTGCAGACTCAACACCAAGCACCTCAGATTCCTTATCGAGAGGAACTCACGGCGGCTTTTTTAAAGGCACAGCCTTTTCAGGCCACCAGTGCACAACAACGCGTCATCGCTGAGATTGGCCACGACCTAACTCGGCCCACCCCCATGTTGAGATTGTTACAGGGTGATGTGGGTGCAGGCAAAACCCTCGTGGCCGCCGCAGCCGCTTTGCAAGCAGCCCAGGCGGGCTACCAGGTTGCCGTAATGGCGCCGACAGAATTGCTAGCAGAACAGCACTGGCGCAATTTCCAGCGCTGGTTTGGCGACAGCAAGTTCAAACTGGCGTGGCTCAGCGGCAAAACCAAAGGCAAGAAACGTGAAGCGACTCTAGCGATGATAGCAACACAAGATGCTACTATCGTGATTGGTACTCACGCCTTATTTCAGGTGGATGTAGAATTTAAACACTTGGGCCTTGTCATTATCGACGAGCAGCATCGCTTTGGTGTCGAACAGCGGCTGACCCTGGCGCGCAAGGGCAAAGCACTTCGACCTCACCAGCTGGTCATGACCGCTACGCCCATACCTAGAAGTTTGTCGATGGTGGCTTACGCTGACTTAGATTGCTCGGTTATTGATGAGTTACCACCAGGGCGTCAGGCTATTTCAACGGTGCTGATCGATTCCACCCGGCGAGCCTCTGTCATTGAGCGGGTAGCCCACGCTTGTCGGGACGGGCGCCAAGCTTACTGGGTATGCACGCTCATCGAAGAAAACGAACAACTAGCAGCGCAAGCGGCCGAAGCAGTAAGTGAGTCTTTACAAACTAAACTCCCCGATTTGCGCATCGGCTTAATACACGGCCGTTTAAAAAGCGCCGAAAAAGAGCAAATTATGGCCAGCTTTGCCGCGGGTCTCTTAGACCTACTGGTTGCCACAACGGTGATCGAGGTAGGTGTCGATGTACCCAATGCCAGTCTAATGATTATTGAAAATCCCGAGCGCTTGGGGCTTGCGCAATTACACCAGTTAAGAGGTCGGGTAGGGCGCGGCACGATTGCCAGCCACTGCGTATTGATGTACCAAACGCCTTTGTCGCAAACGGGCAAGGCACGATTAAAAGTCTTAAAAGATAGCCAAGACGGTTTCTATATAGCCGAACAGGATTTGCTACTGCGCGGGCCCGGTGAAATGCTTGGCACTCGACAAACGGGGCTAATGGCTTTTCGCGTAGCTGAGTTACCCTTGCACGAAGACCTGCTGGACAGCGCTGCCGCCATTGCCGATGACCTAATGCAACAACGTCCCGCGGTAGCAAAGCGTTTAGCGCGACGCTGGACCGGCGAACGTGCCGCCTACGCCGGTGCCTAGTCTAAAATAGGGGGCAATAATTTTTGCAGCGCCATTTTCTCTTTAATCGCGGTACCCGTTAAGGCAAAACCCAACAAATCGCCATTGGGCGCGTGGAATTCCGCTTGAATATTGGGCGCCTCGCCTAACTCGTGCCACTGCCCTTCGGCACCGCGAGCCGGTGGCGCTACGATACAGGGGCATGCGGGCGTTTTAATGGCCACAGGCATTGCGGGGTACACAACTTCAGTAGGTTCGCCCGTCAGGGTTTTTGCTAAGGCTTTGCCCGCTGCCACAAGTGGAGCCACGTACACCAAGACATGACCAGCCACCTCGGCACAATCGCCCAAGGCATACACATCTTTGGCACTCGTTGCTAAGTAACGGTCCGTGATAATACCTCGACCCGTCGCCAAACCGCTGTCGGCCGCCAACTGAATACGTGGCCGCACGCCCACAGCAGAAACCACGATATCGGCTTCGATCATGGTGCCATCATCGAGCTCAGCAACCACGCCAGAATCACGCTTGTGCACGGCTTTCACTAAGCGGCCAAAATGGAAAGTCGCACCCAGTGACTCCAAGGCATTTTGCACTGAGTGACCGGCTTTTTCAGGGAGCAAGGTTGGCAGGCAGTAGCCGAGAGGATCGACCGCTTCAACCTCGAACCCACCATTTAATAGGTCGTTAGTGAACTCACAGCCAATTAGGCCTCCACCTATGAGGCAAAACTTCTTTGCTTGGTGCTGTTCTATCGCCTTACGAAACGCGGCGTAATCCTGCAGGTCATTCACCGAATAAACGCGGTCTAAACCATCCCCCTGCAACGGCGGGCGGATAACTTCCGAGCCTGCGGCCATAACCAATTGGTCATAGGCTAGCGTTGAGCCATCGCTAAAGCTCAGAGTTTTAGCCTCGGTATTAATAGCTGTAACCATAGCCTGCGTTAGGATGGTCGCATTTAGGGTTCTGGCCATGTCCTCGGCAGACTGCATAGCTAATTTATCGGCGCTTAAGTTCTTGGTGAACCCGGTCGACAACAATGGCTTGGAGTAGTTGCTGCCATCATCAAAGGTAACAAAGATCACTTTTCGCTCGGCGTCATATTTACGAAATTCACGTATTAGCCCATAAGCGGCCATGCCGGTGCCGATGATCACCAAACCTGCTTCATCACTCGCGGGAGCCGCTGCGCTTGCAGGCGCTGAACCCTCAAGCAGCTCAAAGTCATCCTTACCTACGCCACAATCTGGGCACAACCAATCTTCTGGTACATCTGCCCAACGAGTCCCGGGAGGAATACCGTCATCGGGCCAACCCAGTTCTTCATCATAAATCAGGCCGCAAACAATGCATTCCCATTTGGCCCAAGGCTCATCACCCCCGGCGGGCGCTTGAGACGCTTCTTGGGGTTCAGCCGTTGGGGCTTCAACTTCTGCAGCTGCGGCTTTTACCTCACTGCTGTTGGTTATGGGGCTGGCATCGACACACTCAAAGTCCTCTTTACCAACACCGCAATCGGGGCACAACCAGTCCTCGGGAACATCCGCCCACAAAGTGCCTGCTGGAATGCCATCGTCTGGCCATCCCTCAGCCTCGTCGTAAACCAAACCACAAACAATACATTCCCAACGTGCCACGCCGCACTCTCCACATGTTGATTCGTTGCGGGTCACTATATAAGCCTCAAGTTTTTGTGCAACCCGCATATTGCTTAAATGGTAAAGCATGCGATTCAGTGCTAGGCTTCGCCCCAACTTATCGAGGGGTAGCATGGTCGTTTCTTCCCGCATCGTCTGGCATTCAGAGCAACAACGTATGGGCTTTTCGGAGCGGCCTCCTGGTGCTTTATTTGACCCTGGGTCGCTTACGCAACTACTCCGAAGCTTAGGTAATTTACGGGTCAACAAGCGCCTGCAAAACTGGCGTGTGCCCTATTTAGATGAACAGCTGTTACTTCAAGCCAAAGCGAACCGAAACCTGGCGTTAACCCGAGAAGTATCGCTGCACGTCGACGGCGAGCCTTATGTTTTTGCGCGCAGCATTCTCCCCAACACGACACTTCAAGGTCCCAATCGGTTTTTACGTCACTGGGACTCAAGGCCCTTAGGTGAGTTTCTCTTTAGCCACCGCCTTTGCCACCGGGGAGTATTCCAGTATACCCGCATGGGTGGA
>Ga0209652_1002783_pt1 | contig 13263 bp, 13 predicted proteins | sample SaaInl74LU_5_DNA_FD_184641 | JGI IMG/M metagenome (GOLD analysis project Ga0209652, IMG submission 184641) | Marine microbial communities from expanding oxygen minimum zones in the Saanich Inlet - ESP_74LU_5_DNA (SPAdes) (version 2) | ecosystem: Environmental > Aquatic > Marine > Intertidal zone...
CTTACTGTTGGAAACTTGAAAGTCGAGCCCCGCTTTCGCGAGGAGCCAAAAACTCGTTGCAGCACATATTACGCCTGACATTGCGCCAAGAATGCCTGATGCAGAAAAGCCCTCCGCACCAAATATGAGCCAATGCGAAAAGAGCGCCACGGGCGCGATCAAAACGATGGATTTCCAGCCAAGCAGCCATGCTGATAGGATACGCACACCATGTGGTAGGAAGAGCAGGCTCGCGAAAGCCGCCATTTCGGGAGCAAACATTTGTTGTACCGGCAAAAGCCAGTAAATCGTTAGGCCAAAAGAGATGGAGTAAATCACTGTGATGATGAATGGAAAAAGCCAATCATCTCGAAAAGAGCCTGTCTGCAATACCTTACCTTACCTTCACTTTGTCTGTGAGCATGTAGCTGGCTCTTTGCGTGCCATCTGAGTGCTGTAAAAAACCCGCAGAAACCAGCTCTTTGAGTGCTTTGAAAAATGTGCTTCGTGGGACACCATCGACCAACTCATGCGTTCGTATATCGTCTGTGTCTATAGGCGCATCCGGCTTGGCCACGAGCGTTGCAGCATATAGGATATTTTGCTTCACGGTGCCGAGCTCACTGATACCCAAGTCTTTCTCAAGACCGAACAGGAGCTGCCTGAGTTGTGCGGTTTTGCCAAGATTATCCAAGTCGTGCGCTCCAAATAGCAAAATGTGATAAAACACTACATTGCAGGCATCGCCTTGGCAATGATGCAGTCTTTTTGAGAAAACAGAGGTTTTTTAGGGAATATGAACGAGCTGTTTTTTGTCTAAATCGTAGACTTTTTGGGCTTCTAGACTTGCGCGGTCTCAAATTTGGACTTATTCTAATCCCTGCACTTACTCGCAAGAGAGTGTTCCCACAGGATTGCTGTGCAGTGCTGGTGTGTGTTTAAACGGTTATTCAGCAATCAATTGTAAAAATACCTTTTAGCAGTTTCTGGCGAGAGTCTTGTAACGGGACTCTCGCCATTTTTATGATTTTCGGGTGTTGGGTCACTTGCAGGACGCAGCAAGCAAAACCCCAAAGCAAAATCGGCCCGCCGACATGAGACCTGCGCTAAGTTTTCTGAAATAGGTTGAAATTAAATGGAGGCGAGTAGGAGAATCGAACTCCTGTACACGGATTTGCAATCCGCTGCGTAACCACTCCGCCAACTCGCCCCTCGTGGTTCGAGACGCGGATTAGCCCATTCGCCCCCCCCGCGCAAGGGGCCTCGTGCGGCTTTGGATTGAAGGGGGGCAGGGAATGTGTCAGAACCTGACTATAGATTCTGAACGAACGGGTTCACTTATGACAAATTTTGCCGATCGCCGCCGCATGATGGTGGACAATCAGGTGCGTCCCTCCGATGTCACCAAATACCCTATCATCGAAGCCTTGCTGAGTGTTGAGCGTGAAAACTTTGTGCCACTCGCCCTGCGAGAGGCGGCTTATCTTGGTGAAAATCTTGCATTTTCGAAAGATCGTGTCCTGCTTGAGCCACGCACACTTGCCAAAATGCTCGATGCGCTCGACATCACCGCAGACGAGCTTGTGCTCGATTTGGGCGCAGGTATGGGCTACTCCTCCGCTGTCATCGCTCAAATGGCGCAAGCCGTCATTGCTGTCGAAGAAGACGAGACGTTGGCCCGCGATGCAGAGACGCTCCTGGCCGAAACAGGCGTTGTGAATGCGGTCGTTGAGACGGGGCCGATCGCTGGAGGTGCTCCTCAGCACGGCCCATATGATGTGATCACTGTTGAAGGCGCTGTTGAAGTCGTGCCGCAAGCGATCATTGATCAGCTTAAAGACGGTGGCCGTATGGCTGCTATTTTTGCCGACGGAAATCTCGGCACTGTGCGTATTGGTCTGAAGGTGAACGGCCAGATGAACTGGCGCTTTTCGTTCAATGCAAGCGCACCCGTGCTGGCTGGGTTTGAACGCGAAGAAGCCTTTAGTCTCTAAACCGCCGTTTGGCGTAAATGTTGTGAAGTCTGGAGTGCGCCCTATGTGGCTTGGATTGACGAAAAAAGCGATGCGCGGTGTCGCCGTTGCAACAGCCCTCGTCTTCACGTTGGGCGCGAGTGCTGACAAGCTCGAAGCTGAGACGCTCGCGGATGCCCTTGTCGGAGCATACCAAAACAGCGGTCTGCTTGACAAAAACCGCGCGCTCTTGCGCGCTGCGGATGAAGATGTGGCCGTCGCGATGGCCGCGCTGCGCCCGATTGTCGGCTGGACCAGCTCGCTTACGTATTCCTATTCAGATGCGGTTTCAGGCAGTGCGCCTCTGGGCGTAACCTCAGAATCCGTTTCCACCACAGTCGGCTTGGCCGCAGAGCTGATGCTCTATGATGGTGGGGCCAATCGCTTGCGCATGGATATCGCGAAAGAAACCGTTCTGGCGACGCGAGAGTCACTTGTCTCTGTTGAGCAGCAGGTACTGATGTCGGCTGTGGACGCCTATTTTGAAGTCCGCCGCGCGACGGAGTTTGTGCGCCTGCGCCGCAACAACCTGCGTGTTATTTCTGAAGAATTGCGTGCCGCACGTGACCGTTTTGAAGTGGGTGAGGTGACTCGCACAGATGTGTCCATCGCCGAAGCCCGTTTGGCAGCGACCCGTGCCCAGCTTGCCGCAGCCGAGGGCGATCTGGCCCGTGGGATCGAAAGCTACCGCGCCGTTGTTGGCCGCAAGCCTGGCGCTTTGAACGCGGCCAAAGCCATCAAGTTGCCAGCTACGTCACTTGATGGAGCAAAGGCACTTGCTCTGAGAACCCATCCTGACCTCAAGCGTGTTCAGCATCAGGTGAGCGCCTCCGAGCTTGGAATTCTTGTCGCCGAAGCGGGCAAAAGACCTCAGCTCAAAATCACCAGCAACATCGGCGTCAGCGACACCTTCAATTCAGCCAACGGTGGTGAAAGCGCAAGCCTTGGCCTTTCGGCCAGCCAGCCGATTTATCAAGGTGGGCGCCTCAGTGCGCTAGAACGCAAGGCACGCGCTCAGCGCGATTCTGCGCGTGCAGATCTTCACATCGGCCAGCTGCAAATCGCTCAGAACGTTGGCAACGCTTGGGCGCAGCTTAATGTGGCGCGTGCAACCTCTGCTGCCAGCACTGAACAGGTGAGCGCAGCGCAGGTGGCCTTCCGTGGGGTGCGCGAGGAAGCCACTCTCGGCGCTCGTACGACATTAGATGTACTTGATGCAGAACAAGAGCTACTGGACGCGCGCGCAAGCCTTGTGTCGGCGCAGATTGATGAGGTCCGTGCAGGATATATGCTTCTTGCAACCATGGGCCTTCTGACAGCCGAACGGCTCAATCTCAATGTGCCCCGGTATGATCCTGCCGCCTATTATAACCTTGTAAAAACAGCTCCAACCAGCAGCTCGAAGCAGGGCAAGCAGCTGGATCGTGTGCTTAAATCACTCGGCAAAGAGTAAAATCTTTCATATCGGTTGTGAGAATCTAGGCCGCGCGCTACAATAAGTGTGAGGCAAGAGTGGTATAAAGTAATGTCAGACCCCGTAACAAACGTGGAAATCGAAGACGTTTTGTCGTCCATACGTCGGCTCGTTTCAGAGAGCGGCGGCGCGCAAGCCGAGGTTCGTAAGGCCTCAAAGATTTTTGAAAACAAAGCCCCAGAGCCCGAGACCGGAGCCGAGACCCCTGCAGAGAAGCCTGCGGTGCTCGACAAGCTTGTTCTGACACCCTCACTCAGAGTTGCCGAAGCACCAGAAACCGTTTTCGAATCTGAAGTTACGTCAGAGCCTGAAGCTGAAGCTGAAGCTGAAGCCGAACCCGAAATTGAAGCCGAACCCGAAATTGAAGCGGCAGACGAAGCCGAAGATGCGCACGAAGCCGCAGAGCACCACTCTGAAGTGTCTGAAGAGACACAGCCAGAGGCCGTGTCCGAAGAGAGCGCAGAGCGCGCTGCTGAAGCAGAACAGACGCCCGAACAGAGCGCAGATGAACACAGCAAAGCGCCAGAGGGCGAAAGCCTGAAGGACCGCATCGAGCAGTTAGAAGCCGCTGTTTCGAGCCAAGACGGTGAATGGGAAGAAGAAAACGATGAAAGTGTCGAGACTTTGCAGTGGGAAGACCACGGCGATGAAGGCGCTTCCGATGAGAATATGTCCGCCCCTGAGGCCTTCGCAGAGCAACATCATGACTTTGATGCCGCGGATGAGGCCGACAAGATCACCGAAGCGGAGGATGAATATGATTTCCTCGCAGGGGACGAGACCTTGTTAGATGAAGATACACTGCGTGAAATGGTGGCTGATATCGTCCGTCAAGAGCTGCAAGGCGCTTTGGGCGAGCGGATCACCCGCAATGTTCGCAAGCTCGTGCGGCGTGAAATTCACCGTGCGCTGATGGCACAAGAGTTCGAATAACTCAGGCCTGCGCGGCTATTTCCAAAATCTGATCTATGTCGAGATGCTCCTCTAGGTGTGCCGCAAGCGCATCCAGAATGGCGTCCACATCTGCATCATAGCTCAGATTTGAGCTTGCATCATAGCCCTGCAAAAAGGCCGCTCGGTAGCTGTCTGATGTAAACAGCCCGTGCAGATAGCAGCCCCTGATCCGCCCATTTTGGCTTGCTGCGCCATGCGCTGCGCCCTCAACGGTCAGCCAGCCGCGCCCGCAGTCCGCACCTGTGGTCTCTCCTAGGTGAATTTCATAGCCGCTGACTAGCGCGCCAGTCAGCCTGTCTGCTGCTTGTGTCAACTGCACCCGCTTTTCAGGGCGCATTACGGTCACCAGATCCAGAAGTCCAAGGCCCGCGACAGCGCTCGCCGTGCCTTCCAGCCCCTCTGGATCGGCAATCTCGCGCCCCAGCATCTGATAGCCGCCACAAATGCCCAACACATGCCCGCCACGGCGGATATGCGCCGCAAGATCAATATCCCAGCCCTGCGCGCGCAAGAAGGCGAGGTCCGCGATTGTGGATTTGCTGCCAGGCAAGATCACAAGAGTTGCATCCGCGGGCAGGGGCTGCCCTGGCGGGACCATCACAAGGCTGACATCAGGCTCCGACGCCAGCGGATCAAAATCATCAAAATTTGCAATCCGCGACAAAAGCGGCACAGCAATCTTGAGCTTTCCGTCGCCACCAAGCCCAAGCTCTGGTGCGTCTTCCGCAGGCAAACGGCAGGCTTCAAAGAACCACGGCACAACTCCCATCGAGGGCCACCCCGTAAACGCTTCAATTGCGCTCAGACCGTCGTCAAAGAGGCGTACATCGCCGCGAAACTTGTTCACAATAAAGGCTTTGATATGGGCCGTGTCCTCGGGCGGCAAAACAGCCTGCGTGCCCACAATTTGAGCAATCACTCCGCCTTTGTTAATATCCCCCGCAAGGATCACAGGGACATGTGCAACCTCCGCAAAACCCATGTTGGCAATATCACCGCGGCGCAGATTGATCTCAGCAGGGCTGCCCGCGCCCTCAACAAGCACAAGATCATATTGCGCTTTGAGCCGTTCAAAGCTTTCCAGCACGGGGCCGATAAGGCTTTGCTTTTTCTTGCCGAAGTCGCGCGCCGCCTGCGTGCCCACGCGCTTGCCTTGCACAATCACCTGTGCGCCAGTTTCGCTTTCGGGTTTTAAGAGCACGGGGTTCATATCGGTGTGCGGCGCAATGCGGCAGGCCAGTGCCTGAAGGGCCTGAGCGCGGCCAATCTCGCCGCCGTCTGCCGTCACGGCGGCGTTGTTAGACATATTCTGCGGCTTAAACGGCGCAACGCTGAGGCCACGATTGGCCGCCGCACGGCACAAGCCCGCCACAAGAAGCGACTTGCCCACATCAGAGCCCGTGCCCTGTATCATCACTGCTTTGGTCATCTGCGCTCTTCCATATGCCAGACACAAAAAAGGCCCCCGAGGGAGGGCCGATTTTGCAAAATAGAACGGTGTGCTTAGGCGGCTTCAGCCTGTGCAGCAGCATTCCGACGCTCGCTCTCTTCGCGCGACAGCGCAACAGAGGTACGAACACCTTTGGACACGAAGTCCATCAAACCAGTTACAACGCGTTCGTTCGGGTCAATCCCCGCACAGGACAGCACTTCACGGCCATCACGCGAGCGGGCCCAGCGCGCAATTTGCTCAGGGCCGTTGCCATACTTTTTATCATCGGCGATAGCATCGTCGAGGGCAGCCAGTACCACGGCTGCAAATAGTTTACGTGCACGGTTGCCTTGCTCGTTATTGAAGGCCGTGCCGTCAACGAAATCTCTCATGATCCGTCCTTTGTTTTTTGCTCTTGTCTTTTTCGGCGTGAGGCTCGTTATGACCGCTTTATTCCGATTCGGATAGGGCGTATTTGCATAGCTCCCTTGCGTTTTGTGCATATCTTTCAGCAAATGCACCACGATATATGGGTTTCTTGCCAAGGGTGTTCCCCCAAGATATAGGTGCAGCCTAAATCCGATCAACCTTTTGCCACGGTTTTGCCATAATGCCTAAAATTAACGGAAACGAAATTCGCCCCGGGAATGTTCTGGAGCACAACGGGGGCCTCTGGGCTGCTGTCAAAGTCGATCATGTAAAGCCCGGAAAGGGTGGAGCCTTCGCTCAAGTTGAGATGAAGAACCTTCGTAACGGATCAAAGCTTAACGAACGGTTTAGAAGTGCCGATAAAGTTGAGCGCGTCCGCCTTGAGCAAAAAGACATGCAGTTCCTCTATGAGGATGGAGGTCAGCTCATTTTCATGGACACAGAAACTTACGACCAAGTTCAGCTCGACGCCGATCTGCTTGGTGAGCGTCGCCCCTTCTTGCAAGATGGCATGACAATCTACGTGGAGTTTCACGAGGATGAAGCACTCCACGCAACCTTGCCGCAGAAAGTCACCTGTGTGATTGCCGAGACAGAGCCAGTGGTGAAAGGTCAGACAGCTGCCAACAGCTTCAAGCCTGCGATTTTGCAAAACGGCGTCAAAGTCATGGTTCCGCCCTTCGTCGGGCAGGATGAGGCGATTATCGTCAACACTGACACAATGGAATATTCCGAGCGCGCCTAAAGTCTAGCAACGCGCCCGAAAAAAGCCTTCGCCTTTGGCGGGGGCTTTTTTATATCAGTCTAAGCGCTCAAAGCTCAGGCTCTGCCCTTCGGCTTCAAGCCCTGCTTCTGTCCGATCAAATCGCAGATAAGCCAGTGCCGTAGTCCCCGCAACGCTGAGCACGGTCCCCGCCGCCTTGCCGCCGCTGACGATCTCCGCACCCTCCGTAAGCGGCGCCTCGCCCTCAACCCGCGCCAAACCCTTGCGCAGTTCGGTCTTATGTTTCATCCGCGCAGTGACCTCTTGGCCTACATAACATCCTTTCTTGAAGTCCACGCCATTGAGCCGTTCAAAGCCCATCTCAAGAATAAAGCTGTCTGGCGTCAGCTCCGTACCCGTCTCAGGCACGCCGAGCGCGATGCGCAAGGCGTCCCAGTCGGTTCTGTCCTCGCCCTGTGGATCTTCTCGGTAGGCCCGCCAGCCCAACGCCTCATGGCGCGGGTCTGCAAAGGCACCCTCGGGCACAGCGCCCAAGCCACGGTGCAGGCAAAGCCCAGCCGGCTCAAGGCTCACCTTGGAGCGCAGTTTGTACATCGTGAGGCGCTGCATCAGCAGCTGCGCAAGGCGCGCGTCCACATCAAGTAAGATCGCGTCTCCAGCAGGCACAAGAAAGAAATCCGCAATATACTTGCCCTGAGGTGTCAGCATGGCGGTGTAGACCAGCCCATGCTTCAGCCGTGTGACGTCATTGCTCACAAGCCCTTGTAGGAAGTGCTCGCGGTCCTCGCCTGTAATTTTTAGTATCTCGCGGCTCATCGCTGCTCTCCCCATTCGCGCTTACGCGTAATATAGGGGAGGAAAGTGCAAACGAAAGGGCCAGTTCATGCGCGCACCTGTCTCGGTAATCATTCCGACGCTCAATGCGGCGTCTGGCTTGCCTGCCTGCCTTGGTGCGCTGGGAGAGGGGCTTGAGGTGGGCCTGATCCGCGAGCTGATCCTGACAGACGGTGGCTCAATGGACGAAACAGCAGCCATAGCTGAGGCCGCAGGCGCGATTTGGCTCGCTGGGTCCGCAGGGCGGGGCGCTCAGATTGCCCGTGGCGTTGCGGCTTCCCAAGGGGCTTGGCTTCTGATCTTGCACGCAGACACAGTTCTGGAAGCAGGATGGAGTAGGGCGGTGCTTGACCATATCAAGTCCGCCCCGACCAAAGCAGGCTTTGGTCAGCTTGCTTTTGCCGCCCGTGGCGCAGCGCCCCGCCTCGTTGCGGGTTGGGCCAATTTGCGCGCGCGCCTCTTCGGTCTGCCGTACGGCGACCAAGCGCTGCTGGTCGCTGCCGAAACACTCGCCACTGCAGGCGGATATCCTGAACTGCCGCTCATGGAAGATGTCGCGCTCGCTCGCGCCCTGCGGGGCCAGCTTGTGCCGCTTGGCTTTACCGCCCTGACAGACGCGCAAAAATACGAGACAGAAGGCTGGGTGCTGCGTGGTGGGAAGAATCTGTGGCTTTTGATGCGCTTTTTTTGCGGCGCCGACCCTGCCGCGCTAGCGCAGCTTTATCGGCGGTCTGACCGCTCGTCTTGAACTGCAAGTCATGCAGTCGCGCATAGAGACCGTCGCCCGCCAGAAGCGCTTCATGGGTGCCTTCGTCGACAACCCGTCCCGCATCCATCACGACGATCTTGTCGGCGTCCCGCACGGTCGAGAGCCGATGTGCGATCACAATCGTTGTGCGTCCTTTGGAGAGCCGTTCCAGCGCTTCCTGCACCACAGCTTCTGACTTCGCATCCAGCGCCGATGTCGCCTCATCCAAAAGTAGAATTGGCGTATCGCGCAGCAAAGCCCGCGCAATTGCGACCCGCTGACGCTGCCCGCCAGAGAGGCTTGATCCGCGCGGACCAACAGGCGTCTCCAAACCGTCAGAAAGCTGGGGCAAAAAGTCAGCCACATGTGCCGCCTCGATTACCTCTTGCAAGCGCTCTTCAGAAACATCAGTGCGCCCCAAGAGAATGTTCTCGCGCAACGTTTCATCAAACAGAGCCGCATCCTGACTAACCACAGAGAACAGGCCGCGAAGGTCTTCTAGTGTCATATCGCGCGTCTCGACGCCGCCAAGCGTCACGCTGCCACTGTCAGGATCCACGAGCCGTGTCAGTAAGTTAAAAATAGTTGATTTCCCAGCCCCCGATGCCCCCACAAGCGCTGTTGTCTTACCCGCTTCGGCAAAGAGGCTCGCGCCTTTCAACACTGTCGTGTCGCCGTAGGCGAGCGTCACATCGCGCAGCGCAATTTCGGGCGTGCCTTGCGGTGCGGGCTTCGGGTTCGCAGGCGAGCGCATGCTTGGCTCCATCTCCAGAAGCTCGCGCAGCCGCTCAATCCCCGAGGCTGCAATCTGCCACTGCCCGCTCACCGCACCAAGACGGCGCAGGGGCTCAAAGGCAAAGCCGATGGCCGTAAAGAAAGACATGAATTGCCCGACGGATTTATCACCTGCAATAATCTCGGAGCCGCCGTAAACCAAGACCCCGACAAAGCCGAGGCCCGACATGATATCAATCAGTCCAGGAACAACAGCGCTGCCCGCATGGGCGCGCACTTCGGCTTTCACAAGCTTGTCTGTGAGCGCGCCGTAGCGCTCGCTTTGATAGCTCTCAAGGCGGTTGAGCTTCACAGGCACAATCCCGTGAAAGACCTCGTCAAGCCGTGTGGCAAGCTTTGCACCAAGGTCGCGCGCTTCACGCGCACGGCGACGGACAAATTTCTGCACAAGTCGCGTGGGCGCGAGAACAACAGGAGCGCCAATCAGCGCCACGACGGTCCATTTCCAATCCACAGAGACAGCGACACCCATCAAGACCATGAGCGTGATGAAATCGCGCCCCGCACCCATAATCAGCGCGCGCCAGCCATCATTGATCGCCATCACATCCGCCTGTACCCGCTGAATAAGAAAGCCGGGCGGGTGGATCTGATGAAAGGTTCCGTCCTGACGCATGATATGCGCCAGAAGGTCGGTCCTCAGGGCGGCGGCCATCTTCTGGACAATATAGGCGAGCGTGACTTTCTGCCCCACAGCCGAGACGGCGCGGCAAGCAAAAATACTGAAGATAGCAAGAGCGACCCACTTAATGGCCGCCTCATTGCCCGCAATAAACACGGTGTCAAACATCGGGCGCATGATGTAGCTGAGCGCGCCCAGCATAGAGCCTTCGAGGATCATAAACATCAGCGCAATCAGCAGATAAGGCGTAAAGCGCTTAAGATAGCTGCGCCAAAGCCAGCCAAACAGTTTGTCACTCGGATTTGAAGTGTCGCTCATCAGGGGCCATTCTTTGTTGCCTTTCACATGCGTTTAGAGAAGGGCGGGCTGGCTGGCAAGGTTTGCGCGCGCCCATAGCTGTGCTCAAGCGGTGTTGACGCGGCGCAGCATGGGTCTAAAGTCGCCACGAAAGTGGTAAGGGAGAGTGCAATGTCAGCATCTGGTGGACGCGAATATCTGGCCATTCCGGGGCCGTCTGTTATGCCTGACGCCGTCTTGCGCGCCATGCACCGTGCCGCGCCCAATATCTACGCAGGCGAGCTGCCTGATATGATGCCAGAGCTTATCTCTGGCCTCAAAGCCGTGGCGCGCACCGAGCAGAACGCAACAATCTATATCGCCAACGGTCACGGTGCATGGGAAGCCGCGCTGAGCAATATTCTCGCCGAGGGCGACCAAGCGCTCGGGATTTATAATGGCCGTTTTGGCGTCGGCTGGGCCGAAGTGGCGCGCGGCCTTGGGGCCGAAGTTATTCCACTTGATTGCGGCCTTAAAACGCCAGCGACAGGCGAGGCACTGGAAGCGGCCCTGCGTGCAGACACGGCAGGTAAGATCAAAGTGGTGCTCTGCACCCATGTCGATACGTCTACCTCCGTGAAAAATAATATTGCTGAAATGCGTGCGGCGATCGACGCGGCAGGCCATGATGCGCTTCTTGCGGTAGATTGCATCGCCTCTTTGGGGTGTGATCACTTTGAAATGGACGCTTGGGGCGTCGATGTCATGGTCGCGGCCTCTCAAAAGGGGCTTATGGTTCCCCCTGGACTTGGGTTTGTCTTCTTTAGTGATAAGGCAGCCGCCGTGCGCGCCGCGATGCCCCGTGTCAGCCTGTATTGGGACTGGACGCCGCGTGCCAACCCGCAAGCCTTCTGGCAGTATTTTGCAGGGACAGCGCCAACACATCACCTCTACGGGCTGCAAGCCTCCCTTGAAATGCTGCATTCTGAAGGCATGGAAGCCGTATGGTTGCGCCACGCGCGTATGGCAGGGGCGATCTGGGCCGCTTGCGAAACATGGGGGCAGGGTGGCCCGCTCAAGCTCAATGTTGCTGAGCGCATGCATCGTTCCTGTGCTGTCACAGCTCTGCATATCGGGGTGGAGCATGGCCTGCGCCTACGCCAATGGACCGAAGGCGAGGCAGGTCTTACGCTTGGCATCGGTCTTGGGATGTCTACGCCCGAAGACCCTGAAGGCAATGGGTTTTTCCGGATTGGCCACATGGGTCACATCAATGCGCAGATGGTCATGGGTACGCTTGGCAGCATCGAGGCGGCCTTTTCCTCACTGAATGTGCCGCGCGGATCAGGCGCGCTAGATGCCGCGGCCGCGGCCTTGGCCTAGCTTTCCATAAAGATCGTCACGGGCCCGTCGTTGATCAGCGAGACTTTCATATCAGCGCCAAACTCGCCTGTGGCCACAGGCACGCCAAGCTCGGCCAAGTTACGGGCAAATTTCTCAAAGAGCGCCTTGCCCTCCTCAGGCGGAGCTGCTGCCGAAAAGCCAGGGCGATTGCCGCGTGACGTATCCGCAGCGAGCGTAAACTGACTCACCACAAGTGCTTCACCGGCTATATCAAGCACTGATCGGTTCATTTTGCCGCCGTCATCGGTGAAAATTCTGAGTTTGGAGATTTTAAGTGCCAGTCGCGTGGCGTCCTCATCTGTGTCGCCCTGCATCGCACAGACGAGTATCATCAGACCCCGTCCACAAGCGCCGATCTCGGCCCCGTTTACCCTGACTTGGGCTTCGCTGACTCGTTGCAGTAGCGCTCTCATATTCCGCTCCCCTTGGTTCGCATGGCTCAAAGCGCATGCGTGACACGACAGTGCGAGGAGGTCAATTCAAGGCAGGCGGGCCACGTCGAGCAGACCATGGCCCGCCGCCAAAACAGCGTTATTGGCGCCGTTTCGCAAAGTCCAACGCGACATTGATCCCCAGCCACAAGGCGGTCTTGGAAAGCGGGCTTTTCAGCGTCACATCCCAGATCTTTTCGTCATCATCAGAAAATTCGTTGAGTGTCGCGTCACGAGACAAAACAACCAAAGGCTTGTCTTCGCATTCGCGGTGCAGAGAGGTCATAAAGCGCGAGAAGCTCGGAGCGTCACCTTCAAAGCTGTCTTCATCCACAAAAATCATGCTCGCATCAGATTTCGCGCTTTGCAGCCACTCATGAAAGATCGCGCATTCATACACGAAAATGACTTTCGCTCCGAACGTGTCTTCAAGCCAGATTTTCAGATTGTGGGTCTGGTGAGACTGGTTTGCAAATACATAGACGAAACCGCGTCGCAGGGCGTCAAATTCGCTCAAAACTTTTGCTGTTTCACGCGGCGTATAGAAGGGTGAACGGCTGGACCGACGGCCAGCTTCAGCAAAAAGAGTGTCCAAAAGGGAGTTGTCTGGCTGCGCATTACGCGCAGTTTTGCCTTTGCGAAGCCGTGCTGCAGCAATAAGCCGCGCAACCACGCCTTCCTTCCGCGTGCCATGCTTTGACTTCATTGATGTGTTTGCGAACATTAATTTGCCCTCTGCTTTTGAAGTCTTAATATTGTGTTAAATCACATCAAGCAAGAATCCGCCGCTCTCTAAGGGCCGAGAGCGCAATCTTGTGTTGCATTCTGGCGTCAGCGCATTGTCGAATGTTTTGTGGATAAGTGTTTATTTGCGGTTAAAAATAGCGAGAAACATAAAATAAGAATCATCTTTAGCTCAAAACGGGAAAAACGCTTGAGTCAGAATGTCAACTATAATATGTGTCAAAAAACATCAGCAGACACCGCTGGGGGTGGAGCACTTTCGATGTACCTGTAAGTCAAACGTTCGGTTTGCAAGGTGTGGCCTCTGCAAGAGGCGAACACGAAACGCATGTTTTTTGAGGAAACCACGAACTTATTATTGATCTTAGAGTCAACTTAAGCGAATGATGGTGTGGGGACATTTAG
>Ga0209652_1002784_pt1 | contig 13263 bp, 8 predicted proteins | sample SaaInl74LU_5_DNA_FD_184641 | JGI IMG/M metagenome (GOLD analysis project Ga0209652, IMG submission 184641) | Marine microbial communities from expanding oxygen minimum zones in the Saanich Inlet - ESP_74LU_5_DNA (SPAdes) (version 2) | ecosystem: Environmental > Aquatic > Marine > Intertidal zone ...
TTTTTGAATTCAGCTCATCACCCAAAACTAATTACCTTTGCAGCATGAACACAATACAAGCCAAAATCGACGCTTTTCAACGCTTACTCACCATCATGGACGAACTCCGTGAACAGTGTCCGTGGGACAAAAAACAGACCATGGACAGCCTTCGTCACCTCACGATTGAGGAGGTGTATGAGTTAACCGATGCCATTATGGACGGAGACTTGGAAGAGGTGAAAAAGGAGATTGGCGATGTGATGTTGCACATGGTGTTTTATTCGCGAATTGCCTCAGAAACAGGCGATTTCGACATCGCCGATTCCCTCAACAGCATTTGCGACAAGCTCATTGACCGCCACCCCCACATTTACGGAGATGTTGTGGTAAGTGGAGAAGAGGAAGTGAAGGCCAATTGGGAGAAATTGAAGCTGAAAGAAGGGAAGAAGTCGGTGCTCGAAGGTGTACCAAAAGGACTCCCATCAATGGTAAAAGCCGTAAGAATTCAGGATAAGGCAAGGGGAGTGGGCTTTGATTGGGATCATGAAGATCAGGTTTGGGACAAGGTGAATGAAGAGTTGGCTGAGTTCAAGGTCGAGTCAGACGCTCAAAGCGATAAGGTTGAGGATGAGTTTGGTGATCTGCTCTTTTCGCTCATCAATTTCGCCAGGTTCAAAGGAATTAATCCCGACGATGCCCTCGAAAAAACCAACAGAAAGTTCATCCAGCGCTTCCAATACCTCGAAACAGAAAGCAAAAAAGACGGCAAGGTGATGGGGGAGATGTCGCTCGAAGAAATGGATGAGTATTGGAACAGGGCGAAGCGGATTCAGCATTAAGGAAGTATTCCAAATCCCTCCATTCTTTGTACATTTAAACTTGCGATGCGAGATTCAATGTCGAACCCGCGTTCAAGGCACTCCATGAAATTAATTTTACGCATTTTTCCTTTCCTCATGCTGCCACTCATGGCCTGCAACAAAGAAAATGCACCCGATTGCTTTCAAAAAGGTGGAGAAGAAATCAGCACCCAACGAGCAATTCCCTTCCAAGTTCAAAGCATTGTTTGTTCCGATCTGATCGACTTAGAACTTTTTCAAAGCGATGCGCCTTTTTTGGAGGTGAGCGGACCAAAAAACCTGCTTCCCGAACTCATTACGGAGTTTGAAAATGGAAGAATTTCGATTCGAAACGAGAATTCTTGCAACATCGTGCGCAGCTACAAACCACGCTTAAAGGTGAAAGTTGGAGTAGGGGAAGACTTTGCTTATTTGGAGCTGAACGGACAAGGAGAGGTGTTCTCAAACGATACTTTGCGGCTTGAAAAGCTCGAAATTGTGGCCCAAGAGAGCGTTGGCGACCTTCGTTTGATTCTGAATTGTGATGATTTAAAATGCATCAACCATGCGGGAGTCAGTAATTTTTCTTTTCGGGGTGAAGGGAGAAAGGCGGAGTTCTTTCACCAAGGTTACGGTCAGATGAATGCACAAGACTTCATTGCCAGCGAAGTGTATTCCAACAACAGCTCGATTGGTGAATTGAAGGTGTTTTCAAATGCCTATCTCTTCGCTTACATCGGTGCTAAAGGCAATTTGTTGTACCGAGGATCACCAATCCAAATTGATGCAAGTGTCACAGGATCAGGTAATTTGATTGCGATTGATTGAAAAGCACTTTTTTTCTTTTACATCTGAAACCTTCTGCCAACTTCATAGGTAAAAGTACTTAACCCCGCCCTTGTACCCTTTGAATGAAAACCATGTACTATTTAGTGTGATCTGTTGAGGCTTCCTGCCTAACCTAACCACTATGAAGTACTTTTTATTCACACTAGCCACCCTTTTTGCTATATCCTTATCCCAAGCACAGCGCTCAAGCGATGAATTGGTACTTTACACCTTTCACGAGGAAAGCAATCAAATCCTGAACCTCAGAGATTTTTCAAACCCCATACTCGTTCTTGAAAACGAAAACAACGCGCTTTTCGAAAACAACAGCATGAGCTTGTCAAACTCAAATGTGGCCATGAGCTTTCAGCCAGCTACAACTTTGAACCAAGCCATCATCAATACGCAAGCCTTTACGGTGGAAGCGTGGATTAAACCGGCAAACAACACGCAAAACGGACCAGCAAGAATCATCACACTGTCAAACGGAACTTCAGACCGAAACCTCACTTTGGCTCAAGATGGAGACAAATACATCCTCCGAACTCGAACCAGCAACACCACAAGCAACGGTATGCCCAACTTCGATGCACCCAATGGCAGCGTTACAGCGGGACAATTGCAACATTTGGTGGCAACAAGAGATGCCGCTGGTAACGAAAAAATGTACATCAACGGTGAATTGGTGGCAGAACAATTGAGAACAGGAAACCTCAACAACTGGAACCCCAATTATAAATTAGCTCTGGGAAATGAAATAGGCGCAGACCGACCATGGTTGGGTGCCTTTCACTTGGTGGCTTTGTACGATCAAGCACTCACCCAAGCAGAAGTCCTGGCTAACTACAACGCTGGAGCATCAATTCCGCAAAACGATATCAGCAACGAACTCTGCGCTCAAGAAGATTGCTTCGTGAATGGTTTTGGACAAGATCAACGCGTTATTTGGTTCCCAAACCTACCCAACAATGTCTTCCCAAGATTTGCCTTTGATGAAAATGGTGGAACGTTTGATGTGTTTGATGATGGAACAGCTCACCTCTACGGAAACTGCACCAACATGCAAAACCCAGATTATGGGCTCTACATCGATGTGTGGTTCAAGAACCGAATGGATTGGAACGAATGGTCGGCCCTTGGTCGCTCTTGGAAAGGAAATGCCAACATCGTGGGCAACCTCTACGAAACTTGGGATTACTACATCATGGATCCCGATAAGAATAACCGACTCATCGGTACGGGCAATTACGATGGCGATGTGCTCCAATTGACGCACCGACCAGCAAACTACGAATACGGCTTCCAAGTTGGGCTTGCCGCAAACGATCAAAATGCCGAAAACGGAATGAGCATTTGGTTCGATTACACGGGCACGCTTGAAGGTGCGCCAGTAGCCGATCATGGCGACATCAACCTCGAAGGCGACTGTATTGAAACACCCATCATGGCCTGCCCAATCGACCTTGAATTGGAATGTACCGATGGTGATTTCACTCCGGCACTCAGCGAATACCCTGTTTTACTCTGTGATGATGCCTATGAATTGAGCTATTCCGACGAAGTACTCACTGAAGGATGCCCTTTAGAAATCCTCCGCACATGGACGGCCAGTCTTAATGGTGTGGTAGCAGCAACTTGCACACAAAGCATCAGTGTTCTCGACGGTGAAGCGCCTGTTTTTGAGTCCCTAGATGCAAGCATCACCTTGAATTGCGGTGAGGAGTTTAATCCTCAGTTTCCTCAGGTTTCCGATAACTGTTCGGTTCTCGACACGAGTACCAACATCGTAGAACTGAACCCCGATGATTTCTGTCAGTACAGAACCCAAACTCCAGGAGGATGGGGGAGTCCGGCAAACGGCAACAATCCTGGAACATACAGAGATGCGCATTTCGATGAGGTCTTCCCAAATGGATTGAGCATTGGATGCAACAACAGCTTGACCCTTACCTCAGCAAGCGCAGTGGAAGCATTTTTGCCTTCTGGTGGTCAGCCAGCTGTTTTGCCTAACGGACAAATGTCCGATCCTTCCAACTACAACAACACCTTGGCCTCTCACCTCGTGAGTTTGAAGTTGAGTGTAGCTTTTGATCAAGCCGACCCTAATTTCGGGGCTTCACCTTTAGCCTTGGGCGATTTGGAGGTGAGTTCGGGAGCATTTGTTGGATTTACGGTTTCAGAAATCATCACCATCGCAGATCAAGTGATTGGCGGCTGTAGTTCACTTTACACCGCATCTCAACTCACCGGAATCCTTTCAAGCATCAACGAAAATTTTGTTGATGGCGATCAAAACAACGGCTTCTTCGATTGCGAAGCAGACTTTTGTGATGCCTCTTCTTTGGTGATTTACACGGCCACAGACGGTTGCGGAAATGTAAGTTCAACAAGCCAAATTGTTGTTTTTATTGATGATGAAGCTCCAAGTTTTATCAATGCAGAAAGCGACGTTTATGTTTCTTGTGGTGAATTAGACACGGTAACAGTGGAGGCGATCGATAACTGTGATTCAGAAGTTGCCCTTGAAATCATCGAAGAATTGAACTTCAGTGGTGCATGTTTACCAACGATACAACGCACTTATCAAGCAACAGACGACTGCGGAAACGTGAGTACATTCGTTCAGTTTATTCATCAAACCGACACCATTGCACCTGTTTTTGTATCATTTCCAGAAGATTTAAGCCTGAATTGTGGCGAAGAGATTCCTGTTTTCGAGGCGGTGGCTAACGACAACTGTTCTGATGTTTTACTGAGTTTCAGTGAAAGCATGAGCGGTGATAACTGCAACCAAGTACTCATCCAAACCTGGACAGCAATGGATGCCTGCGGAAACACTTCAAGCATCAGTAGAAGCGTTGTTTTTGTTGATGATGAAGCACCTACAGGAATCAATTTTGAGAGCGAGATCAGCATTTCATGCAGCGAATGGCCTTTGGAAGAAGCGAGCTTTGCCGACAATTGCAGCAGCAACGTGCAAGTGGAGTTAACAGAGACAATGCTTGGCGACGCTTGTAACCAAACGATTACACGCAGCTACGAAGTAAGCGACGACTGTGGAAACACAGCTGTTTTCGAACAAACAATTTCGATTCTTGATGATGAAGCACCCGTTTTTAGCTTCGTTCCATCAGACGAAACACAATTTTGCCAGAACTTAGAATTGACGGTAGAGCCGGTGGTAACCGACAACTGTCAGCAAGTTCAAATCGACTACTTCATCACCGAAATTCCTTCGGCAAATGGCTGCTACGCCTTGCAGAGAACCTGGGTGGCGAGCGATTTATGTGGCAATGTGAGCGAAGCGAGTCAGATCATTACGGTCATCGACAATGCTCCACCAGTATTCTTCGGTATCCCAGAAGGAGGAAACGTGAGCTGCGAAGAAATCAATGCTCCAATTGAGGTGAATGCAGTGGATCAATGCTCGGGTGAAGTAGAAGTTATTGTTTCCTTTGACGATGTACTCGAAGCTTGTGTGTTCACAAGAACCTACGTGTTTACAGCAGAAGACGCCTGTGGAAATGTAGCTCAAGAAACGGTTGTGCTCAGCTACAACGATTCTCAAGCGCCAATCATCTCTGCTCCGGAAGAAATCACCTTGAACTGCGGTGCCGAACAAGAACAGTTTGGAATTAACGCTACAGACGATTGTGTCTTCACTTTAGACTTGTCGTTTACCGACGAAGTGCTGGAAAGCAACGATTGCGGTCAGAACATCCTGCGTACATGGACAGCAACAGATGCCTGTGGAAACACGAGCTCAACTTCGCAATTAATTCATTTTGTTGATGATGCCGCTCCTGTGTTCACCTCTTTCCCTGCTGATTTGAGTGTTTCTTGCTCAAGCACCATACCTACAGAAACACCTGTGGCGATGGATGCTTGTGGTGAAGTGATCCTCGAATTAGAGGAAACAATCGAAGGCGATGTGTGCAATCAAATTATCACAAGAACATGGACGGCGAGCGATGCCTGTGGAAACAGCAGCACTCAGACACAAATCATCATGGTTTCAGACACGGAAGCACCTGCTTTCGTTACCCTGCCAGAAGATCTCCTCTTGAATTGTGGCGATGCTATTCCAGCTATTGAATTTCCTGGGCTAAGCGATAATTGTGATCTCAACCCAAGCGTCACAGTGGAAGAAAATACCACTTCTTTGGGCTGCGAAGCGTCCTTTGTCATCACAAGAACATTCACTGCATCAGATGCTTGCGGAAATGTGGCTAGCCACATCCAAGTGATTGAAGTTATCGATAATACACCGCCGGTCTTCGATCAAAGCGTGAGTGAATTGAACGTGTCTTGCGGAAACATTCCAGAGCCAGAAATGCTCACCGCCAGCGACGATTGTTCTGCAGTCAACATCACCTACAGCGAAGAAACCTTGTCTGGTGGTTGTCCGAACATCTTACGCGTATGGACAGCAACAGATGCCTGCGGAAACACAACAGTTTTGACGCAACAAGTGAACGTTTCCGACACCGAATCGCCAGTATTAACGGGTGTTCCGCCAAATACAACGGCTACGTGCAGCTCTATTCCAGAAATGCCAGAGCCAGAAGTGAGCGATAACTGCGATCAAGAAGTGGCCGTAACGGTGAACGAGAGCATCGTAGGTGCTGGTTGTGAATTTACCATCGTGCGAACTTGGATTGCTTCAGACGATTGTGGAAACACCACAATTGTGAGCCAAAGCATCTTGGTAAGTGATGAAAGCGCGCCTGTTTTTGTAAACGCACCAAGCAACATGACCGTGGAGTGCAGTGCCTTGGACGGACTCCCACTTCCGAACGTTGTTGATGATTGTGCAGCCACCGTGGTCATCACGTTTGAAGATCAATTTGCTGGTGGTGGATGTACTTACGATATCCTTCGTACGTACACCGCAACTGACGCTTGTGGAAATACAGCTGAAGCGGTAATGACCATTACCGTGGTAGATGCCACTCCTCCTGTGATTTCAGGCGTTCCTGCAAATACCTTCGTGACTTGCGATAACATCCCTGATCCAGCTCAAGTAAGCGTGATCGATGCTTGTGGTGGAGCTACTTCCTTGGAAATCATTGACAATACTATAGGTCAAGGCTGCAGTTACATCATCAACAGAAATTACCTCGCCAGTGATGAATGTGGGAACAGCACTTCAATGACCCAATTGATTTTCGTTCAGGATGACAGCTCACCTGTATTTGAAGGTGGAACTGCTTATACGCACATCGATTGCAACGAAGCTTGGCCAATCATCGCCCCACCAACAGCAAGCGATAACTGCAGCGAAACCACGTTTTCTCAGTTCACAATTGAAGAAAGCAACGATTGTTCAACAGTGAGAACAACCACCTTTACGGCTTCGGATGCCTGTGGAAACATGAGCACCTTCGTTCAATTGGTAGAACAAAGCGATCTTGATGGTCCGGTGTTCACGTTGACATTGACCGACCTCAACGTGAGCTGCGAACAAATTCCAGCTGCGGCTAGTTTGAGCGCTACAGACAATTGTTCAAGCGCTACGGTAACAGTGGAAGAGGAAGTGTTTCCGGGCAATTGTCCGTACGAAATTCGCCGTACTTACCGTGCTACCGACCTTTGTGGTAACAGTACCGTTCAAGTTCAAAGCATCTTTGTGAGCGACAACATGCCACCAAGTTTCGTGAGCGAGCTTCCGCAAGACCTCACCGTGAGCTGCGAGGAAGTGCCAACGGCTGCAGTGCTTGAAGCCAGCGACGACTGTGGTAGTGTTAGTGTGGTGATGGAAGAAAGCTTCGCTAGCATAGGATGTACTTCTCTTTTGAGCCGAAGATGGACAGCTACTGATCAGTGCGGCAACCAAGTTCAACACGAGCAAAACATCACCATTGTTGATGAAACGGCTCCCGTGTTTAGCAATGCGCCAGAAGATCTCGTAGTGAACTGTTTGATGGTTCCTGAGGCTAATTTACTAGCAGCAAGCGACAATTGCAGTGATGTAGAAGTAAGTTTAGAAATCACCACCACAGAAGGCGATTGCCCGAGTGAATACGAAGAACTCCGCATTTGGACGGCAACAGACGCTTGTGGAAATACCACTCAGCACGCTCAATTGATCACCGTTATCGACGATATCGCTCCAATTTTAATAGGCGTGCCAGACGATATCATGGTGGAGTGCGATGAGGTTCCAGCCATTCCAGAAGTTACTGCACTCGAGAGCTGTGGTGAAAGCGTAGAGGTGGTTTTTGAAGAGATTTTTGAAGATGTTCTGGGTGATGAATCTTGCACCATGGAAAATGCAGTGAACAGTTTTGAAAGCATTGCTTTGTGGTTGCCAGGAATTGAAGGGGTGGGAGCAAACTATATCTTCACTTCAAACGGAGGAAGTATCTCCACAGATCCTGAAACGGGCAACAAACACCTCACAGGAGAAGTGTTCAATACCCAAAATGCAAATCAAAGGTGGATGATCGATATCCTCCTCACCGATGAACGCAATTGGGAAGAATGGAGTGCCAACGGTGGCGATTATAAAGATGATGCCAACGTAGCTGGAGATCACTACCTCGACTGGAATTTCTATGTGCTCAATGCTGAAGCTTCGGTTTTGATTGGAATGGGCGATTTTGAAGGAAGTACCTTAAGCTTGACCCACATGCCGGCAAACTTGCTTTACGGTTTTCAATTGGGACAAGCAGCCAACAACCGAAACGATGAATTCGGAATGAGTGGATGGTTCTTCTACAGCGGAAACATCAATGGAGTAGAGGTAAACGGACCAGGAGATGTGATTGTGGAGTTGGATTGTTGTCAAGATCAGCGCATCGTGCGCACGTGGACCGCAACAGACTGTGCTGGAAATACAACAAGTGTAAGTCAGATCATCGAAGTGGTGAACCAAATCCATTTCGATCCAAACAGCATGATTTACCCAAGTGAACCAGCAGCTTTTGAAGTGAGTGGAACAGAAGGAGCAGAATTCATTCTCAACTTCCTATCGCCAGATAACGGCGCGGTGAGTTTGGCCGTGATGAATGCAAACGGACAGGTAGTGGAGTCGTTCTCGGGGATTCAAGTGCTCAAAGACGGACAATACCAATGGAGAATACCTAAAGGATCTCTTAGCAAGGGAAGCTATTACTTCAACTTGAGATTGAATGAATACCAATTTAGTGATCGAGAGTTAAAACTGAATTAAAACAGGGAATCACACAAGAAGTGTGAGCAGCGGCGCGTGTTATTTGGGGTAACACGTGCCGTTTTTTTTTTATACAATTATTGATAGAAAAACCTACGTAATTCAAATTTTCTTACGACTTTCCGAAGCATAAAGTCTAATACGTAGAATAAACAAATGGCAAAGTTGTTGATGGCTCTTGAGGTCAAAATCATCTAATACGATATTCAATGAAGAAATTACTATTATCACTCACCTTTCTCTGCGCAATAGGAATCAACGCGATAAGCGCTCAAGCACCAAGTTCAAAAAAAATTAACGCCGGTATCGGTGTATCTGGCTGGGGAATTCCAGTATTTGCTACAGTAGAGATTCCGCTTAAAGCAGCAAATCAAAGCATCGTTTTTGGAGGTTCCTTTAGATCAAAAACGGAAAGCTTCTCTTATTTAACGAGCAGTTCATCTTGGCGGCACACCATTATTGGACTTGAAGGAGGTTGGAATTACTACTTCGACGATCTGATTGATGTACCAAGAGATTTTGACCTCTACGGAGGTTTGCGTTTGAATTATTACATCTGGCAAACCAAGTTGGTTGGTAATATTGATGGTTTCAATGGAGAATACACCGGCAGCTCAGGTGGACTAGGGTTTAGAGGTGTAATAGGTGGAAGGTACCACTTCAAAGAATCGACATCACTATTTGTTGAACTCGGTGGAGGAAACATGATTAGCGGCGGAAGACTGGGATTGAGTTTCGGGTTCTAACACCAAAGTTTAAAAAGCATTCGAGCGGCACAAGGTCTTCAACTGATCGGTGCCGCTTTTTTTGCGCTTATAATGTCTTCGCTTGAATTTGGATTCGACCGCCAATGGCAGAGAGCACTTTCATTATTGTATCAAATTGCGGTTTGGCGCCTTTAGACAGGGCTTTGTACAAACTTGTTCGACTCATCCCTGTATCCTCTGAAATTTTACTCATACCGATTGCTTTGGCAATGTGTCCTAGTGCAACAATAACTTCACCGCTGTCTCCATCCTCCAAAACATTATTCAAGTATTCAGAGATCAATTCCGGGCTATCTAAATAGTCTGCGATTTCGAACTTTGAGCTTCCCATAACTTTTATTTATTCAGTTTTAACCAAATTGCTTTGGCTGCTTTAATGTCTTGTTTTTGACTCGACTTATTCTCACCAACAAGAAGAATAATTATTCTACCGTGCTTTTCTTTGAAGTAGACCCTATATCCTTTAGCATAGTTAATGCGTAACTCTCTAATTCCATCTCCAAGATTTTTGTAATCGCCGAAATGGCCTTGATTTTCAATTTTTTGAATACGAAAAAGAATTTTTGCTTTAGCTTTTAAGTCTTTTAACTGTCTGAACCATTTATCAAACTCAGTCGTTTTCTCAATCAAGTACATTTCAGATGTATCCGTTTAGATACAAATGTGTGAAATAGCATGGAGTCATGCTAAAGTAAAATCAAAAAAATCGGCTTGTAATTTATTGTCGCAGAATGATTTGCTTCCTTTATAAGTAGATTGATAGAGCTTGCTTAGAATTTCAAATCCCTTCAATAAACTTCAAAAACACTTCCTTATGGTGCTCAAGATCCATGTCTGGTGAAAGCGACACCCGAGCGATGTAATCTTTGTCGCCCTCTTTGGTGGTTCCTTGTGTAGAAGTGGCGGGGATGGTCCAATAACAGCCTTTGAGCTGACCATAACTCACGCAGTACTTGCTCTCATTTGGGATTTCATCAAGCATCATTTGAATGAGCTGCAAGTTCAGTTTTCGCTTGTACAATTCACGTTCTTCATCTGTTGCGCCCTTGGTAGGCAGGTCCAATGAAAACACAGAAGGAGTGAAGCCCTGTGCAGCCAATTCTTCAGAAACAAAGTTGATTTTTGCTTTGGGCAAGACTTCTTCGATGAATTGAACAAAGGCCCGAGTGTTCAAATAAGCATCATGAATACGATGAATCATTGAGGGCAACTGTTTCGCCAAAATTTCAAGCTGCAGCGCCGTAGCTTGATTGTCGCAAAGGAGCAAGTGCTTTTCAATTTTCGTCATCAAATGTGCCGCTTTGTCATTCGCTACGCAATAGCCTGCCGTGCATCTGCCCCCGCTGGGAAACTTCGAGCCGCTGACGTAAGAAATGGTGTTTACCTCAGCGAAATGTCCGTCTTGTTCTAAGAATTTGACGTTCGGACAAAAAGTTTGATCGAGAATAAATACAGGAGAAACAGCCAGAGAACCTGTTCTTGTTTTGCGAACCTTGCTTAAAGCCGCTTTTAGGGCGATCAGGTTTGGAACCTCCACACGGGGATTTGTTGGGATTTCTGCGATGATGAATGGAACGGCATCTTCTTGGGCAACACGCTCCAATACCAACTCCGTGCTTTGAACCATATCGTGGTCGCCATCAACAGGTAAATCGAGTACCTCAATTAAAGGATGGCAAGCAGCAACCCTTCTCGCTTGATCGTTTGTTCCTCCATAGCAGTTAGGTGGAACGATAATTTTAATGGCTTTTTCTGGGTGATGCTCTAAAGCGTGATCCACCAAGCCCATCATGATGGCATATTGCACAGACAGGCCACTAGAACCAAAAAGCGCTGGGCTTTCAGCACCGGTAATCTCGCGAACTTGCTCCAAAACAATCGCTTGGTTTTGGGCTGAATCTTTGACTTGATTTGAATCAGCTGTTTTTTGAGCGAGTTGCTTTAAAGCAATCAAGCAGTGCTGCGGGGTCATGGCGATGCTCTCTCTTCTACGCACATGTTGTATTTCAGAAACATAAGCTTCGTTCTTCTTTCCATTCACCCAAATAATACTCCCAAGCGGCGCATGTAAACCAAGATAGAAGTCGATGTTTTCTGAAAGAACAGGGGGAGCAAGTTCAGCATCTTGAGCAATGAAAATTGTACTTCCCTCAAAAGCAGGCAGTTCATCAAGTTTGTCGACCTGAAGCAATTCAAAATTGTAATTGTAAACTGTTCTAAGTGTTTCAAAGTTGAAACAGACAGGCAAATTTCCAGCGTGCACAATTCGCGTGTTTTTATGCTCAAACAAGTTCTTGCGCAAAACGGCCAAGAGGGGCATGGTGCGAGATGAAAAGGTAATCAGGTTTTCTGAAGCTAAGCCAAACATTTGGGCGAGCGACCACTCCAAAACGCAAGACAAAGGGTGTCCTAAACGGATATAATCAAAGGCGGTAGGAAGTTCATTTAACGAGGCTTTGTTCACCTGATTACTGGACACTAAAGCTGCTAAACGATCAAGAAACTGCACTTTCGCCAATTTCTCGTCATAAATATCGAGTCGGTGAGTAGTGAGCTTCAACCAATCACTTGGCATGTGCTCTAATACGTCTTCAATGTGCTCTTGCATCCTCGTTTCAATCATCATCTTTTCCTTTGCCTCGGGCATCAAACAACTTGATTCGTTCAAGCCACAGCCCCTCGCACAGCAAAGATAATTATTTCCTAAGCCTGTGTGCTTGATGATTGTACAAGAGGACAGAAAACGACACTTACTTTGCGCTAATTCATGGCGCTGTGGATAAGCCTAGCTAATGAAAACAGGCATTTTCCGAGCTTGGCGAACACTTTTTTCTTAGAAATGTTTGGTTTGTATTCATTCGAGAAGTAAGTTCACTTTTTGGTACAGCCTTTGAGATGAGAAGAACACAGAAGCTTTTTAAACAGAAAGAAAGCCATCTAGTTAATCATCTCAAACCATAATTGGATTGATTAAAAATTTAGAACCATGATGAAATTAGGAAAACTCACCCTTTTAGCGATGATTCTTGCTTTAACAACTGCTTTTACTTCGAGTCCAGCACTTGATAAAGAGCTTGAAGCTTCAGATATTGTTGGTCTTTGGATGCCCAGCGAAGGAACGGCTTACGTGAAAATCTTTAAGGAAAAAGGCAAAGAAAAGTACCACGGTAGAATTGTATGGTTGAAAGAACCCAACGACGAAAACGGCAATCCAAAAACCGATCCAGAGGGGAAGCCCATTTTGAACATGTTGAATTTGCGCGATTTCATTTTCGAAGATGGGGAGTGGGTTGATGGTACCATCTACGATCCTAAAACAGGCAACACCTACTACTGCACCATTGAAATGCTGAACAAAAACAAGCTAGAGGTGAGAGGCTCACTTGATCCTTTCGGACTTGTTGGAAGAACAGATACATGGGTAAGAATGGAAACCAAATAACGCAAGACATGCCAAAACTGCTAATTAGCTGCTTACTTTTCTGTTTTTTGCTTCCATTTAGCGGAATTTCGCAGGAAGACCCTCCGATGGAAGAGGAAGGTGAAGGCGATGTGATCGACTACTCTCAGTTGGTTCAAACCACCAAGAACAAGGCCTTTTGTTCTTCTAGAATCTTAGGACAATTGCCTATAAAACTGGTTTCACTGGGTTATGATTTTCAAACTCAGCATT
>Ga0209652_1002786_pt1 | contig 13258 bp, 16 predicted proteins | sample SaaInl74LU_5_DNA_FD_184641 | JGI IMG/M metagenome (GOLD analysis project Ga0209652, IMG submission 184641) | Marine microbial communities from expanding oxygen minimum zones in the Saanich Inlet - ESP_74LU_5_DNA (SPAdes) (version 2) | ecosystem: Environmental > Aquatic > Marine > Intertidal zone...
CATTCAAATCAAGAAAGACCCCGCAGAGAACTTGAAATTCGACAAGGCCAAAAGCTCTGACAAGATTGACGGCATGGTGGCTCTGGCTATGGCCATGGGTCAGTACATGATTGACCGAGCAGAAGACCGAGATGACGATACCATCTACGGCGAACGAGATATTCTAATCCTCTAAGCAATGAACTACTTCCAAACATCCACTAGCCCCATTGGGCGCAACTCAGAGACCAACGAACTGCTAGAAAACGAACTGCAACGCCTTCGCGATTTGTTCATAGAAAAGAACGAGCAGTACAATGACTCGCTTCAGCATCCTATCAGCACCTTTCACAAGGGCGATGTCGTGAGCGGCATCTGCGCTCGACTAGATGACAAACTCGGGCGCATACGGCAGGCGGGCATCAACGAGGACACCATCGACACGATTGATGACCTCATCGGCTACCTCGTGCACTTGAGGATTGCGCTGAGGAAGGGGAAATAAAAAACCCCGCACTTGGCGGGGTCTTGTTTGAGTGGCTTGAGAATTACTTGAGGGCTTTGATGGTTAGACCTGCGGCGAAGATATTGATGGTCTCTAATGGTTTAAAATCCCAATCGATGTCATCGAGGTGTTCATCCATCTTGCAGATTTGAAAAGTGCTGAACTCTTCGTTCTCGGTGTTGTCGTTCTCGGAGTTAGGGCATACAACCTTAAAGGTGTTATTCACTAGGATAGAGGGAGATGAATCGTTGCCGTAGGAGATGTCCTCCGCTTGTAGACCTAATGATTCAAGTGTCTCGATGTAGTTGGGGACTGCTGTCCAAAATGCGTTGCTCATGGCTTTTTTTGTTTTTGGTTATAGTGTAAAGATATAAACATTTGAACAATCACCAAACTTTGTCAAAAGTTTTTTTAGTCAAGATTTCGTTCTTTTTGGTATTTTTGCTATGGACTAAACTATTAGCATGGAGCAACGGCCAACCCTCCTGCAACGAATCTTTCGTGCATCACCCGAGAACCCAAGCACAAGTCTGGCGAAGCCAGCATCGTGGTTGTACGACCTATTCTTCAAGTCTAAGACAGGAGAGCCTGTAAATGAGCAAAGCGCGATGGCATTCTCTGCCGTATTCGCAGCCACTCGCATCATATCTGAAACCATCGCCTCCTTGCCTTTGGATGTCTATGAGCGCCAAGGACAAGGCCGCATGCGTCTGACGGATCACCCACTTGCCAAACTACTCAAGCAACCAAACGGAACGCAGACCGACTTCGTATTCAAGGAGTACCTACAGGCGTGCATCACATTGCACGGCAATGCGTACTGCCACATTGAGCGCGATGCAGCAGCTCGCCCCATCGCCTTGCACCCAATTCACCCAAACAAGGTGCAGGTCAAGGTGCACAACGGCGAGAAGTTCTATGTAGTAAATGACAAAACAACCTACGCAGATTATGAGATGCTTCACATCTTGGGTCTATCCCTTGACGGCATCACAGGAATCAGCGTACTTGGAGCAGCACGCGAAGCCATCGGCATCGGTCTTGCTGCCCAACAATTCGGCGCAGAGTTCTTCGGGAACGGCGCAAACCTTGGAGGCATCTTGACGCACCCTGGTCGCTTGACCGACGATGCAGCGAAACGCCTCAAGGATTCATGGACGCGAAGTCACTCTGGCCTCAACAAGGCCCACTCGACTGCTGTCCTTGAGGAGGGCATGCGCTATGAGCGTGTCGGTATTCCACCAAATGAAGCGCAGTTCATTGAGACTCGCAAGCTACAGGTGACCGAGATCGCTCGCATCTTCCGCGTACCTCCACACATGCTCGCCGATTTGGATGCCAGCTCGACTCGTGCTAATATCGAGGAGCAGGGTATTTCATTCGTGCGAGACACCATCCGTCCCATTGTTTCGCGTTGGGAGGCAGAGCTTGACCGCAAGCTTCTGCGTGAAGACGAGAAGGGGACGCTTTACACTAGATTCAACCTCGACAGCCTTCTGCGTGGAGACACAAAGAGCCGCTTCGAATCCTATGCAACCGCACGCCAATGGGGATGGCTTTCAGTCAACGACATCCGCGACCTTGAGAACCTCAACCCTATCGACGGTGGAGATGTGTACCTGCAACCGCTGAACATGGTCAATGCGAGCACTCAGCCCAATGATGGACAAGTAGACGCTGACTGATGAGAAACGACTACCCACAAGCAGCAAGTGACAACGCTCAGAAGGCGATTGACTTCAAGGAGGAGTACGGCTCTGATTGCGGCACTTCTGTTGGTTGGTTTCGTGCTCGTCAACTTGCAGAGCGTCAAGAGATTAGCGACGAAATCATTAAGCGCACATACAGCTTCCTATCTCGTGCCAAGGTCTATGACCAAGGTGAATTTGAAGATGCTGACGGTGCGCAAATTTGTGGCTCTATTATGTATGCCGCATGGGGAGGAGATGAGATGCGTGAATGGGCTGAAAATGCAATACAAGAAATGAACGCACAAGAAGAACGCCCATATCCCAACGAGCACGCTGCACGGATCACAGACCCCGAGCAGTACGATTCATTCTCTCGTGAGAACGACGCATTCGGCGAGGGCATCGATGCCATCTACGGAATCAAGGACGGCGTGAGCGAACTGCAAGCCATCCGCTTCGACAAGGAGAAATGGAGCGTACAAGATGCCGAGATGTGGCTCGACGAGCACGACTATGACCCTATCTTGTTTGAGCCAGCCATTGAGGAGGCAATGCATCACGAAGAGATGCGCGCACTTCCTAATGAGTTGCAGATTGGTGACTTCGTTCGATGGAACACATCCAATGGCTTCGCCTATGGTCGTATTCTTGAGATACAAGCGGACGGCGATATTGAAGCCGACAGCGGCTTTGTCATCACAGGAACTGCTGACGATCCTGCGGCCAAGATTCGCGTCTATCAATACGATGAAGACCAGAGCGCCTATGTTGAGCGCAGCCCTGCTTTGAATGTCGTGCACATGTTCTCAACTCTTGAGAAGTACGATGCAGAGACACGCAACGGCAAGCCTATCATTGAGACACGCGCACTAGGCACTACAATGCTAGAAGAGCGCATGGTCAGCGGCTACGCTGCTGTCTTCAATCAAGAGAGCGAAGACCTCGGAGGCTTTATTGAGATAATCAAGCCAGGGGCTTTTAGTGATGTCCTAGAAAATGATGTCCGAGCCTTGTGGAATCATGACCAGAATTTTTTACTCGCACGCACCACATCTGGCACGCTTAAAATCTCACAAGATGCACGCGGTCTCTATTACGAGTTCGATGCACCCCACACCACATACGGAAACGACTTGCTTGAACTATTACGCCGTGGCGATGTAACTCAGTCAAGCTTCGGTTTCGCAATTAAGAAAGACGAATGGGTGAGTCGCAATGGAATCACCTACCGATACATTCATAGCGTCTCACGGCTGTTTGATGTCAGCCCTGTGACCTATCCCGCTTACCCAGCCACAACGAGCCAACTCAAGAGCCAAGCACCTGCTGAAGCTCGTGAAGAGGCTGCCCCGCAGGAGGAGGCCGCAGCCGTTCCTGCTCCATGCAACGAAGTGCTTCTTGAGGCATATCGCTTGCGAATTGAAAAACAGAAATAATCAATAAAAAGAGACAAATGAACTCTAAACAACTCCGCGAACAGCGTGCCGCTCTTATTGAGAACATGGACGCACTCGTATCTTCTGCACAAGCAGAGGGCCGTACTTTGAACTCTGAGGAGTCAGTACAATTTGACAAAATCGATGCCGAGGCTATCGAATTGCGCAACAACATTGAGCGCATTGAGAAGGTTGAAGCTGCAAAGAAAGAGATCGCTGCCAAGCAAGAAGAGCGCGCTGCTGCCCCTCAGAAGGTAGAGAGCCGTGCTGCTTTCGCTAAGTATCTCCGTTCTGGAATGGGCGCTTTGAACGCTGAAGAGCGTCACGCACTTGAGACTCGTGGTACTGACACGCAAATCGTTGGTACTGACTCTTTGGGTGGCTACCTTGTTCCAGAAGACTTCAGCAACATCTTGGATGTGGCTTCTAAGTTCACAGGTGTAGTTGAGCAGGTTGCTCAAGTAATCAACACCAACAGCGGCGCTTTGTTGCCTTACCCAACCGTTGACGATACTTCTGTATCTGGCGCTTTGTTGTCTGAGGCTACTGCTCCTGCTGTATCTGACATGACTTTCTCTGCTGTCAACTTGAACGCCTACAACTACAGCTCTGGCATCGTGAAGGTGTCTCGTCAGTTGTTGCAAGACGGCGCTTTCAATCTTGACGCTTTCTTGGTTGACGCTTTGGGTGGCCGTATCGCTCGCGGTACAAACGCTGCCTTCACTACAGGCACAGGTTCTTCACAGCCCAATGGTGTTGTGACTGGTTCTGCTGCTGGTAAGACTGCCGCTTCTGCGACTGCTGTCACCGCTGCTGAAATCCTTGACTTGATGTACTCAGTTGATCCATCTTACCGCAACGCTGCAAACGCTGGCTTCATGATGAAGGACAGCACCTTGGCTGCTGTGCGCAAGTTGGGCTTAGGCTCTGCTAACGACTTCCCTATCTTCGTACCTGCAATGAACCCAGGCGAGAAGGACATGTTGTACGGAAAGCCCATCCACATCAACAACGACATGGATGCAATCGCCACAGCTAACAAGTCTATCTTGTTCGGTGACTTCAGCAAGTATGTTGTTCGTGTTGCTGGAGGTCTTCAGTTCTTGCGCCTTGATGAGCGCTATGCTGATGCCTTGGTTGTTGGCTTCATCGCTTACAAGCGTGTAGATGCTAACATCCTCCAAGCTAACGCTATCAAGCACCTAGTACAAGCCTAATTAGGCAATACTATGAAGGTACTCTTCAAAGAGACCATCGTCGGGGACGGCTTCGCCCACTACGCAGGTAGTGAGGTGGAGCTTCCCTCTGACGAGGCTACACAATGGATTGCCGCAGGGTTCGCCGAGCCAATCGCCGTGCCCGCAGCAACAACGAAAAAGAAAGCAAGCTCACAAGCTAAGAAAGAAACCCGATGAGCGTATCAGTCATCACAGCCGCGACAAGCGAGCCACTAACTACCGCAGAGGTCAAGAACTTCCTGCGCGTCGATTCATCTGACGAGGACACCCTTATCGGCGTTCTCATCACAGCGGCTCGTTCAATGGCAGAAGCCTACACTCGTCGCATCTTGATGACTACAACTATCGAGGAGTTCTTCGATGGCTTTCCAGACTATCGCAATCCGCATGACAAGGACATCGTCTATCTAAGTCGCGGCCCGATCCAAAGCATCACGAGCGTCACATACATCGACACCCTTGGAGATGAGCAGACCGTCGCAAGTGAGAACTATCGGTCAGACCTCGTGAGTGAACCCTCACGCATCTTGAGCGAGAACGGATGGAGCGCGACCAAAGACACGGTCAATGCTGTGATTGTTAGATATGTATGTGGCTATTCATCTTCTACAGATGTGCCCGCACCCATACGGCAAGCAATGCTTCTCATGATTGCCGATATGTACGAGAAGCGGCAGGACAGCGTCAAGCAGTTGCCTACCGCTGCTGAATACTTGATGAACCCCTACCGCGTCTGGACATTCGCATGAGCCTATTCCCTATCAAAGACCTCGGCGAGTTAGACCGCCGCATCACCATCCTAGAAGCTTACACACAGACCGATAGCTTCGGTCAAAGTGTTCGCACTATGGGACAGGATGCCTTTGTGAATGAATTTGGCGAGCGAGTAACTCAAGACGGCGGTACAACAGAAAGCACCACTTGTGTAGTCAATTCCATCGATGCGCTCCCTGGAGTCATCACCCAAGTATGGGCAAAGGTTGACTACATGAGCGGAACGGAAAAAGAAGAGAGCAACCGCCTTGAGTCAATCAAGCGCGTAGACTTCGGCATCCGATACAACAGCGCAATCGGCGAGACTATGCAAATCTCTTGGGATGGTGACATCTTTGAGATTGAAGCAGTCCTACCCGTAGAGCGCAAGCGATTCATGCACCTCATCACAAGACTTGTAGACTGATGGGAACTAGTGCAGAACGCTTACTAGCGCAGAACAAGCGCCGACACATCAAGACACGCGGAGGAGCTCCCGTGACTATTGAGATTGAAGGACTAGAGCAAGCCATCAAGAAGATGCGCTCGCTCGACGATGTTATGCGCCGTCGTGTCATGCGCGTTGCTGGCAAGAAAGCAGCAAAGCCAATGATTCAATCATTCAAGCAGAATGTTGACGATTTAATGGAGGACGAGTTCGTCGTATATCGTGACGGCTCAATCTTCGCACGCATTCAGCCAGGGCAACTTCGGAAGTCTATGGATGTGATGTTCTTTTGGTCTCGTGCTCGTGACATGTGGATCACCGCTATTGGCCCAAGGGTTAAGGGTAGATTCAAAGACCCAGAGAAAGGTGGATGGTTTGCGCACTTCGTGAACTATGGCTATCTCAACAATGGAAGCTACAAAGGCCACAACATCGGCTTTGCTGATAGAGCAAAGAGTCAAGCATATCAATACACGGCCCACGAGTTCAAGAGTGAATTTTTCAAAGAAGCCTACAAGTATATCAAGAGTTTAAGCCGAACAAAATGATAGGCAAAGTCATCAAGAGCAAGTTCGACAGCGATGCAACACTCAACGGCATCTTCGGCGGTAGGGTATACCCATACCTTGCGGCCCAAGGAGCAACAGCGCCCTATGCTGTGTATGATGTATTCCGCGTCGATCCAAGCTCCACGAAAGACGCGGACAGCCACCTCGATGAGGTCTCTGTGAGGCTGACCGTGGTGGCTACAACCTACAGCGTCTGTCAAGATGCTGTTGAAGGCGTGCGCTCTGCCTTCCCAAGAATGAGCGACACCGTGGCTGGTGTAAATGTCCAGAGCTGTGCATTTGATGACCTCAGAGACCTCTACTCAGATGGTGATGAGTTCTATGGTGTGCAGGTGGATTTAACTTTCAGAATCGTAAGAGAATGAAGAATATCAAACTGGCGAAGGATTGGGAGATTAAGCGCGAGCATGTCATCAAGGCAGGCTCTATCGTGGAAGTCCCTAATCACATAGCCGAACAGCTCAAGGCAGGAGGCTTTGTGGTTGTCAAATCATTTAATAAAGAAGAGAAATAATGGCAGCATCTACATCTGTGATGAATGCAACCGATGTCCTTGTGTCTATTAGCACGGACGGAGGATCGACCTACACGGTCATTGGCAAGGCAACAAGCGCAGGCTTGAGTGTCTCAATGGACACCCGTGACACCTCAAACAAGGACAGCGCTGGATGGCGTGACCTATTGGAGGGACAGAAGAGCTGGTCTTTGACTTGTGACGGCTTGGTGTGTTACAACATCAGCGGCAAGGAGACTGCCTCAGAATTGTTTGGATACCTTAACGGCCGCACCGCTTTGACGGTGAAGTTCGGCAGCGCTACAACTGATGAGAAAATCTACAGCGGTACTGCTTTCCTTACTTCATTGAGCACGGACGCAGGGGTAGAGGACAATGTTACATTTAGCGCATCATTCGAAGGCTCTGGCGCTCTCGCCGAGGCTGCGAACGCCTAATAGATAAACGAGTGACGGGGGAGGGTAACACCTCCCCTTAATCTCACAAAACTGAAAGAGATGCAGGAGCACATCGACATCGCAGGAAAAGCATACCCCATCAAGTACGGCTTCAACGCCCTTAGAATCTTCACGACTCTATCTGGTGTTAAGCTTCAAGATATGGGAGAACTAAGCACAGAGATCAACCTAGAGCAGGCCATCTTCCTCATGTATGCAGGACTCAAAGACGGCGCTCGTGTGGAGAAGTTGAAATTCACACTATCAGTTGACGATGTTGCTGACCTACTTGACGAAGACCAAGAAGCACTCAACAAGTGCATGGAGGTCTTTGCTCGCGCCTTTGCGGATGCGGGAAAGATGACGGCCCAGAAGTAGAGAGCGCACCTCTGGGCTGGGATGAGATAGAGCAGCTCGCGCTCGGCGAGATGTCAATGACATGGGATGAGTTCATGAACCTCACACCTCGTGTCTTTGGCAACAAAGCCAAAGGGTACTCAAAAGCCCTAGAGCGTGGACTGCAATCGTCTTGGGAACAGACGCGATGGTTGGCTACAATAGTCATCAATCCGCACATAAAGAAGCAAATCAAGCCCAAGGACTTAGCGACCTTCCCTTGGGACAATGAGAAGACAAAGGGAGCAAAGAAAGAGAAGCCGACATTCACACAGATACTAAACGAAGCAAAGAGCCGTGGCATCATTAAGTAGCATCAATTTCAAGATAGGAGCAGACCTCAAGGACTTCCGTTCTTCGGTTCGCAACATCGACCGCAGCCTTTCAAATATGTCACAGGGCTTCGGCGCATTGGGCAAAGTGATTGGTGCGGCTTTCGTTGTTGACCGCGTGGCTACTTTCGGAAAGGAAGCCTCAGAGCTTGCTGGCACGGTCGAAGGTGTTGAGAACGCATTCAACAGATTTGCAGAGCCATCGCTTCTAGATGGACTCCGTAAGGCTACAAGGAACACAACCAACGACCTAGAGTTGATGCAGGCCGCTGTGCGTGCTCAGAACTTTGGCATCCCGATGAAGGAGATGACTCGCTTGCTCGAGTTCGCATCTCGCCGAGCACAAGAAACAGGCGAAAGCATTGACTACCTAGTGAACTCGGTTGTCACGGGTATCGGTCGTAAGAGTCCTAAAATCCTTGACAACCTTGGCATCTCTGCTTCACGATTGAGCGAAGAGTTCAATGGTGCGGCAGTAGAGTCTCAGAGCATTGGTGATGTCACTCGTGTAGTTGCCAAGATCGCTGAAGAGGAAATGGCCAAAGCAGGTGCGGCCTTCGTGTCTACAGGAGACAAGGCTGCGGCATTTACTGCATCCATTGACAATTTGAAAATAGCCATAGGCGAAAGGCTCAACGCTGTGCTCGGCCCAGCAATGGAGTTGCTCAGTGGTATGTTCAATGCTGTGACTGACATCATGGGCACTAAACTCAGCGACAAGTTCAGCGATGAGGCAGAGCGTGTCGCTGCGTTAGGTATTGAACTCGAGGCATCCAATACGCCACTAGAGCGGAAGAAGGCCATAATCGAGGAGCTTCAAAAGAAGTACCCCGACTACATCGGCAACATTGACGCTGAGAACATCAACACCAAAGACCTGCGCGACAGCATGAAGAAGCTCAATGATGAGCTCATGAATCGTGCTGTCATCATGGCCAACCAGGAAGAGCTTGATGCCATCGCTGAGAAGCGCTACAAGATGGCCAAGCAACAGGCAGAGAACAGAAGCAAACTAGCGGCAAAGGTAGCAGAGGCCGAGAAGAAGTACGGCTATCAGATTGACACAACCAACATGACGCTCGAGCAGCGTGCTAGTGCCATCCTTCGAATGAGAGAGCAAGAGCGCAAAGGTCTTGGCACGGGTGAGAGTGTGTTCAGTATGTACTCACAACTGAACAACGCACTCAAGGCCGTATCGGGTCGCGAGCGCTTACTAGCCGATCTTGAGATTGAGACCAACGCTGTCCTCAAGAACAAGCAGGAGATTCTTGCGGTGCTCGGCATCTCAATGGAAGAATACAACGAAACCCTTGACCGAGCCAAAGGAGGCAACCAAGGGCTTGGTGATGTTGTTGTCGATACCAACGAGGCGCTATCGAATCAGCAACAAATTCTGAGCCTTGCACCTAAGTCATTCAATGATGTGGCTGTCGCGGTATCTGGAAGTTCTAACATCATGCGGCAGAACTTTATTCCTGCGGTGTCTATGAGCATCGAGGAGTTCAGATTCTTAGAGCACGGCATCAAAGGAGTTGGCAACGCATTGAACGACTCCTTCTACGCAGCTCTGAACAATGGCGAGGGATTCTTTAAGACCTTCGGTCAGTACCTCATTAACATGGTCAAAAAGTTGCTTGCTGTAGCGGCTGCCGCTTTCCTTGTGGCTGCGGCTCTTACCATCGCCTTCGGTGGCACAACAGGAGGCTTCGGGACTGCTGGTGCTTTAGTTGGCGTTAAGAATGCAGCGGGCTTTGGAGACCTATTCAAGGGCGCATTTGGAATGATGAGCGGTGTGCCAATGCTCGCCTCTGGAGGTATCGTCACAAGCCCGACTCTCGCAATGATTGGCGAAGGCGGAGGCCCAGAGGCTGTCATTCCGCTAGATAGACTGAACTCCTTCGCGGGTGGCAACATCAATGTCACGGGCCGCATCCAAGGTCAAGATATACTACTCTCGCAAGAGCGAGCTTCTCGTATTCGTTCACGCTATCGCGGCTTCTAATTATGGCAATCAGACTCTACTCGGAATTTCTATCAGACCAAGGCACTCAGTACAAGATTGAACTCCATGACTCCGAATGGCTCGGAGGTGCTCACGAGTTCGAATGTGCAGGCGATGGCTTCACGCTAAGATACTCTGGTCAGACAGATGACATCATTAGTCCAGTCATTAGCTCTGAGGTAGAGATTGGCGTAGCGATCCGCACGGGTCAAGTGCTCAACTACTTCGATGCACTCAAGACCTATCAAGAGAATCGCTTCCGCGTTCGCATATATACCAACGACTCCTATACCACATCTCAAGAGTATCGTCAGCGCGTCTTAGATGACGGCGGCACATTTGAGGGGATGGAATGCGTGCAAGATGCCATCACCGCACTAGGAGGAGAGGACTACAGGCTTTATTGGGCTGGATGGGTCATGCAAGACCTAGTCACCCTAGAGGATGCCTCAGAGCCTTACTTCATGCGCTTGAATGCTGTCGATGGTATCGGTCGCTTGGCGAACATTGACTACACGGATGCCAATGATATTGACCAAGGCGGTCTGGGCGTAACGCGCAGCAACATCATAATCTACAACTGCCTAGAGGCTATCGGCACTTCAGACCTATGGGAAAGCTCTGACGCATTCTTTGAGACTTGTGTCGATTGGTGGGAAGTCACCAAGATGACCTATGCCACAACGGATGACCCGCTGTATCTATCTGGCCTTGATGTGGGAATGTTTCAAAGTAGAGACAACGATGGCAACACCGTCCTTCTATCTTGCTTTGATGTTCTTCGTCAGTTGGCTGTCCTTTGGAATGCTCGAGTCTATATAACAGAGGGGCGCTTCATCTTTGAGCAAGTAGGCACAAGAGCAAGCGCATCGCGCTACATCAGCCAATACGACAAGACGGGCGTTGTCATCGCCAACCCAAGTGTCTCAGATGACATCACTATAGACCAAACGAGTGGCAACGCAAGACTTGCAGGCAACTCGTGGGACTTCCTTCCCGCCTTGAAGAAGGTGAGCGTGACCTATGCGCAGCGCTTTCTATCTCCTTGGGTTGGAGTTAAGGCATTCAGCGAAACAAGCACAACGCAAGTAGCAGGCTTTGTCTCTGGAGGTCAAGGTATTCAGTTCGCACTCTATGGCCCTGTGAGTTACTCAATCAACTCATCAACAGGGTCAACAGCGAATGATGCCTTTGCTGTGACTCCCGTCTTCCGTGTTCAGATTCGAATAGAAGACAGCAGCAACCCAGGGACTTATTACTATTACAATAGAGACTTCAACGGCTACGCCTTTGGGTCTACAACATTCGCAGCACCTGCTTGGTCAACGACTGCGGGCTATTACTACTTCGACCTAGAAGCTCAGAGTGTTGGTGGCGGCATTGGCATAATGTACGAACTGACAACAATCACCACAAGCGACCTACCTGCAACGGGAGTGCTCACGGTTGTTGTTGAGAAGTATGGCATCTACAACATTCAGAACAACACCGTCTACACTCTATCGGGAGACCAGAGCGACACTTGGAGCATTGTCTTTGTGTTGTCACGAGTTGATGACGGGCAAGAGGCTGCAAGCGGTGAGGTCTACACAGCGACCAATAGCAGCAGCACCATCGGCAGCAATCTCACGCTTGACCTTGGAGAGATAAATATAGGCGATGGAGTTCTTCAGACGGGTGACTTGCTTGTCTTCAATAGCAGCACATCGGTATGGGATTCATCTAGCGCATGGCGCAAGGGCAACAGCGGCACGGGTGTACCCATCCTCAAGTTGATGACACGCGAGGCATTGGCTTTGCATTCTTCGCCGATTCAACGATACAATGGCAAGCTTCTGAGCAATCCATCATTCCAACCTCGCCGTCAATTCGATGGAAGTTATTGGCTATTCTCGGGAGGTACATTCACAGCAAGCGCTGATGAGTGGGATGCTGTCATGTTCCCAATCGCTCGAGCAACTAGCAACATCTCTGAGCTTGATCCTGTAGCGCAAGACCGAACACCCGCTCTAGGTAGAAGCGGCGCATCTTCACCCACAGGAGGCCCTAACGAACTCAACGCAGGTAAGGTCGGGGGCATGGGCATCGATGCAGACAACCAACGACTCGGCCCATTCCAAGAGTTCACAGGAGGCGGCAGAGTTGTCGGCGAGTTCAACACTACGGGCAACGCCACACTTGACCAAAAGCTATTGGTTGATGGCGGCACGGTCTTAGGGCTTGGCAGCGCGGTGACTGCATACAGCACCAGAGTGACAGCGGATGGTGGCACGATTGAGTCACTCTCTTGCGTGACTGATGCCATCACAGCATTGAGCGGTGAGACGGTGAGCGTGTTGCAGGACACGAGCATTCAAGAGAGTCTTGAGGTACAGAAGGCCACAGACCTCAAGAGCACCCTTGCAGTCTCTGGCGCTTCAACACTAAGCAGCACCCTTGCAGTCACAGGGGCTACAACGATGAGCTCAACGCTTGGAGTCACAGGCGCAACGACACTCAGCAGCACGCTTGGAGTCACAGGTGCGGCAACACTCAGCAGCACCATTGGAGTCAGCGGAAAGGCCACCTTCGCGGCAGATACTGACTTCGAGGGATCGCACTCAGCGCTCATTCAAGATGTTGAGAACTCTGATGGCTCTGAGTACGATGTCCGAGACACAGACTTCATTGTGTTCAACTCGTGGGTCGGCGGCAATGGTCAAGCTTACATCAACCTTCCAGAGGTCTCGGCATCTGAGGGCCGCATGATTCGCTTCAAGTCAGACAGCACGATTAGCTCGAATACCTATGTGACATTGCGTCCGAACGCATCCGATACGGGTGTGACGATTGATGGCGAAACGACCGATGACTTCAACCGCCCTTATGACGGCATCATGGTGCTTTGCCATAACTCGAATTGGTATGTGGTTCAGCGCAAGTCCAAGTGATGACAAGCATCATACAAGTAATGAACAA
>Ga0209652_1002787_pt1 | contig 13257 bp, 7 predicted proteins | sample SaaInl74LU_5_DNA_FD_184641 | JGI IMG/M metagenome (GOLD analysis project Ga0209652, IMG submission 184641) | Marine microbial communities from expanding oxygen minimum zones in the Saanich Inlet - ESP_74LU_5_DNA (SPAdes) (version 2) | ecosystem: Environmental > Aquatic > Marine > Intertidal zone ...
CATCAGCAGCAGCAGCAGCAGCCGCAGCAGCAGCAGCAGCAGCAGCAGCAGCAGCAGCAACAACAACAACACCATCAACAAGATCAGAGAGATCCATCCGAGTGCACGCCACGTAGTAACGATCGAAGTTCGGCCAACAAACAACGCAGTGGAGTGAACTTGCCAAGATCGCATACTTCTGCAGGCAGCCCTCCAAGAGTAGTGAAAGTTGCAAACGGAACGAAAGTCGTCTTCTCAGAACAACAACAGTCAGATGCCAGTACTATCCAATCAATACAAGATACTGTAGAGCGTGCGATGAGAAAAAGTGATGCTGCAAGAACGCAGATGAAGTCGAGTAAGAAACTCTGGAGCCAGGCGAGCAAGATAAGGACCTGAGCAAAAGGAAGATTAGGTGTGACAACCTTTAAGTGTGTGGTGAACAATAGGATCAATTAATTATTTCGCAGTGAATGCAAATGTCTACTTTGTTTTTCTCTTTCTATAGACCTTGTGCATGTGTGAGTGAAGTCCGTGAGGCAAATAGTTGCCCATCCTAGTACATACTGTGATTGGAGGACTAAAACGTTTTGATATGGCTTGCTCGTTGCCTTCTTGAAGCATGTCATTATAGATCAAGTTAAGACTTGCTAAGTGCCTTGGTAGCCTTGATAGGTGCGTCGCATAATCATATTCCTACTTTCATGCGGCGTGCAGAGATACCTTGAAACGCAGGAACAACGGTTCTGTTTTCCCACACCATCTTCTCTAGAAATTCCAAGCACGCTTCCTCATCATTGCATTCAATGCGGTCTTGATCACTTGAGGACGATACTGCTGACTCCTCTTCGTCCAACATCTCTTCCTTGGGTATTTTTGAGTCTGCTAACATCTTGCGTTCAGGCAAAACAGCAGTCAAGTCTTCTTCTATCTTTGGCATGGCAACCATTTTGAGACCATTCTCGTCGAACGTCTTCTCCAGGACATCCGGTAAACTCTCCTCGAGCCAAAAGTCGAGCTGAAAGTCGTTGGCAAACCCAGGCCTCACTGCAATAGGCTGCCCCTCCCGAAAGAGAATTAGACTAGGCAGTTTACTAAGTGTGTTCCCACTCTCCAAGAACATCTTCTTCAGCTCTACAGTATTTTCTTTATCATTCACGTTCCATCGCACAAACTCAACTTTATCGAGGTAACGTGGCTGTGCTTTACGTAGGACCTTGTCAAGTAACTTGCAAGGGCCACACCAAGGCGCGAACGCGTCGACAAGCACTGGCAGATTGGACGAAGGATTTAACAACGTGTCCATGTTATCATCTGTGACTGTCTCGATGGTCAGCTTCTTTTCGTCGACGCCATCGTCATTATTTGTGCTGCTACCGAAAAGTGTGGATAGCTGATGCGTCCTACTTGACACCGAAGAGAATGGAGTGGTGACAACAGATGTGGAGATGAAGGCTGAGACGGAAGTCATGGTTCCTGCCCCTCCAAGGACCACAGCTGCAGCAACCAAGACTCGAGGACGAGACCGTCGCTTATTCGTTGCATCGATTGATGAGTTCATGACTTGTGATTGTATTGGATAGATGATGAGAACTGATTTCGAGCAAGATGCGGCGATGAATCTGTTTGCTTATTGCTTGAGACGTCGGCTGGTAATGAAAGTAAGAGAGAGAAGTGTAGAACAGCAACACTAATGAACTGCGTGGTCGTTTGCGGCAAGAATAAATGAATAGGTGGATGTTTACAACAATAAATGAGCAATAATATGGGCGGATAGCATGGCACGGATCTCGATGGGCTTCTTCTCTACGGCCGCGATTTTGGCATTTTTTGACATGGGCAGCTTGCTTTCTGTTGTTTGGGGGCTGGCCACATAGGGTGGAATTGGTAGCTTCCTCACCACGTCGGCCGTCTCTCTTCTCTTTTTGGTGACATGACACATGCGGACAAAAAACTGAGAAGTTGATGTGCACAGCTGGTCGTGTTGTCATAGATGCTCTCTTTGCCCTTGCCTTACCATGATGCAGCAAAAATGATTGCTAAGTAGGAGCATTACTAAAGTGAAGTAATACCTTTCGTCAAGAAGGTTGGGTGATTGGATGTCAAGCTTCATGCTTTGAAACATATCATAGAGCTAGCTTCACAGATCTGCAGCAATGCCTCAACATTCACTCCTTGTTCTGACCGAGGGAAGAATTAGGTATTCCATAGGTGTTCTATCAAGTAATAAAGTAGACGAGACGTAAACATTATTTATAGCGACTCAATAATAGCGTCACTGCTGCTCTTTTACTATGACAACTGCTAGCATACAAAATGGAATCTCTTAGTTGATCCCACTGCTGATGAGTATCTCTATATTGGCACATGAGCTTGTTTAAAGCCGACCAACCTGTCCATTACCAGTGAATGGAGCAGACCTACTTCCATGAGGTCCCAAGGTTTCTCCGTAACCAAACTCATTGTTCTTGTCTGCATATCCACCACTGTACATTGGTGTAACATCAATGGCATCTGTTGGAGCATCGGATTCCAACTCATACGGAACAACAACAAATTCATGAGATCCGTCATGTAATGTCTTGGTGTTGGTCCAACGCATCGTCCACCCATTGCCGGGAGTCTCGAAAATGGCGTGATAGGGCTGTGTTCCTCCACCACATTGAAGCTCATAATATTGACGCTTGGTATTGGGACCCTGCAACAATTCAATATTCGCCTTGAATGATTTCTTACCAACATCCTTAGACCAAACCAACAGTTGCACAGACTTGACATGATCAGCAATGGGGATAGAACGGACAGTCTTATCTCCCTGAGAATACATCTTAGTGGAGGCTTTCCAGATCGCATCAAAGGCCTCCTGACGCTCAACACTTCGATCCTTCGTCATGACATCCACACCAACCAAGGCGGGGAAGGCAGAATCCTCCGAGGTACTGATTTCAAGAGTTTGTGGACCAGCACTATCACTGTTTTTGAACTTGAGACAGGCACGGAAGGGAGTCTCAGCGCCATTCATACAAGCAATGTCCACGAAGTGAACTCGACGGATAGGTCCAAGCCATAGCTCCACGCGGGCCTTCAAAGGTCTGCCATTGGTCTGGATGAGCATTTGGAGACGATCGGCACCCTGGGGCAATTTCCAAGTCAGACGAGAGTTACCACCCTGAATTTGTTGCAAGGGAAGGTTCTTGGGGAAGGCGGAGGGGTCGTAGCTAAGTTCACATGCTTCGCTTGCCGTGGCGACGTAGGCAAATTGATTTTTAGGTGTGTTTTGTGCTGTCACGTAGTTGGCCTGGTCACGTTCCCTATTCTTAAATTGATCCTTGTATCCATCACGTGTGGAACAGACGGCAGTGGATTGACGAGAGTTTGGGTTGGCAGGGGCAAATGCCGACACCGAGGGAAGGAGGAATAATGCAGCGATGGTACTAACGAGCTTCATGATTTTTGAAAAATATGGATTTGTAAGATGATGTGTTCGATGATCAACCCAACAGTCGTCTCCTCAATGGTCTTCAACGGTGATGATTATTCAGCACAATTGGTATTCCACAACGCTACAAAAGGATCGTTGAGGGTAGAGATATCAACGCCGGTGGGGTGGCACTGCATTGATGGAAAGGATTGGCAGTGCAACTCTACATGCGTATGTGCGCGGAACGTACGTGCTACCCATAAGGAAAGCTACCGACGCCATTTCAAAAGAGTAACCCGACTGTCACAACGACTTGCTTGACGCTTAGAATGGGAGTTTTCTTATCCAGCAAAGAACAAGGGCAACACTTACCCTTGTTGACATTTATCTAACTTTTCTCTAGAGATTGTATTAATAATATCGTAACCTACCTGGAAATGAAATGCAAAAGTATCATTACAAAGTCACAACCGTGCCTCCTTCTCCACTACCCAATCCATTTTCTCCTCCAGCCAAAATTTCATTCAGCAATGCATGGGGCACACGTCCATCCGTAATAAACGCTCCTTGAACTCCCAACTTCACTGCATCAGTAGCATATGTAACTTTCGGAATCATCCCACCAGTAATCGTCTCATCTCCTATCAAATCATCAATATCATCACAAGATAATGACTTTAACAACGTCATTTCCTTATCCAACACTCCAGCAATATCCGTCAAGAACAGCACTCTTGCCGCCTTTAACTCTCCGGCAATTCTACCCGCAGCAACATCCGCGTTGATATTGTATACGACACTCTCATCCTCTTGACCTTTGCATCCCATTCCAATCGGTGCAATCACTGGTGAAATTCCCGCATCTAACAATTGATTGATAAGATCTGTATTCACAACCTTGACTTGTCCAACATTTCCCAAGTCTATCTTGTCATCTTCACTCCCACCCCACAACTTTTCACATTGCAATATGGCATCATCCCGTCCACTCAATCCAAGTGCCCGTCCACCCGCTTGAGATATCCCCGAAGATATATTCTTATTGACAGTCCCACTCAACACCATGGCGGCAACATCGACAACTTCTTCAGTCGACACTCTCATCCCCCCCTCAAATCGACTTTCGACACCCACCTTTTCCAACATGGCATTGATCATGGGTCCACCTCCGTGAACTACGACGATGCGCAATCCGAGTTTTTGGAGTGTGGCGACATCTTGACAGAAGAGTGTGGCGAGTTCGGGTGTGGTCATTGCGTTGCCGCCGTATTTGACTACGACTGTTTGTCCTTTGAGGGAGGAGATGGAGGAGGCGATTGTGATGGCATTCTCGGCGAAGGATGATGATGACGAGTCTGAGGAGAAGAGTGATGTGGATGTGCTCACTGACTTTTGGTGCAGGGATGATGATGATATTGATGGTGCGAATGCATGTGATGTGCTAGCAATTGTTGCTGCAAGGAGGATGGTGCTAGCTGAGAATAGCTTCATGGTTGCTACTTATGACGTCTATTGGATCTTATGTGCTACTATGGATGGATGGAAGATATGAGCGGAAGTCATGGTTCCGAAGTGTCACCAGCCAGAGTTGCATTTGCAAAGATACGGTGGATATGCGCTGAATTTAATTGGGACTCTACCGTACTCTCATAAATGGGCCCCTCTCACCACCAACAAAAAATGAGAAGCGAAAATGCCAGAAGAGTCCATCCGACTTGATTTTCGGCCGGCTAGCTGGTAATAAAATTTGTTGCTCAACTCCGAGCGCCTCGCCTGCAATATTATCCTCTGCACCGCTCTACCGCTTACTAGAATGCCGTGGTGCAAATCCTCAGTGGACCAACACCAGATGAATCAACGCTGTTGAGTGGTGAGACCGACGACATAAGGTGAGAAGTTACAAGTGAAATTTTGCGGTGGCCAATGAAACCATGATATGATGTGGCCGTGTCATGCACCTTGCACATCATGAAAATCTGCAACCCTTTATTCAAATTAAGCAATGAAGAAATCATAATTTCATAGCATAGTTCATCCGAAGTTCGAAGTCATCCTTCGCTTGAGGACTAACTAACATCATCAGAATCACTAATCTGATCCTCCAAAGCCATCATCATTGCTTTGACTGGCTATTAGTCTCTTTTGTTGTGACTATCTATATGAAACATCAAGCTCACAGTTTCAAACTTTATGCATAACATTTCAGTCACATATATAAATTTGGTGAAAGTTCTCGTTAGAGTCGGATATCGTTGTTGCGACCAGAATCTGACGAACGGGGCGTGTGGCTAGATATGAATCTTTAGAGAAAACACCATGCCGGACCGGTAACAATAAGCAACAACACTGCGCAATTGCAATCTCTTGAATTACATCAACAACTTTGAGAAAACACCAATTATCATGATGGAGAACTCACACGAAGCTCCTCCCGCCCCCGTCTGTGAGCCTGAACAGAAAAATAATGATGGCATCTACAGCCACGAGAGTGTCCAAAACTCACAACAACCCCAACACAATGACTCCTCATCTTCATCATCCGACCAAACGAGAGAAGTTCTTGATAACATCATCGTCGGATATGCGTTTGGACCCAAAAAGATGGAAACAATGGGCCTCATTATGGCAGAGGCATCCAAGGCACTCTCCACCTTTGAATGTGGTGCAGGAGTGCTGCCGACGTTGATTAAAAAGAAAAAGTCGCAGAATAACAGTAACGGTAGCCAGCAACAACATCAGCAACAGCAAAGATACAATCATAGTGATCAGTTGGAATTGACAGAGGAATCATCCATGACTACCAGCGCAGCTTCTACACTCACCAACCACTATCCTCCTGGGGGGTTTGACGATGAAGAGGATATACGAAGTTTGAGTAGCACACCTTCGCAGCGGAGTCATTTCCAAAATAATGGCAATTCAAATAATATGAGGGGCATACAATTAACATTCATGCCAGACTCAAGTGGCTTCATACATTTAGTCAACACAAATTCCTCTTCGGGGGGTAGCAGCTTTGGTGGAGGTGAATCTGTAACAGATTCTTTTTCTGCGGCAACTACTACTGCGGATGGGACAAACTCGACGTTCTTTGCACGAAAGCAGCAGCAGCCACAGCATTATAATTTCGGTGCTGAAAAAAGTGATGGGAGTAGTGAATATGATCCATCGAGGAAATGCAAAAGCACAGTTGTTCAACGACACCCGATTCGCGTCTCATTTGTCCCCATAGATTTGGACAAGCCTCTGGAAGAACAACACGGTGGTAAATTCGATGTCATTTTACACAAAATGACGGAAGATATTTTGTGCTTATCGAAAATGCTTCGACCACAATTCACTAACAATAGTGAGGGAGTGGAAGAGTTTCATCAAAATTGGATACACAATGGTGTGAAGCCTTTGGATCTGATAACACCTACGGATACCATGACTCGTACTCAAGCTCGAGCATCACGGAGGATCCAACGGCTGCGTGAATACAAGAAAAAAGACAACCCCTCTTGTGTCCTTGTGGACTCCCCGTCGAATATTTTGGCTGTCATGTCACGTGCGGATATGGCGGAAGTTCTATCCTGTTGTTTGGCGGGTGTGACTACCAAGGCGGGCATACCGGTAAGGACGCCACGGTTTAAGGTGGTAGATGAGGATAGGGAGGTGGAAAATCCGGATGGGTGTGATGTATTGGCGAACGAAATAGATAACGCAGGGTTTGAGTACCCTCTCATTGCCAAACCACTCACTGCCGCTGGCACCAAGTCCTCCCATCACATGGGAATTGTTCTTGCTCGAGACGGCCTGCAGCGGCTCAAGACGCCTTGCTTACTACAAGAGTATGCCAACCATGGCGAGAAGTTGTTCAAGGTCTACGTGCTTGGAAATTCAGTATGGGTCTATTCGAGAGAGAGTATGCCCAATTTACCGCTGGGAGAGAAGGAAATAATACCGCCATCAGATGATTATAGAGAGACACCGATCTCGCCACAGGGGAATGATTCCTCGATAGAAGAGAATAATAGACCACCAAACTCCCTCAAGAGGCAGCGTTGTGAAAGTTACGTTGAGTTTGAGCGACAAGCAGGGAGTCGATGTTATGTGGAATTTAATTCACAGCGTCCTTATCCCAAAATAGCAGATTTTGGAAAGCTACACGATGCTCCGAGAAATAAACAGCATCGAGTCAGTCACAGTTCCCCAACAACATTACCGTCGTCAAAAAATATCCATCAACAGCAAGAACATGATTCACCGCCGATGGGGCCTAAGAATGATTTGGCTCGATTTGTAACGAGAGAGGAAATTGAACCGGTAACAAATGCGTTAAGGTCGGCATTCGGCCTTGATTTGTTCGGTTTTGATGTCTTGGTGAAAGAAGGCGGAAACGGCAAGGAAATTCTCGTTGTGGATGTCAACTACTTCCCAGGATACAAGGAGGTGCCAAATTTGTAAGTCACTCATGCTTCGATGTATTATCTATGATCGCTTCGCACAATTCAACTCACCAATATTTGTGTATTCTTTCCTCCACAGTCCGTCGCTCCTTGCTCAATATCTTACGACAAAAGCGGTCGAGAGTCGGTGGAGAAATGTTGACTAGCCGCATCAATTGCATAAAATCTAGGACTAACAAATCTAGGAATAATATTAACTGTAACTTCAGACTTTAAGTAGATAGGGTAATTGAGATCAAGAACCTTCTTCAACTAGGATTGTCCACTGAAGAGGAAACAAATATGGTACTGGAGCCTCAGATTTCAGAACAGTTAAGCGTACACTCTGCAAATTGTAGACACCTCCAGCGTAGAAACGTGCCTTCATTGGGACAGTTATTTCCTCTCCTCCACGTAGCGACCATTTGAAGGAAGTAGTTCCGACAAAATCAAACTCCGGTTGATGATCTAGAGCAAATTCAAAGTCAACATCTGTTTCAACGAGGCGGTTTCGGAGGGTGATTTCTAAATCAACGTCCAAATGAGAAGACGCGTCAAAATCATGGCATACTTTCTCAACGTGTTTTGCGGTCATGGCTAGAGGACATCCCTTGCTCTTATTCTGAGGTCGTATTAACAAATTTCGCAAGTGATGTTGCCCAACGATGGTTTCATATTGGCCTCCTTCGCCCACAGAAGCCGACCAAGAGCAAACCACATTGATATTGGATGTCCCTTCGCTGGGGCACATGTGTGCAATCGAGGTAGGGTGTGGTTGTGCAACAGGCTCATTTGACGAAGACGACAGGTTGGATTCACCCCCAGGAAGCGTGGTTTTGGCCCTCCGAATCTGTGCCACATGACGCGGTTGGCCCTCCTTCTCTTGCTCAGCGAGGAGGCGTTCCTTCTCTCTTCTGTGATTCTCCAGCGTCGACTGCAAATAGAGAAACAGGTTGAAAAGTGTTCAGCTGTCAACGGACATCAGATCGAGTACAAAAGTAAAGCATCTAAAACAACTTACACTGAACACATCGTGTGCTCTCTCACGACAAATGAAGTCTGTCAGTTTTGCGTCTCCATTCTTGACGACAGATGCATTCCCATCATTTGACAACGGTAGCAAACTGATATTACATGGACCAACTGCTCCCGCAATAGGGGCAACGAGGTAGTGAAGCGTCACACGCTCTTGCCATCCAACTTCTAAAGCCGATGGCTCATCGTCTACAGGAATCAGAGAGTTGGAAACGCCATCAGATATGAATTGCCCTTGGAGTTGCTTCACTTCGAAGTGACGACTGATTACGCAAAGATTGTCAAAGTTGATATCCAATCCAGAGTCTCTGTCACTTCGGTAGTTCATAAGCTCCACGGATAGAATATGCTCTCCGTTGTTCACGTATGAAGGCATCAGGGATGCTGACATGGTTATTGAGGGGTAAACTGGAATTGAAAGTAACTTCCGAGCCCAACGGTGGCGTGGAGAAGCAAACTTAGTTTGTGAATCCTCATTCCAGAGCTCGTAACGGCAGAGTATGTAAAAGTCCTGACGACCTCCACCAGATGTGCGAATGAAAACGGGGACTTCTATTGTTTCGCCAGGCTGCAAAATACCAACTTGGTTCGTGCCCTCGAAAGGAACTTTCATTAGAGTACCACTTGGACCAACGCAGTGTGAGGTAGAAGAGTTTTCATCCTTTTCCTCTCCCGTTTCATCGTTAATGTTCAACCAGGGTGCATTTGTCTTGAGCATGATGTTAGCTGCTGGAGCATATCCATAGTTCGACAGCTTCAGTGTCCAAGAACTTGTCTGTCCCTGTAACACTGTACTTTGATTTTTGTTACTGGGAGTGATTGTGACCTTCAATGATGGCATTTCCTCTTCAATTTTAGATTTCAGCAACATCGATTCACCACGAACCCTCTTCGAACGATTGAGTTGAGTATCTTGCAGAAGTGGCCCGGGCAGATCGAAGCGATGATAAATCCAAACTTCTCCGAGGAGCTTGAATCTAACTCCGATCACCTCCAAATCACCCTTGGATAGTGGACAAATTTCTAAAGATGCAACGGTGGATGAGCTCGGGGTCATTTTTACTGTCTTTTTGGTTACCACAAAGTAAGGATTGTATTTGTCGACGAGAGCTACTCTAGTGCCATCCGCATCAATTGAGCCTTGATGCATGAAGTCTGGGCTTTCAAATTCCTTATCAGAGCCATGGAATTTCCAGACTTTAGGAGTTGAAGGATCGTACTGTTCATCCGAGATTGTGAATTCATTGGAGTGAAGAGATCCAGAGCTAGGACATGATAGAGATGCCACCAGTTGCATTTCCGTCAACTCAATGTCTAACCCTAGCGGATTGGTTACTGTAAACGACACAGTAACTGGCTCAGAGGTTGCCCTAACCTCCACACTTCGGGCATTCCCCTTGCGTTTCTGACGCTCCCGGTATTCTGCCTCTCTCTCTTCTTTATCTATCTCTGAAATTATCCTATCAATCATTTCATTACCAGAATGTGCTGCATTGGGATTGCTGGATTCTTCTTCGCTAGCACCATTGGTATCAACATTTGACGAGATAGATGATGCTCGTAACTCGGATTCAGCACAAATTATCATATCCTGCCACACAGACTCATCTCCTGTCCCAGAGGAACCCATTGCATTGGCAGCAATAGAATCGGCACGACCAAGAAGAACGGAAGCTTTGTCGCTGTTATCAGCAAAGATTCTTACCGATGAATCCTCTACATCAGGAAATCCAACGTTGGAGATTTCAATCTGTTGAAGGTCGTTGTTCAACTGACTTAAATTGCCCTGTCCGTTGCTAGGGTTGTATCCCATGCGATCAACTGCAATGAGAGCTTCAGCCTTTTCGTCTCTACAAATTTCAACTAGATGGTTCAAAAACTTTTGCTGACTTCTGACGCTAACTCGACCACCACCAGCACTTCCAATTAATTTGGCATAGAATTGCAGAGCCAGCGCGAATCGGCTCATCCCAAACAGCTGCGCCGCAAGGGCGCTATGGAGATGGCTCCTTAGCTCTCCCCATCTCTCTCCGTGGTAAACATAGAGAGACGCAGCGAAGCAGCGGACGGCATGACGATCTTGACCTGCACTTCGAAACATATGGCCGGCCATGAGCATGTGGAACGAATATTTGCGAATCATGCCAGCCTGATAATAGTGAGAAGAGCTTCGTTCAAGCAGCACTGCGGCACCCAACGGTGTTTCATGACTAGATGCAGACGCCAACAGGTCCGCCATTTCCATATGCTTGCCCTCGCAAATAGTACGAGCAGATGAAAGAGCAAGGCACAATCGTGTAGCCAACCGAGTTGCATAAGGTGCCTTACTAGGACGCACTCCAGGATTGGTGTCATCCTTTTCCTCATCCGCCGCGCGAGAATACGAGTACAACGCCGTCTCGATTGAGTGTTGAACATCGTAAGTATATTTGGACGGGTCGATCATGAACATGCACAGCACAATCATTTCCTGTACCGAGGCGTAGTATAAGTGAGCCTTGTCATGTTTGTAATCATCCTTGACGAGTCTATAAATGCCAAGTGCCGCGTCGTAATCTCTCATCAAAAAGAGTGTATCCGCCAAAAGCCGCGTTTGAGATTCTATGCTATCATAACGATACTTTGCACTATCCGGTGAGGCAAGCTTATTCGATTGATTGCCATCATTTCTATGTCTGCTAGCATCCGACATTACAGACGAAACACTTTCTTTCGGTTTTCTCCAAAAGCTCTTGATGACATTCTTGACACCCTTCTTGGCATTGGTCACGGTGGTATTGAGATTGGCAATGCGTCGTTCCACTGCAGGGACAAGACCGGTAGCAACCATGTTGGTAACATACCGACGAATGGCACGTTTATCAATAGGAGAAAGACATGCTCCTCGAATAGGCGAATTCTCCACACATGCCAAACTGGGACCATATTCCTTTGACATTGCATTCGCGACAAATGGTGTAGTTGGCCCCACATTCTCCCAATCATCCGTCTCACCCACTGACTTGTACCCATCACTCACTGCCACAGGCTCCGAAGAAAGGCTATTCAAACGTAACACCTGACAACACCCCGGACCAAATCTATCCCTCATCCGCTGCAATGCCCTCACCTCATCAAAATCCTTCGGACCATTGAAAACATCATGCAACAACAAAAATTCTCTCCGCACTCCATTCGGATCATACCGTCCATCATGATACGGCCGTGGCAAATGATGCACATTCGCCAACTCGGCAAAGCAATTTATATACGGTTCTGCAGTAGATGCAGCGAGGATTACCACGGATGGATTGCGAAACATTTCATGACCAATGCTATCCGTCGAACAGTCCAGTGTATGGCGAAATCGCAATAGCCATGGAGTATTGGGACGGGATGTCAATGAGATGGCGGTATCGGCGCATTCCTTCAATATCTCCTCTTGCTGCATTGGAAATGATTCATTATTGTCATTGTCATCAGTATCCGTGCGACTGGCGAGAGGAGCACTAGTCATGGACGGGATACCATCCGCCTTTCGTAACCGTTCCCCCTCCTCCTCTTCCTTCAACGCATCCACCACACAGGTTTCCAATTGTGTCAATTCTTCATCATCCCCTCCCTCTGTGCGATCCTCATCCCATACACAGGCACTTTCTCCTAGGGCACGTTCCGCCTCGATGTCGGGAACGTAACCTTCCATATCTTGGATAGACACAAAGTCCAATACAATTTGATCCCACTGTAGTACCATGGAGCGATTTGCCGATCGGAATGGTGGTAGTGGTGGTTCCAATTCATTATTTCTATTCTGACGAGAATTGTTATTGTTGTGAATTGTAGAGGAGGAGGATGAATTATTATTGCCAAAGACACGGAATAATTCCGTGAGTGTGGTATTATTCTTGGTAGCAATGGATTGTGCATCAGAGGTGGGTAGGATGAGGACTGTGTGACGTGTTTGACGGGAGGCGAGGACTGTGAGGGGTGGTTGGGCGTTGGCTCGTTTGTGTTGTTCGCGTGGTGGTCTTTGTGGTTGCTGCTGCTGTTGTTGTTGTTGTTGTTGTGTGGGTTGCTGCTGCTGTTGTTGCTGACGTGATACCGCTTTACTTCTTCTTGACGGAGATGACGATGGTTTTCTCTTTGGTGATGATCTAGGTGGCAACCCACCAATAGAAGTAGTAGTAGTAGTAGCAGTAGCAGTAGGAACAACTGGCGGCTCAGTAACAAGCGGAGGAGGAAGAAGAGGGGGCGAAGAAGCCGCAACCAAAGGATGTGCACTATTATCTGGTGTTTCCATCATGCCATCACTGGGCATGGAATGTGATATGGAATCCTTCATTTCAGTGGCGGGTGATCCTGTTGTCATTGTTGTTGTTGTTGGTTGAACATTCGTAACATCACCACCGTTAT
>Ga0209652_1002789_pt1 | contig 13256 bp, 7 predicted proteins | sample SaaInl74LU_5_DNA_FD_184641 | JGI IMG/M metagenome (GOLD analysis project Ga0209652, IMG submission 184641) | Marine microbial communities from expanding oxygen minimum zones in the Saanich Inlet - ESP_74LU_5_DNA (SPAdes) (version 2) | ecosystem: Environmental > Aquatic > Marine > Intertidal zone ...
GCGACGGGACCAAACAACCCGCCCGCAGAACCCAAAGATACAACTCCAAATTATTATTGTCGCCGCTTGCTTTCATTATTCTCATTAAATATCATGGCAGCCAACATAGTGCCCGTCGACGCTTCAGCTCATCACGCCATCGCCCCACTCCTCGGCGTGAACGATGCCATCGTATCAATCGCTGCCTTCCTCTCCGCAAAGGACTGCCTCAGTCTGACATGCACTTGCCGCAGCCTCTTGCGTGTCATCTCCAAAAATGAGGAAGCGCTTTTTGAACATCACCTAAGGCGTGACTTTCCCGAGGGAGAGGCGCTATCCTACGTTGCTGAGCAGAGGAATTTATCCCGAAAGAAATTGTATCGAGCTTTTCTTGGGAGGTGGAGTCTGCCAAAGCAGGCCGACTTAGAAATCAGGGCGGAATCCGAAGATTATGATTATGAGGGCGATAGGAACACTCGTATTCTCATTGAATGGATTCAACCTGCGAAAATTTCAGAGGAGAATTATGAGGGAGCAAAACTGTTGATCCCCAATGATGATGTGGATAACGTGGTCTTTATTGCCCGTGTGGGGGGAGCGGATAGCAAATGTGGCTCCCAATGCGCTCTATTGGGGTGGAATCCAGAATATGATCCAAAGAATGAGCAGCAACAGCTAATTATTGACAAAAGCTGGTGCGACGGCAAAATGGCGGATATTTCTCTGTCCCAAAACGAGGAGATTAATGAAGATTGGTGCTGTGGTGAAATCGATTTTGAGCAACTTAGAGAAGCTCTGCAGACTATGCACACACTCTCTCTTCACGCAATCGATTGTCAGAAATATCACGTCGCTTCTCTGTTGGACGATTCATCTATGGAAAATATGGGATACTACTCAGATGATGCAAATAGGACCTCCCAGCTTGAGCTGTATTATGGATTTAGATTGCCAACTCTCTGGGGTGTGCTTCCTACGTTCTCACCACGATACCTGAGCCGCAACAAGTTGACAGATCGCGACTTTCGCAACTTTGGAGCTAGAGGTCGGGAATGGGATAGTAACGGCGATCGTGCTATACTTGAACATATGCCTGTTGGGGGGATGCTTCAACTAGATAGTCTAGATAGTTGGGACAACATAGATGACAGTGGAGAATATTCAATTGACCTGTATCATCCTCAGAAAGGTGTGAACTTTAGCTTCCATGGCAGTGAGAGAGACAGCTTCCATGGCAGTTATGTAGAATCTTCGGTACAAAGGTCGCATCAAATTTGCAGCTTCTTGAGGGCATTGATGGAGCAAAAATGCCTCCCAATTGAACATGAGGTGCCTGAAGGGACTGACATTGTCGTACAGATGCCAGAATGGGTCCAATCAAAGAAGATACTCAGTACCATCATGTCATTTGCGTCATTTGAGGATCAGGCCTACAAATTGCGTCTCGTGTGTCGTCAGTTCGATGCAGCGGCATTGCAACAGCTAAAAGACAAGCTCGACGAAACCAAAGTGATTGGATTCAGTAGGGATGATGAAGTTTGCAGCTGGTTCAAAGCAACTGTGCGTCGTGGCTGGTCAGACAATTGCCTCACAAGCAAAGGAAGTGCAATTGAGGATGCATTGTGGCTAGCATCGTGCCGATGTCGCTTTGAGTACTGCTCGGACAATGAGAGCTGCAAAAATGCGGGTGAAAATTTGGAGTGCAAGGGCTACAGTTCCAAGTCCAAAAAGAAAGAAAATCATACCATCGACAAGGCATGGGCTCAGCAACGTTTGTCGGAGAAAGGTAAGGTGTACCTGACCGACGTCGATCCGGATGACTTTTCCTGGAAAAGTCCCTATTACTCTCGCTCAAATGGTGTAGAATGTTCATTTCAAGAGTATGAAATGAATCATTTCGAGCTATGCCGCATGGTAGAGCAAGGGTTTGGTTCAAACATGGCCGAGAGGTACGATGGTAGCCTAGTCTCTTTGCATTCGCTATTGAAAAAAGTATACGGCGTATCCAAGAGCATTACTTCCAGGCAATTCGTGCGTTCCATCTTCCTTGTCATTGCACGAGCCGATTTGAAGCTTCTTGACAACGAAAGTGAATCCGCAGAGAAAAAGGCACGCAGCACTCCCTCGGCGAAGGTTACAGTTGGAAAGGCAAAGTCGAACCTAACTGTCGAGAATGGCCACTACTCTCGCTCGAAGCAGATTTACCGCTTCTTTTCTGCAGACAATGTACCAATGGAAATTTGTGTTGAGGCCAGATGCAGTTATGAGTCCGGCTACCTTTAAGCTGCTTCTACCAATTCATGAGGAAGATGTATCATGATAAACAAAAGTAAAATATGATAGGCTAAGAGTAAATGTGGAAATAGAATGAAGACATAGGGCGATAGATGTAGTGAGTTTCCTAAACAACAAATACTACAACACCTAAGTGTATAATTAATGGCTCAATTGAGGTCCTCTCATTCAATTCTCTCATTTCTCTTTCCCTCGTGAGTGTGAGTAGGTCTACAACTGTGGTTCGATATCTTCTTACATCTGAAGACCTTTGTAACAAAATTGATGCATCCTCCGCTGAAAAAGACTTAGTGCCTGCTGAATCAATGACTCGGGAGTTCATTTATGTACTGACATGGCATGCAAGTAAATAAGATGTTGTGGGTAAAAAGATAACGAGGTACAACAAATATGAATGATAATAATAAGTGAAAGCTGTAGTTACCATAAGCTCTCTCTAACCAAATGCACCAATCAAAACTCCACGCATATTGTTCATTGCATCGTTCAAGCTTCAAATCATTTCACTCTTCCCCTTCCCCGCGGCGGTGATAAAAGAGATTAATGTTTGACATAAAAATTTGCTGCTTCCTCCCTCTGTTGACTTTTCGTTTCATCTACAGCAGCTTGGTGTCCACGAAGAGCCGCGGCAAAGTCTTCTTTGCTGATCTTTCCATCTGCGTAACACTCCTTCAGCGCTTGAATTGATTCGTCATGTCCGAGGTTAGCGGCAATGATATAATGTTTCGCTGCTCTTTCGATCCTCTCATGTTCCTCCTCGTAACATCCAAGATTATATCTAGCGTCGGGATGACCACCAATGGCAGCCTTTTCCAAATGATACAATTCCTTCTTTTCGTCCTTCTCAACACCTTCCCCCTCGAAATACAAAGTTGTCAGATTATATTGAGCAATCACATCACCCAATTCAGCTGATTTCGTCCAATAGTCGAATGCAACCTCATAATCTCCTTCTAGGTAGCGCACCATACCTATTTCATGCATAGCAATCGGATCATTCGATTCAATTCTCTTCATTAAATTCATTTTGGCTTCTTCATCTGTATTTGGCATCAGCTGCCGACAGAAAGGGCATGTTTCTTCAAGCCTACCTTCTATCTGGCGTAGCTTATTGGCGTACATACATCCGTTACAAAGGCGTTTACTGCAGCAAGAATATAACGTGAAGTTCTTTTTGTGAATCGAAAGAGGCAAACAGCAGATCGGGCAATCCCCCAGATGGCTGCTTTCAGGCTGTTTGAATAATATCTCGTCACGTAATTCAGATGCCCGCTTCTTGCATACCTGTAAATGCTTTGGTATATGATCTCTCTGACACTTCACACTGCAATATCTAACGAGATCGCAAACGTTACATTCCATCAATTTGATGTCATCGATTTCAGCGATGCCGCAAGAAGCACAAGACGTTTCGGCCACCTCTGCCTCTAAATCTGCGGTCGCCATATTCATAGGCACCACCGCAGAACAACTATGACAATATCGGACCTCGTCTCTGCACAGAGAGGACAATGACCTCAGATTTAGATACAGCAGACAGAGGCATCACTCCGAAAAACTTGAGGTCAGAGGGGTGTGAGAGGATTCTACATAGGAATCAATACGTGAAAAGCACCACCTTCTCTTTTTGGCGGTATGTATTTTGGATTTTCATTTGAATTTGGATTTACGATACTACAATAATCATAACCCCTAACCCACTTCATCTCGTCATTAGCAGAACAAAGAGACCTCAAGAACAGGGCAAGACCACGGACAGGAGCAAGACATGCCTCATGCAGCGTCGCCGAAGTTGATGAAATCAAATTGATGACATGTGATGCTTGTGCTCGATAGATATTGCAGCGATGCATGTCAGCAGGAGCATAGGCTACATCACGAAGCAATGTGCAAAGAATGGGCGGCTGAATTACGTGATGAGATTTATTTAGGCAGCCGGAAAGCACCCATCTTGGTGATTGCCCGATTTGCTTTTTGCCCCTTGATCTTTTGCTGCAGTACATTGATTTGTGTGGGATGTTTTCGTGCCGAGAAGTGTCCATTATGTCGGCACCCTGTGCAAGCTTATAAAGAATTCTACGACAAAGATAGAACAAATAGAATTGAGGCGAACGATCCGGTTGCAATGAGAGAAATGGGAGCGACGCTCTATCATGAAGAGGACTACGAGGCTGCGACTGACTATTGGACAAAGACAAAGGCAGCTGAATAACTTTGTCGCCTTATGGAGCTTAGTGGACATCTTTGGATATTTGCTTCGAGAGGACCTTTAGAGGATCATATCAAGAGAAGTCCATCAAGCACTGAATTTGGCTGTGTAGTATCCATACTACGGAAATAATACCATGGTCAATACTGTTTGCCCCCATCAAAGACTCACTCACTCAAAAGATGCCTGTCTTTTATTTTCGTCATTTGTCGCACCGAGTTTAGATTGTACAGAGGAATTAATATCTAATTCAAATTTGAACCCATCAACTAAAATATACCCCTTTCATAATTATTAAAATATAAACCCTTGTTACTATGTATTAATTATGAAAAGTAATATACCTGTGTAATTAATTGACCCAAACATAACATGAGGTATCACTTGTGTCGTTTGTCATTTTTGAATATTTTTGAATTTTTTGATTGAAGAGAACAACAGCTTCAGATTCGTCATCAACGCACCACCACGCATTGATGGAGGAGTGCTCGCTCGGTCGGCTCATAAGCAACACAATAAGATAGATCCGAAGCTTGGAAGGGTCTCATCCTACTAGATATATTATTATTGACGATACATCCTTCTCTATTGGAGGAGCGGCCGGCCCATCGTCCTAGATATCTCATTTCACAAATCTTTTGCACACATCACATCACTCAACAAAAAAATGACGAGAACCAACGGCCAAACCAACAAATCCAAATCCAGCATGACCATGAGGGTATTGCTCCTATTAACAACCACCTCATCTCCAATTATTACCACTACTACCAATGTGGTATCGGCATGGTCAGGCCTGCCATCACCAATGATGTCATCTCGTCTAACTGCATCATCCTCCACCATTGCTCACCCGTCAACTTGGATCCAAACCATCCGACACCCCAGCACGAGCGCTAACAGTAGAGGCGGAATGAAATTGTCCATGGCCAACAATCCAGAAGAGGAGGAACGTCGTCCAATTGCTAGGGAGGGAGAGTGGTCCGCTTATATGGATGAGAATTACAATCGCATTTATTATTTTAACCATGAGAGTGTGAGTTCGTTGTGTGCATGTCATATGTCTTTATCATTTCGTTTGTGTGACTGTATAATACTACGTCTATTGAAATCGATCCTTAGCCTGTTGGCTATTAATGTATTTGATCATTATAATACTTATTGGTTCAACACACATCATGTGCTCACTTTTGAATTTTGCATTTCCCTATTGATACTATAATATATTACAGGGAGAGAGCCTATGGGAGCCACCAACACCAACCTTTCCAGATGTCACCATGCTCTTGAACGATAACAATAATAACAACATGGGGGGAAGAACTGCCAACAACCCAAATGACGAACAACGTTTCAGTGGTGGACCTCCAGGAGAGGATATGCGACGAACAACAATGGAGGAAGACATGATGAGAATGGATATGGAAGAGGAAATGATGATGAGAAGGGAGGAAGAAGAACGCATGATGAAAAGGAATAATCCCATGCAGCAGGGAGGACAACCACGTGGAGGAGGTGGGGGTAATAATAATCCAATGATGGGAGGACCACCTAATGAATTGGTGCCTCCACCAAGAGGATCACGAGTTCCTCCTCGTGGAAGTGATGTACCATCTCCACAGCGTCAACAAGATCAAAACATGATGGGTGGTGGAGATCGTCGTCCACAGGTGGATCAAATGATGGGTAATAGTGGTGGAAGAGGTGGTGGAGGAAGACCTGATCAAAACAACATGATGGGTGGAAGAGGTGGTGGTGGTCAAGATATGATGGGAGGAAGAGGTGGAAGAGGACCTGACCCAATGATGGGTGGGAGAGGTGGAGGAAGAGGTGGTCGTGGTGGTCCACAGGATCCAATGATGGGAGGACGAGGACCACCTGGTCAAAACATGATGGGTGGAAGAGGACCTGGTCCACAGGATGCAATGATGGGCGGGAGAGGACGAGGAGGTCCTGATCAAATGATGGGAGGGAGAGGACGAGGAGGACCTGATCAAAACATGATGGGAGGAGGTCGTGGTATGGGTGGTAGAGGACGAGGAGGAAGGCCGGATCAAAACATGATGGGCGGTAGAGGAGGAGGACCTGATCAAATGATGGGTGGAAGAGGAGGAGGACCTATGGACGGACGATTCCCACCTCCTGGACGTGATGGTCCAATGCCTCCTCCGCCAGGCTTCGAAGGGCCGGGCTTTGATGATATGATGGGCGATCCCTTCCAGATGCGTGAGCCACCAATGGGTGGACCGGATGGACGTGGTGGACCACGGGTAGGGGCATCTCAAAGCTTTGGTGGGCCTGGAATGGGAGGACCGAGGGGCAGATCAGCTGCAAGTTTTGGAGGAGGACCTGGTGTGGTAGCAGGACCAAGGGGCGGGGTTGGAGCTCCACCACCACCTTTTGATGAACCACCCTTTCCATTTCCTCAGCAGCAACAGCAGGGAGGACCACCTCAGCAACAAGAACGCCCCAAAACATTCTACGAAATACTTCAAGTTCCACGCACAGCCACCCGTGCTCAAATCAAACAATCCTATACTAACCTTGCACGTAAATACGATGTCAACACCTCCGGGCCAGGTGGTGTAGGTAGCGAAGCAGCTGTACGCAATAATGGGAAACGAAACTCTAGAGAATTCAATGAAATTGCACGTGCCTGGATGGTCTTATCTGATTTAGCATCGAGGGAACGTTACGATCGCCAATTGGAGATGGAGGATCAAGAGGAGGAGGAGTATCGTAGGAGAATGATGATGATGGAAGGACGAGGAATGATGATGGACGATGAGGAGGAAAGGGAACGTCTTTGGATGGTGGATGAGCAGGAAAAACGACGTGGTAGAATGATGGATTTTGATGATGAGTTCGATGATGATAATAAATTCAAGAGGCGAGGAAAGCCAATGGATGATGTTGATGAAAATGACGGAAACAAGTTTCAGCAACGTCAATGGAATATGGGAGCTCGTCCTCTAGTTATTGACGAAGATGCCGAACTGATGGCCCAACGTCGTGAACAGGAGCTGGCCGAGAAGGCTGAACAGGATGCCATGCTACAAGAGAAGGCACGTGAGATGCAAAAACGCAAGTTTGAGGAAGATCGTAAACGTGAGGAGAGGCGCAGGGCATCATCGGAACGGGATGTTGTTCAAGATAAGAAGCCAGCGGAGTTTAGTCAGCAGCAGCAGGATTTGAATGTATTGATGGGAAATATGAAGAAGAAATTTGGCGAGAAGAAGATGGATGAAGCCTCAAGAGTGCAGGATGAGTTGAAGAGGATGCAAAGTATGGGTGGACGTAGCAGCCCTCCTTCTGGCGGTGTTGGTGGCTCATCAGCAGCTGCGAGTAGAGCCCCTGCAACATCAACGGGTTCAAGACCGCAGAGAACTCCAGGAACTGCGAGACGTGGGGGAGTGTTGTTCCCCGGGAAGGGTGGCGTTGTGGTAGAAGATCAACAATTCGTTGCCAAGGATATCTTGCTTGATAAAATGATGGGTAGAGATTCATCTGCCAAATCCCCTCCATCCCAAGAACAGCCAAATCAGCCGAAACAGGCCAAGTTCGTCTCTTACGTGCCTCCCGAAGATGAAAGTGTTGGAATGCCTGACAACTTTCAATCACCTCCAGCAAAAGGGCCGCCCGCTCCAATTTCTGGAGACCGTGAGCGTGAACAAGAGCGCCTCAGGAACATCAAGGCGACGGGTATGGGCAAGGCGCAAGATCCAAGTGGTCCATTCGCTCCCACAAACGCAGGCGGCCCCCCTCCACCCATGAAGACATCTACGAATACTCGAGAGCAACAGCGCCTTCAGAATTTGAACCCATTCAGCAAGCAAGCGGCACCGTCAACTACTGAAAGGTCCACTCTACCAGGGCCAAATGCCCCTCCTTCGTCCATGAAGACATCAACGACTACTCGTGAGCAACAGCGCCTTGAAAATATGGGAGCAGTTGGTGGTAGAGGAACAGGTGGAGCGAAACAAGCAATGAAGCCACCCGCAGGAAGAGGTCCCAAGCCTAAACTCAGTATTCAACAGCTAGAGGAAGCGCACAGGGCTGAGATGAACAAGTTGAGGAGACAAATGCAAGAAGATGCTGAAAAGAAATTGGAAGAAGAAATTGTTAACATTGCCAAGATCCATGCGTCAGAAATAAACAAACTGCGAGAGCAGCTTGATGGAAGAGGAGCCAAACCAGGACCTGGGCTCGACGGTGAAATTCGAATGTTGAAGATGGCCCAGCAAGCCGAGCTTGGCCGTATGAAGCAGGAGATTGCGCAAGCGATGGAAAATGATCACGCCGCAAGGATTAAAAAGATGGAAGCTGCTCACGAGGCAGAAATTGACCAGATTTTGTCAGATTCAGATGGTGCAGTGGTTCGCCTTAGGTCGGAAATTAAAGCCTTGAAAGAAGCCCACGCTGCTGCATTGGAGAGTATGACGGCAACCCATGAGTATGAGATGCAGCAACTCCGCGCTGACTTGGAAGCAAGGTCGACAGAGCTCTCACAATTCCATCAAGAGGAGATTGAAAAGTTGACTCAAAGTGGGAAGGCTGCATCCGTTGCTAGCACTTTTGACTTCCAAAAGAAATCAATGGATAACTTGAATGTTCAGCACAAGAAGGAGATACAAGCAATGGTGACTCGGCATGAGGCGGATATGGAGCAACTGCGCAAGGATTTGGAAGCAAAGTCAATCCGTGACACGAAAGCTAAAGTGGAGGAAGTCACAAAGTCAATGGCCGCAAAGCACAAGGCAGATATGGACATGATGGCTGCCCAGCACAGAGAACAGATGCAATCGCTCGTTCAGAGTGAGCTCAACAGGCTTCACAAGGACCACCTGCAAGAGTTAGAAGAGGCAAGGGCCGAAAAGATGCGTCTGCAGCGAAAGGCTGAGAGAGCAACGCGTGAGTTGAACAAACCTGACTCCACCATGTCTGAGAGTCAAAAGCTTGAAATGGTTCTCGATAGTTTCGAAGGTGTTTATGATCAGACTGTTATTGGCAAGCTAAAGGAAGATGTGAAGGCACGCGAATCAGAGCTGAACAACAAAATCGCGCAGAGCTCCCAGCAAATCTATACCTTGCAGTTGAAGCTCGATACCAACAAAGACGCCGAGAAGAAACTCAAATTCGAACTTAACGCTCTAACTCAATGGAAAAAGAATGCAGAGGAAGAGTTGAAGAGCATGCGTCAGAGAACGAAAGATCAGAGTAATGAGGTCGTGACACTGAACAAGACCATTGAAAACATGAATCAGGAAATTTCTCAACTAGAGGGACAGCTGGATCGTGTGACAAAAGAGAGTGACGCGAATAAGAAGGAGATTTCGGAGTTGACGCAGTGGAAGCAGACTGCCGAAATGGAGCGAGTGCAGTTAGAAAAGGAGCTTAAAGCCAAGGATGTGCAAATTGGCGATCTTCAGTACAGCTTAGATGAGGCAAACATTGATATCGCTATTCTAGTGCCTGAGGTAAGATGTCTCTCGCTGAAGTTGTGTGCATTCTTCTCTGTCTTTCATACCTAATTGATTTGTATCTATTATTCGTTTGAATCAGGTCGCTCGTCTGCAAGAAATCGAAAAGAAGTTGAATGGTTTGGTAGAGAAGAGTGCGGTAGATTTCAACCAACTAAAAGAAAAGGCGGATGCCCTGACAGCTCAGTACGAGAGGGAAAACAAATCTTCTGGAGACGAAGTGCAGAAGTTGAAGAGCTTGCTCTCATCTGAGCAGGCCAAGAGCACCGAGTCCATCCAGAAGTTGAAGGAAGAGCTCAGAGTCAAAGAGACTGAAATCTCCAAAATGCAGGGCTCAACGGGTGATAGGTCCAAGGCAATTGCTGATATGGAGGCAAAACTAGAGCAAGCGCGCAGACAGAGTGAAAAGGTGTTCGAGGAAAACAAGAAGAAGATTGAATCGATGAATGTTGCATTCGATAAGGAGATGGAGAGAAGTAAGGCTGCTCATCAGGCAGAACTTGAACGCCTCAAACAAAGCTTGCAGAAGGACATTTCTGCACTTCAGCGAGATTTGAATGCCCGATCAAATGTTATTACTGACCTGCAGGCAAAGTTGGATGCATCAACAACATCTAACAAGAAGTTGCAGGGTGAAGTCGTAGGGCTTCAGAGTGCCCGTCGTTCCACAGAGTCGATGCTCAAAGAAAGTTCGCAAAGTCTGCAGAGAAGTGAGCAGGAAATTGATCGATTGACCAAGCAGTTCCAAATGGTGAAGCAGTCCGATGCCTCTAACAATGCCAAGATAGAGAGTCTGAGGACAGAGTTGAACGACAAATCTGCCTTGCTCAACCGACTTCAATCACAAGTGAACTCTTCATCGTCGGAAAAAGAACGCCTCTTGACTGACTTAAACCAACTGAAGCAATGGAAGGAGAAGTCACAGGCTGCCTTAAATGAATTGTTCAGTCAAGTTTCGCAGAATCAGGGAGGTCAAGTTGATGATATTTCTGATATGGTGACGAGAATCAAGAAAGAGCTGAGCCAGAAAGATACGCAGTTGAATCAAGCCCAGTCTGCCACTGCTGCTTTGTTGAACAAAAAAGACACGATTGTCAGCGCCAGTGCCGCCGCCCCCATTCCCGCTCCAGCAGCACCTCAAGCATTCACTCAAGGACAGGAAATTGGCTTCGGATTCAGTGCTAGAACTAAGCGAACTTTGCCGCCTCAAAACACGACACCTCCACCGAGTCAGTCTTCTGCAGCAGCGAATCAACAGCCAAGTGACTCCGGTCCTATGTCTGGGTGGGCTGGATATAAGCACAAGCAGTGGGGTGGCTATCTAGATAATCTCTCTCAGACGGCTCAATCAACCACTCTGACAGCCGCTCCAGTGTCAAAGAAGAGTGATTATAAGGAAGCCGAGAGAGAATACTTGCTAGAAGCAAAGTCTTTGGCAGCGGTAGTTTTACAGAGCTTCGAGGATGCAAGGAAGTTGAAGGGACAGGGTCAAACGTATCAAGATGCTTTAGCAAAAGCAAACCAAGAGAAGGCAAAAGTTGACGACCTACTTGCCAGGGCAAGAGAAATGAAAGAATTGAATGAGAGGACGTCGATGAGCCCTTAATTATACACTTAGGTGTTGCATAGTATATGTTATTTAGGAAAATTACTACATCGATCACTCTACTGTATGTCTTCATTCTATTTACGTGTCTTCTTAGTTTATCATGTATATTTTCCATCATAAATGGTAGAACAGATGGTACAATACCGCATTCGATCGAAGCAGCTTGGGAACGGCTCAGTAATCGGAACTGCTCCTGGACTCAATACAAATCTCCATTGATACATTGTCGGCAGAAAAGAAGCGGTAAATCTGCTTCGAGCGGTAGTAGTGGCCATTCTCGACAGTTACGTTCGACTTTGCCTTTCCAACTGTAACCTTCGCCGAGTGGGTGCTGCGTGCCTTTTTCTCAACTGATTCGCCTGCGTTGGCAAGAGGCCTCATTTTTGCTCGTGCGAGGACAAGGAAGATGGAACGCACGAAATGCCTAGAAGTAATGCTCTTGGATACGCCGTAGTCTTTTTTCAATTGTGAATACAGAGGGCGAGGGGCGAGATCACCATCGATATCGTACTTTCTCATGTTTGATCCAAACCCTTTCTCTACCATGCGACATAGCTTGAAATGATTCCTTTCATACTCTTGAAATGAGCACTGTACAGGGTTTGAGCGAGGAGGATCTTCGCCGGTCAGGTACACCTTACCTTTCTCCGACAAACGTTGCCGGGCCCATGCCACATCGATGGTATGAGTTTCATTCTTTTTGGACTCGGAATTGTATCCCTCGCACTCCAAGGGTTGGCCCGCAGATTTGCAGCACTCTTTGTCTGAGCAGTACTTATCATGGCAACGGCACGATGCTAGCCACAATGCATCATCAATTGCACTTTCTTTGCTTGTGAGGCAATTGTCTGACCAGCCACGACTTACAGTCGCTTTGAACATACTCTTGCCACCACACTCACCATAAGACCTATTGAATCCAATCACTTTGGTTTTATCAAGCTTTTCTTCTAGCTGCCGCAATGCCGCCGCATCAAATTGACGACACACGAGACGCAATTTGCCTGCCTGATCCTCAAATGATGCATATGACATGACGGTACTGAGTATCTTCTCTGATTTAACCCACTCTGGCATCTGTACGACAATTTTTGTCTCCATTGCAGGCACCTCATGCCCGGTTGGGAGGCATTTTTGCTCCATCAATGCCCTCAAGAAGCTGCAAATTTGATGCGACCTGTGTACTGAAGATTCTCCCTCACCTCCACGGAAGCTAAAGTTCAAACCTTTCAGAGGATGATAAAGGTCAATTGAATATTCTCCACTCTCATCTATGTTGTCCCAACTATCTAGCTGAATCAGTGCATCAATTGGCATATATTCAAGTATAGCACGATCGCCGTCACTATCCCATTCCCAATCTCCAAAGTTGCGAAAATCATCATCTGTCAACTTTTTGCGGCTCAGGTATCGTGGTGAGAACGTAGGAAGCACACCCCAGAGAGTTGGCAATCTAAATCCATAATACAGCAAAAGCTCGGAGGTTCTTAACTCCCTATTTGAGTTGTATTGCGTATCTTCCATAGATGTATCGTCCAACAGAGAGGCGACTTGATATTTCTGACAATCGATTGCGTGAAGAGAGAGTGTGTGCATGGGCTTGAATGCTTCTGTAAGTTGCCCAACATTAATTTTTCCAGTGCACCAACCTTCATTAATCTCCTGGTTTTGGGACAGAGAAATA
>Ga0209652_1002795_pt1 | contig 13237 bp, 12 predicted proteins | sample SaaInl74LU_5_DNA_FD_184641 | JGI IMG/M metagenome (GOLD analysis project Ga0209652, IMG submission 184641) | Marine microbial communities from expanding oxygen minimum zones in the Saanich Inlet - ESP_74LU_5_DNA (SPAdes) (version 2) | ecosystem: Environmental > Aquatic > Marine > Intertidal zone...
AAACTCTTCATCGTAGAATCTTAAAAAAATATTCATGCCGATTAAAGACTTTCCTCAAAGGTTATATCTCAGGTGTTTTTGTGTTTGTTTGTTTCTCTTTACATCTTGCGATGCAAAGTGAACGCGCTGTCAATATTTATTCTCAATATATCAATGAACTTAATCTTTTCAGATGCTTTCCGAAGGTCATGTTTTGTATCACACTTATCGGTTTAGCGGGTGCAAATATACAATCTGAATTCTCAATTAACCAAACCAAAATTCAAAAAAAAGAGAGATATTTTTGAACTTTTTATAACCTATTGAAATGGTGAGTATTGTGTCTGCGTTATTTTTAAATAAGCGCGCTGTAGTCCTGTTAAATTTATAGACAGGGGCAACAAGTATATAGTGTTGCCGTTGATTTGTGGCTCAGTAATGGATTAAAACGCAAACAATCCTACTGAGGTGATGAGGGCTCTGGAACCAATTGATCTGCTTTGGACCAATAGCTTTCTAAGGCCAAAATATCAATTGGGTAAAACGGTTTCTGGGACTCCAAGAGTTGATCCCTAAATGCCCGTTGTAAAATGTCTTCTATATAATAGTCTTCTTTGGAGGCAAATGGTCGGTAAGGTTCTTTGAGACTGATGTCGTACCAGCCAGCGACCCGATCGTACCAAAACGCGTTCCAACCCGAGCGGAAGGTCTTGATCAGGTCAAAGGTAGTACGCCCGGTTTGCCGCTCAACGAGCTTGACTAATATTCGTCCTTCGCTACGGGAAAATTTACGGAGCGTGGCGGTGAATTCTTCTTCGACATATTTTTGTATCCTTCTGGTGTATTTTTTTTGTGCGCTTTTTCCGGAAAGCCCCCCCAATCGTTGCTCCATTATGGTCAGTCGGTCACTGGCCAGTTTGGCATAGGGAAACACTTTGAGGGTCTTACGGCGCAGTATGATGTAACGCCGGCGTTCTTCCATATTACTAAAAGACAAACGCTTTAAAAGAACGACTTCATTGAGGTCTATTTGTTCGTGCGCTAAACTATCGCCTTGAATGACATAATAGAAATCAGGCCCCTCTGGGGCGTATAAATCAGGATCATCTTCTGGATTAATATAGGCAGAATCGATGTGTTTTGTGGCCATCGGTGCCTCTTCTTCAAAAGAGATGTGGACTTGGGCACTCACCAATAATGGCCCGATGAGCAGCAGTACATGCAGACCATATAGGCGTATTAGTGTGTTATATTGTGCTTGGGTCATGTTGAATATCTCTGTACAAATTTACGGAATTGGGAGCCGAATCCTGTGAAGATTTTGCTATTTTTAGGCCAAAGAAAACAAAACATTATGGCCAAATCTATCCTGAACAAAGCATCTTTAGACTTTTTAGAACGATACCTTAATAATGCTTCGCCAACGGGCTATGAATGGTCTGGACAGAATATCTGGATGGATTACATGAAGCCTTATGTCGATACTTTTATCACCGATACTTATGGCACTGCTGTAGGAATCATCAATCCAGATGCGCCTTATAAGGTAGTGATCGAAGGTCATGCCGATGAAATATCGTGGTATGTTAATTATATCAGTGACAACGGGCTCATTTATGTGGTGCGCAATGGCGGAAGCGACCACCAAATCGCACCGTCAAAAGTAGTTTCTATCCATACCAAAAATGGTATTGTCCCGGGTGTTTTTGGTTGGCCTGCCATCCATACGCGCAAGACCGGTAAGGAGGAGACCCCTACCCTTGAGAATATATTTATTGATATCGGTGCCGAGGACAAAAAGGAAGTCGCTGCCATGGGCGTGCATGTGGGCTGTGTGATTACCTATCCCGATGCGTTTCATGTTTTGAACAAAGACAAATTTGTGTGCCGCGCGATTGATAACCGTATGGGCGGATTTATGATTGCCGAAGTTGCGCGCTTATTGCACAAAAACAAAATTAAATTGCCTTTTGGTCTCTATATCACTAATTCGGTTCAAGAAGAAATTGGCCTGCGTGGAGCCGAGATGATTGCAGAGCGCATCAAGCCGAACGTGGCCATAGTTACCGATGTCACCCACGACACGACCACGCCGATGATCAATCAAAAGACACAAGGTTATGCCAAGATTGGCGAAGGCCCGGTTATCGCCTATGCCCCTGCCGTACAACAAAATTTGAGAGACCTTATCGTGGCTACGGCCGAGGAACATAAAATTCCGTTTCAACGCGCAGCCTTATCCAGAGCTACGGGAACCGATACAGACGCCTTTGCCTACAGCAATGGCGGTGTGGCGAGCGCCCTTATTTCTTTACCGTTGCGTTATATGCACACCACGGTAGAAATGGTCCACAGAAAAGATGTGGAACATGTCATCTCGTTAATTTACCAGAGTTTATTGAATATCAAGGATGGTGACACCTTTAGTTACTTCAAATAGATGAATCCAATAGGGCGTCATGGCTTTTGGTGTGTGCTGCTTATAGGCTTTTGTTTGCTGCCCGCTGAGGACTTATGGGCTCAAGCGCATTCAGATCTACCGCGTTCTACTTCGGTCTTGAGATTTGAGGCTCTTTATGGCCAATCGGCAGAAGCCAATGATTTTTTCCCTGAGCGTAGTCCCCAATACAGCCTTGTTGCCGCTTACGGCTATCGGCCGAATCTCAACGACACTTACTGGGCAAAGACCCTAAATGGCATGGAGGTTGGGCTCTTGGGCATGTACACTAATTTGGGTAATCCAACGGCATTAGGTGCTTCTTTTACGCTATTGCCTTATGTGCGTTTCCCGCTCTTTGGCACCTGGACCAATAAAATTAGGGCGCAGTTTGGACTGGGGGCCACTTACTTTGACACCGTTTACGACCAGGACACTAACTTTTTTAACCAAGCCGTCACCACCCCTATCACCTGGGCTTTCAGAGGCAGCGTTCATTATGACTTCTGGCGATTTGATGCTTGGCAATTTGGCTTAGGTGGTGTTTATAACCACCAATCCAATGGACACACTAAGTTGCCCAATCAGGGACTCAATTCTTTTTTGTTATCGTTGAGTGCGGAACATTTAATAGGGCGTTCAGACAGAACTATAGATCTGTCGCCGTCGCAACAACAGACCGTGGCTGACCACGCAAACCCAGACAATGAATCCGGTCAGGACACTCCTCAGGCTTATCTTGAGGCGCGCTTTGGGTTTGGGACGGGTATATTTGCTTTGGCCTTTAACGACCTGCGTCCGGTACGCACCGTGGAACTAACTTATGGTAAGATGCACCAAAGAACCTTCAAATGGGGTGTTGGGTTGCAGTACCGTTTTTACCAACATTATTACGACTACATCAAGGGCAACGAATCCTTGGTACAGGATGGTGCTGAATTTGCCGATTTTCGGTCTGCGCCTGGGCGCTATGCAGCCAATATTGGGCTACATCTCGATGGCGAACTGTTGCTCAATCATTTTGGGATCAATGCACAACTCGGGGTTAACCTATATAAGCCCGCCTATAATATCGATTGGCGCATCAACCAAGGCTGGGACTATCCCCCACGAGAATTGCCGCCCAACTGGGTTTTAGGCCAATACAACACCAAATTTGAACTCAAAAAGCACATTTCTACGCGTTTGGGTTTGCGCTATTACCTCTGGAGTCAGGCCCTAAAACCGGTCCAAAACATCTTTGTCGGGGCGCACCTCAATGCTAATTTTGGTCAAGCCGACTTTAGCGAAATCAGCGTTGGATATGTATATGCTTGGGATCGCTAGAAAGCGATTAGTCCTGCTGATTTAAATAGGACAATACGTTTTGCTCAATGCGCTGCTGTATATCGGTTGTATCTGCTTTGACAAATGGCGTACCGGTAATGTTCTCATACAATTCAATATAACGCTCAGAGACACTCTCGATGTAGGCATCACTCATAAAAGGAACAGTTTGGCCTTCTTGACCCTGAAAATTGTTTTCTATAAGCCACTGGCGGACAAACTCTTTAGAGAGTTGCTTTTGGGGCGCGCCATTTTCTTGTCGTTCTTGATAACCTTCTTTATAAAAATAGCGCGATGAATCCGGGGTATGAATTTCGTCAATCAGCACAATTTCTCCATCCCTGGTTTTACCAAATTCGTATTTGGTGTCTACCAGGATCAGGCCGCGGGCATCGGCAATTTCAGAGCCACGGGCAAAAAGCAATTGGGTATAGCGTTCTAATACCATGTAATCTTGATGACTCACAATACCTTTGGCTAGAATATCGGCCTTAGAAATATCCTCATCATGGTCGCCCATTTCTGCTTTGGTGGCTGGGGTAATGATTGGCTTAGGGAAACGGTCGTTTTCAATCATATCCTCGGGCATGGCTTCTGCACATAAAAACCTGTGCCCTAACTTATATTGACGCGCCGCATGACCACTAAGGTATCCACGAATGACCATCTCGATTTTGAAGGGTTCACAGGCCTTGCCAATGGCTACGTTGGGATCTGGCGTGGCGATTAACCAGTTCGGAACCAGATCTTGCGTGTCTTGCATCATCTTGGTCGCGATCTGATTGAGCATTTGTCCTTTGTACGGAATTCCTTTAGGCATCACTACATCAAAGGCGCTGAGCCGATCAGTGGCGATCATGACCAAAAGATCATTGTCTAAATGATAGACTTCGCGGACTTTACCTTTGTAAACGCTTTTTTGTCCGGGAAAATTAAAATTTGAGTCGGTAATGGTTTGGCTCATGCTAGTTATGATTATCTATAGATTTGTATGCCGCAATAACTTCTTTGACCAGGCGGTGTCGGATCACATCACTATCGTCGAGATAGACCATGCCCACCCCTTCGATATCTTTGAGAATAACTAAGGCTTCTTTGAGCCCCGAGGTCACGCGCCGTGGCAGGTCGACCTGACCTGGGTCGCCCGTAATGATGAACTTGGCGTGTTTGCCCATACGGGTCAAAAACATCTTCATTTGACCGTGGGTTGTATTTTGGCCCTCATCGAGAATGACAAATGCGTGGTCTAAGGTGCGTCCCCGCATAAAGGCCATCGGCGCAATTTGCACCACCCCTTTCTCGATAAACGAATTGAGCTTTTCGGCCGGAATCATGTCGCGCAGTGCATCGTACAAAGGTTGCATATAGGGGTCGAGCTTTTCTTTGAGGTCTCCAGGTAAAAATCCTAAGTTTTCTCCCGCTTCAATGGCGGGGCGCGTCAATATGATGCGCTTGACTTGTTTTTCTTTTAGGGCCTTAACCGCCAGGGCAACGGCTGTATAGGTTTTACCCGTTCCGGCGGGTCCTATGGCAAAGACCATATCGTTTTTCTGGCTGAGGGTTACAATCTTCTCTTGGTTTGGGGTCTGTGGCTTGATATGGCGTCCATTGACCCCATGCAAAAGCACCCCGTCTGTATGCGTTTTGTAAGTGTTTTTGGTTTCGCTCATGATGATGCCTTCGATCACATGTTTGTCCATGTTGTTATACCGTCCAAAATAGGCTACCAATTCGGCTATGCGCTCCGCAAATACTTCTAGGATCTCTTGATCCCCATAGGCCGATATTTTTTGGCCTCGAGCAACAATTTTGAGTTTGGGATAGAACTTTTTGATCAGGTCAATGTGGGCATTTTGGTTGCCAAAAAAGTCACTTGCACTGACATCGGTGAGTTCTATAATGAGTTCGTTCAAAAGCGGTCCTTTATTAAGCGAATTAATGTTATTGTAAATATAGTTTTTACCTTCACAAAAGTACCTTATTTTTGCAAGGCTTGTATCAACAAAATATCAACAATCTATGGCGCTGCCCATCATTACTTTGACCACCGATTTTGGCGAAAAGGACCCCTATGTGGGTGCGGTCAAAGGGGCTATTTATAGTGCCTTACAGGGGGTGCCTATAGTCGATATATCGCATGGCATTTCACCATTCCATATTACCGAGGCAGCCTATGTCATTGAAAATGCCTACGCCAGTTTTCCAAAGGGCACGATTCATATTATAGGTGTGGATGGAGAGTTAACTCCCGAAAACCGGCATATCGCTGTGGCCTTAGATGGTCATTATTTTGTCTGTGCTAATAACGGCATCATGTCCCTGCTCTCCAACACGATCAAACCCGAGCAAATCGTTGAAATTAATATCCATGACCGCATGGAGGGTAATTTTCCAATGCTCGATGTATTTGTTGCTGTGGCCTGTCATATCGCACGTGGGGGTAAGCTTGAGGTCATTGGCAAGGTGATCCCTAAGTTTAAGACCCTTGTTGGCGTGAAACCCGTAGTGAATTCAGACAACACCCAGATTATAGGAACCGTGATTTATATAGACAATTACGGCAATGTGGTCATCAATATCCAGAAAAACCTATTCGATAAGGTGGGCAAAGGCCGCGCCTTTAAAATTTCGGCACGCACTGTCGTTATTAGAGATATTCATACGCGGTATAGTGAGGCCATTAATTTTGACATTCCTGCGGATCGCCGGGAAGAAGCAGGCAAAAAGCTGGCCATTTGGAATTCGTCTGACTACCTGGAACTCGCCCTTTACAAGAGCAATCCTACCTCAGTAGGCAGTGCTGCAACCCTATTTGGTTTAGAATACCGCGATACGGTTACGGTCAATTTTGAGTAGAAAAATCATTTTGTTGCCCCAACGCACTGGCGTAATGACTCAGGCGTGTGTATGGTCGTTTTCTGACTTTTCCAGCGGTTACCCAAATACACTTATAAACATAAACTTCAGCCTAAACTAAGGTTCAAGGCCGCTCACATTTTTTCCAGCTTTGTCCCCCGAAGGCTTAAACGTTTATATAGGTTTCGATTAGCGGCTTAAATACACGCGCAGAGTCGCGGGTTTGTCCGCCGAAATACATTCTATAGTTGGCCTTGGGTGTTGATAAGTTTGTTTTTAAGGCCCCTTCATTATAAATATATTTGTATTAGCCCAAGAGGTGCCATTGTTAGAGTGTTAATCAGAAATGTCCATTACATGAAATTTATTGTCAGCAGTTCGTATTTATTAAAACAACTTCAGGTTTTAGGAGGCATCATCAATAACAACAACACCCTCCCTATTCTAGATCACTTTTTGTTCCGCTTGGAGCAATCTACCTTGGAGGTTTCGGCTTCGGATTTAGAAACCACCATTGTCGCCCAATTGGACGTCGAAAGTCTCGAATCGGGCAAAGTTTGTGTGCCCGCTCGTTTGTTACTCGACACGCTCAAAACATTTCCTGAACAACCCTTGACTTTTACCGTCGAAGCCAACCATACGATTGAAATCAGTTCCAATAGTGGGAAATATGCCTTGGCTTATGCCTCTGCAGAGGACTTTCCTAATACCATTACACTAAAAGACCCAAGTACTGCAGCCATTACAGGCCACGTCTTGGCAACGGCCATCAGCAAAACGATTTTTGCCGCTGGGAACGATGATCTGCGCCCGGTGATGAGTGGCGTCTTTTTTCAATTGGCTACAGACGGCTGCACCTTTGTGGCCACCGACGCCCACAAATTGGTTAAATATGCGCGCACCGATGTGATGGCTCCGGCCACTGCCGAATTCATTATGCCCAAGAAGCCTTTGAATCTGCTTAAAGGGATTTTGGCGGGTAGTGAGGAATCCGTTACCATCGAATACAACGAAAGCAACGCCAAATTCAGCTTTGGCCATATGATCATGATTTGCCGCCTGATTGACGGCAAGTACCCTAACTACGAGGCGGTAATTCCTAAAGAAAACCCAAATCGCCTAACCATCGACAGAAACTTGTTTTTGAACAGCATTCGTCGGGTGAGTATTTTCAGCAACAAAACCACCCACCAGATCCGTTTGCGCATCGCCGGAGCGGAACTCAATATTTCTGCCGAAGATTTGGATTACAGCAATAAGGCCGAAGAGCGCCTGACCTGTGATTATCAAGGGGATGACATCCAAATAGGTTTCAATAGCCGCTTTTTATTAGAAATGCTGGGGAATTTGACTTCTGACGAAGTGTCTTTGGCCCTGTCATTGCCCAACCGTGCGGGTATCTTGACCCCGACCGATGGCTTAGACCAAGGCGAAGTGGTTACCATGTTGGTCATGCCCGTGATGCTTAATCAGTAAGCCACAGGTCTATACAACCCCTCTTGGATTAAAGTATTTGCCCTTAGGATGACGCATAAATTATCGTAAGTCGACACATAAAAAAAGCCCTCACTAGAGGGCTTTTTTTATTTAATAAATTTGATGCTGCCATAATAATAAGGCAGCTCTCCATTAGAGGCCTTTATGGCATTTAAGATTGGAAAGACCACAGAGGCTAGTCCTATGAGTACCAGCATGACAATACCAAGTCCTAACAATAAAATGGCAGGAATACTCAGGATCGCATATACCCAAAGGGTCAATTGAAAATTAATGATGGCCTTGCCATGGGTGTCCATGTCCACAATTTTGTCTTTTTGGGTCAGCCATAATATAAGCGGGACAATCAAACCTCCAACGCCCGTTATCGCCGACAAGAGTTGTGCTAGGTGGGTAAACATGAGCAATTGGGTGTCAATTTTTTTGCCAAAAGGATCATTTACATACATCATCATTGATTTAGATTTTTAAAATTAGAAAAAATGTGGGCGTAAAACAGGTTATTTAAAGGCTAATCGATGTTCTGCAGCCAAAAGAGGCGTCTTTGGTGTGATTATTTATATTTTTGCACCCATGAAGTACTTAGATACGATTGTGGCCTTAGCGACGCCCCCTGGCAGTGGCGCCATTGCTGTGGTGCGTTTGTCTGGCCCAGAGGCCATTAGCCTGGCCCACGCGGTTTTACATCTGGTGAGCGGCAAAGCCTTTGACCAGCAGCCAAGCCATACGGTCCACCTGGCCGATCTTATCGATGGCCAGCGGATGATCGACCAAGTATTGGCTACCATCTTTGTTGGTCCCAAAAGTTATACCGGCGATGATGTGGTCGAACTCTCCTGTCATGGCAGTGTATTCATCCAACAAGCCATTATACAATTGTTCATTGACCGGGGCGCACGTATGGCCAACCCAGGAGAATTTACCCTCAGGGCATTTTTGCATGGCAAAATGGATCTAAGCCAGGCCGAAGCGGTCGCCGATCTGATTGCCTCAGATTCAGCAGCGGCACACCAATTGGCACTCAATCAAATGCGTGGCGGATTTTCTCAGGCCATTGCTCTGTTGCGTGAAGAACTCATGCATTTTGCCTCGATGATTGAACTGGAACTCGACTTTGCCGAAGAAGATGTTGAATTTGCCAATCGAGCAGCCTTTTTGGATCTTGTGCAACGCATTACGGCAGAGGTCAAAAGACTGATCGACTCCTTTGCCCTGGGTCAAGTCCTCAAGGAAGGGGTTCCTGTAGCTCTGGTGGGACCGCCTAATGCCGGTAAATCTACTTTGCTCAATGCCTTACTCAATGATGACCGAGCGATAGTCAGTGCTATTGCTGGGACCACCAGAGACACCATCGAAGACGAATTGCGTCTGGGCGGGGTGTTATTCCGATTGATTGATACCGCAGGACTGCGCGAAACGCGTGACCTGGTAGAGGGCCTAGGTATTGAAAAAACTTATCAAAAAATGGCTCAGGCCCGAGTTGTGGTTCATCTTTTTGATGGGGCCGGGTTATACCAGGCGACACAAGATTGGTCTGTGGTTGTCCAAACCATTGATAACCTCAAAGCTAAATATCCCAAGCAGCACATACTTGCCGTAGTCAATAAAGGGGACCTTCTTTCTGAGGCGGCACGCAGGTCGCTCCAAGTCGATTGCCCCGATGCCATTGCGCTCTGCGCCAAGGATCAATCGGGTGTGGAGACTTTAAAGACCGCCTTAACCGATCTCATTGATACTGGTGTGCTTCAAGGAGACGCTAGCCTAGTGAGTAATGGAAGGCACTATCATGCCCTTATTCAAGCTTTAGAGGCCTTGGACAAGGTCCAAGAAGGTATGGACGCACAAATAAGCGGTGATTTACTTTCTATAGACTTGCGTATGGCCTTACATGCCCTTGGTGAAATTACTGGAGCCATTACTACAGATGACCTGCTGGGACATATATTTGCGAACTTTTGTATTGGGAAATAAAAAAACCGACTGGTAATAAATCCAGCCGGTTTGAAATTATAGAAAGTAATTAACCGTCTTAAATGTAAGACTAATTTAAGACGCTAAATGTTAGGTAAGTGTTAAATAGCTTAATGAAAGTATAATTGCTCCATAAAAAAGCCAAAACGCTACTGCGCTATAGCCCATAAATTTTGTAATATGCCTTGCTTATGAAAAGACGTCAGCTCTATATCCTTATTCTCATTGTCTCGGTTATCGGGCTTTTTGCCGTACAATACCAGTATCTTAATATTGGGCTCAACTTAGCCAAGGTGCAGTTTCAGAAGAAAATTGGCGCTGCAGCCCTCATCATCAAAGAAGACTTGTCCACTGAGAACCAACTGACCTTTTTGGTCGGCAAAGCCATTACCTTAGATGCCCGTTATTTTACCCTGAGTATGGACAGTATTCAGGGTGCTTCACGCCATTTTTTGAATGATTTTGTGACCCATCGCCTTACCGAACAGGGCATTGACAAATCGTTTACTTTTAGATTATATACTAAAGACACCACCGATTATCTGGTCGGCCCCAATGGCGTGTTGGCTGTAGATCGGCCCATCACCTATCCTATTGAGCTCAAGGGTTACCTCCCACTCCTACTGGACAAAAACCTGATTCTGGAGCTTCAATTCGATGACCTTAATCAGTATTTCTTGTTCCAACTCAACGGACTCACCATACCGACTTTGCTTTTTCTGTGTGGGATACTGTTTGTTATTGTCTGGGTATTGCGGTCTTTTTATTGGCAAAGTAAAATCATCACCACCACCAACGACTTCATCAATAACCTCACGCACGAGCTCAAAACTCCGGTGTTCTCGATAGGTCTGGCCACCAAGATTTTGGAAAAAAAGGTCCCTGAGTCCCAGCAAGGGGTTGTGAAACTGATCCAAACTGAAACCGAACGTCTCAAAACCCACATCGAAAAAGTATTGGAGCTCAGCACCCTAGAATCTGGCCGGATGCCATATGCATTGAAGCCCATCGACCTGCTGCCTGATCTTAGCGCACTAAAGGAGCGCTATATCGCCTTAGCGGCTCTGGAAGGGTTTGTTTTTAGCGCGGAACTCCCTGCGCGACCAATACTGGTTCGGGCCGATGCCCATCATTGGCAGAATGCATTGAATAATCTATTTGACAACGCTAAGACTTATGCCACCAACCCGGTGTTGCATTTTGAGGTGCACAAGACAGGCGACAATTGGGTTTTCTCCATAAGCGATAATGGCCCGGGCATGACACCAGAGCAAAAAGACCTTATGTTTGAAAAGTACTACCGAGGAGTACAAAGTGAAGCCCACCACATAAAAGGTTATGGTCTTGGCCTTAGTTTTGTCCAACATATAGTCCGGGCACACCACGGTAGCATTAATGTGGTCACGGCTCTTGGAAAAGGCACCACAGTTTCGTTAACTTTGAAGGTTTATGAACCATAAATCGATACAACTACTGGTGGTCGAAGACGACCCTAACTTGGGCTACTTGCTGCGTGAGTACCTCCAAATGAATCATTTTGTCGTGACTTTAGTGACCAGTGTCTCTGAGGCACTACAAAAGGTAGAGGAGTCGTATTATGATTTAGCGATCTTGGATGTTATGTTGCCCGACGGCAACGGCTTTGATTTAGCCCAAAATATCCAGCAAAATCATCCGGGTCTCCCCTTTTTGTTTTTGACGGCGCGTTCCCTCAAAGTAGATGTCCTCAAAGGGTTTGCCTTGGGGGCAGTAGATTACCTCAAAAAACCCATAGACGAGGAAGAGTTAGTCGTGCGGATCAATAGTCTGGTCAAGCGTTTGGGCACGGCGCATCAGGCAAACCCAATGGAAACAACCCATGGCCACTATAGCCTTGGTGCTTACCTTTTTGATACATCGCTTCAAGAATTACACTATCACGGCCAGGTTCAATCACTGACCAAGCGAGAGAGTGACCTCTTATTGCTTCTGGTCCAACATAAGAATCAATTGGTGGCCCACAAAGATATTTTGGTCCCCTTATGGGGCAAGAATGACTATTTTAATAAAAAGAGCTTAAACGTCTTTATTTCTCATTTGCGCAAGTACCTGCAAGAGGACCCCGCGATACAGATTGAGAACCTGCACAACCGTGGATTTGTGCTGCGTTGTAGCGCAGGGTAAACAGATGCTCAGGCTATTGCAAATCAAACGTTAATTTGCCCTATAGCCGTGCGCACATCAGACCATACCAAGCAATACGCTCCCTAAGATAGTTACAACGAAAACACCTTGATAGGCCAATGATGACTTCGGGATTATGACTGTATCTGTTTGTTCTAGGCTTTTGCCATAAGAAGAAATTAATGAACCTATGAAAAACATAACGGGATATATGGCAGCACCCATTTTGTCAATACCAAAATAAAATAAAAAGCCTATCACTAAAGATAGCTGAAACAAATACCCCCAACTCCCTAGATTCGCAGCAATCATGACAAAAGCCACGCTTGCTGTCCCCACAAAAACGTAGAGAGAAGAGGGTAATATACTTATGTTTGCTTGGTCCATACCTCCCGAAACTTGAAAATAAACCAGGACATACATGCCTGTAATCACCACACCTATATGCAACAATTCTGTCAGGATATAATGGGGATATTGATTGACTATCGCTGGTAAAATGGTTAGGAATAGACCAACAAACACAATCACTAGAGTGATGTTGTTGTCAATGAGTCCAACGAATAGTAAAATTATACCCATGTATAAATGGCTCTTGGTGACATGTCTCAAAAGCCGATCTATGCCTTGAGCGTCTCGAGTGCTATCATGGGCATTGATGCATGCCGCTTTAATTCGGCAGAAGGTGGCCTGAGGGCTTAAGCCACATAAAAAGCCAAGTGCTAATAATACAAAAGGTGTTACTGCAACCATATCCATTTTATAAATAATCTAGCCATTGAATTACTGTATAAAAACATAATAGCGCTAACGGCTTTAGCAGTATTTCATGTAACCAACGCTTGCCTAAAATCTTGTTGTATTTTATTTTAAACACAACAAGCAGCATACTGAAATGGAGTAAAAAATAAAACATAAGTTCCATGCCATAAACAAACAACCAGAATGCCATAGAAGATAATAACAAAAGGAATATCAGGAGTTGTATATATTGTTTTACAATTAACC
>Ga0209652_1002797_pt1 | contig 13235 bp, 11 predicted proteins | sample SaaInl74LU_5_DNA_FD_184641 | JGI IMG/M metagenome (GOLD analysis project Ga0209652, IMG submission 184641) | Marine microbial communities from expanding oxygen minimum zones in the Saanich Inlet - ESP_74LU_5_DNA (SPAdes) (version 2) | ecosystem: Environmental > Aquatic > Marine > Intertidal zone...
CCCCACAACACCAGTACTTAGAACCTGGGATTTATGAGGTAACGCTCGCAGTAAGCAACCCGCTCACGTGTAACATGAGCGACACCTTGCGCAGAACGATTGAAATTGTGGAGGCCAACGTAAGTACTGAAGCGCTTGCACAACTATGCGCAGGCGATTCGCTCACCATTGGTTTGATGAACGAAAACCCCGAGTTCGCTTACACCTGGATTCCGAGCACTGGCCTCTCAAGCCCAAATAGCGCCAATTCCTTTCTCATTGCAGAGAACGACGAATTCTACACCTTGCTCATTGATACGGGAGTTTGCGTAGATACACTCTATCAAGAAATCCAAGTTGATGCACTTCCATTTAATGTTTCCCCAGACCTGATTCTTTGCAACGAAGAGGAAATCGAACTCAACGTGAGCAACTACCCTGAAGGTACTTCCATCATGTGGAGCGACCAGTTTAATTTCAGCACTGTCTTGAACGACAACAACAACGATCCTGACATCGCCATCACGCCCGATGGTCCGATCACCTATTATGTCAGCCTCAGCACTGAATTCTGTTCACGAGAAGCGGAAGTTAACATTGAATTTATTAATAGTCAGACCTTAATTGAGGGCGATTTAGTGGCTTGCTTTGGCGATACCATTAGCTTGAATGTGCTTAATCCAAGTAATCTTTTGGATTATTCATGGACCAGCAGCGATGCAGTGATTTTGAGTGGTGAAAACTCTACAAGCATTACAGCCATTGTTCAAAACGATGCGCTTTTTACCGTTTTCGCCGATAATGGAAACGGTTGTACCAGTGAGGATGACATTTTCGTTCAAGTTTCTGCCCTTAACCCTAACAGCATTAACGCCATTGCTAGTCCTTCACTCATTCAATCAGACGAAAGCAGTGTGCTAACGGCCAATCCTCCAGGCTACGAATACATTTGGAGTCCGGAAGAAGGTTTGAACCAAACAACAGGTCAGAGCGTTATTGCTAGCCCAGCAGAAAGCACCATCTACAACGTACAAGTGATCGATGAAGATTGCATCTACGACGCGAGCGTTGAACTGAGGGTGCTCGACTTCACTTGCGGTCCGCCAAACGTCTATGTTCCCAACGCCTTTTCTCCCAATGGGGATGAAGAAAATGACGTGCTTTTTGTTCGAGCAAATTTTGTTACCGACATGAAGCTACAGATTTTTAACCGCTGGGGAGAACTGGTGTTTGAAAGCACGAAATTAAGCGACGGTTGGGATGGAACCTACAAGGGTAAAGATGCAGACCCGGCAGTATTTGTTTACCACCTCACCGTGGTTTGTGAAGACGGACAAGAGTACTTTGAAAAAGGCAATATCACTTTATTGAGATGAGGCAGGCTTTCACCCTCATATTGTTCTTTTTTCTGCTTGATGGACTCTCGGCACAAGACATCCATTTCTCGCAATTCCAAGCTGCTCCCTTGCACTACAATCCCGCTTATACTGGTCAGTTCAACGCAGACTATCGCCTATCTGCCATTCAGAGAACACAGTGGCGTTCTGTAACAGAGCCCTTTGTTACTTTTGGTTTTGCGGGCGATGTAAAAGAAGCCTTTGGAAGGGATGATTATGCTGCGGGCTTATTCATCATGCAAGACCGCGCTGGTGACTCTCGTTTCAACACCTTCCAACTCAACGGATCGCTCGCTAAGCGCATCTTATTGCCAAAACGAGCGGGAGAATCTTTATCCATAGGTGCTCAAGTAGGCTTTACTAGGCAGAGCATCGACTTGAGTCAGCTCCGTTTCGACAATCAATGGAACGGCAGTCAATACAGTCCAAGTTTGAGTACTCAAGAGAATTTGAGGCAAGAAAACTTCAGCTTTCTACAGTTAAATTTCGGTGCTGCCTATTTCAAAGAATGGTCGAGAAGAGAACGAGTTCAAGGAGGTCTTTCTGTTTACCAATGGCATGCTCCAGGCCAGAGTTTTTATGACGATGAAGATGTTCGCTTGAACCCAAGAATAGGGGTTCAATTCGACGGATCCAGAACTATAGATGAGCATTGGGATATCCAAGGGGCCTTTATGCTCAGTTTTCAATCTTCCTACCGCGAAGTGCTCATAGGTGCTCAGGGCAGGTATGTCTTGATGGATGATGATCTTTTCTGGCGAACCTTATACGCTGGAGTGTATTTCAGAACTCGGGATGCGGGGTATATCGTTGCAGGTATGGAATACGACCAGTGGAAGGTTGGTTTGAGTTATGACATCAATTATTCCGACCTTGAAGTAGCGAGTCAGAACAGGGGTGGCTTTGAAATAAGTGTGGTTTATTTGATGAATAAATTCCGCCCACCCACCATAAAAGAACGTCCTTGCCCAGATTATCTATAGCCCATGGCCAAGAGCTTGGTTCAAATTGAAACTTTCATCACCTTTGCCCAAAATTACAACGGTGGAGCAAACTCAAAATCGAAAAACCGATCGTCTTATTCTTAATGTCATCATCATTGTACTTATTCTAGTTAATGTGATTTTCCTCATCGGTAAATTTTTACCGAGCCTCTACCCTGCTTTCTTCGTGGAAGGCTTTAAAATATTAAAGGAAAACAAAGGCTACTTCACCATTCTAGAGTTCCTCGGGGCAGCTACCCTTTTTGTGGATTTAGTTGGAAGATTTGAGCAATTTGAAGGTCGTAATAAAACCATCCGCATCGCTGCTATCGCCTTTGTTATGGTGATGTTTTTAGTGAAGATTTTCGTGTTCTATATCGACAGTGCTTATCTCGCAGAATAGCTTTCTGCAGTATCGCCTTTTTCTTTAAAAGAAGACAGCTTATTTATCATCAAGATGATACTCAAAATCGCTGTCCTTCATCTTCTTTCCTATACTTTTGAAATCAATAAAGCGCTCTTTAACATAAAGGATGAATTCGTATTGGGTCCACCGTTTTAGGCGCTCATCACCCGGATCACAATAAGCGATAAAATCATCAAATTCGTCATCATCCAAAGAAATGATGTCGTACTCTACGTACTTGATGAACAGTTCCCTCAGAAGTTCTCTTCGCCGATCTCTGTTCTCAAGTGAAAAGGCTTCTCGTTTGCTTTGCTCGCGTTTTGAAAAGGTTTCATAGAGGAAGGTAATCGGACTCGAAAGGGCGTCTACTCCACTTACTTTATAATCTTTTTCATTGTATCCCAACTCTTCAATATCAGCTATAATATCGCGAAGTTCTCGTGGAGCAATAACTTGAGCTTCTGCCAACTCAATTCTCAAACGTTGAAGGGAAACCTTGATGTTATATTGCTTTTTATAAGCGCTGTCTTTGAAAGAAACTCGGTAAGATGTATATCCAAATGCGCCAAATTGCAGTTCGTCTCCCTTTTTAATTTTCACCAGAAAAGACCCATCGCCTTCACCAAAAACACCTTGCCCCGTGCTTCGGTTGACCACCATCAAATCTCCCAAACCAATACCTTGCTGATCGGTAATCACGCCACTAACATAAACCAAGCTATCGTTAGCATTTAAGGTGCTGTCTTGTGCTAATGACTTCAAACTCATCAAGCCGAAAAACAAAAAGGAAATTAGAAAAAGGCTTCTTTTCATGTGTTTGTAACGTTTCATCTGGCGCGCTTACTACAAAAGAAGTACCACAATGAATAATTGGTGTTCCGTTTAGAGTTGACTAGTCAGCCCTAAGAAAATCGAATTTAAGTTTTCGATATACTCCGTTTTCATAACCTTCAATAGCCACACGAAGTTCTTTATCTGAAGTGAGATGATAAATGATGCGTTGAGGAAAATCGTGCTGTACGTTTTCAAAAACTACTTTATTGTTTGTTTGCTTCACTGCCGTGAATGGAACCTTCATGTCCTTATTCTGGTTGCTCACTTCAGCCGCATAAACTACTTTATTCTTAGCAATTTCGATCGAGAGCCTTTCGATAAAAACAGTATCGTTTTCACTTAGAACATAGCCCTTCCCAACAATAAGATTCTCGTTTTCTCGCCTCCACTCTTCGTTAAAAGCGTTGTCTTTGATAGCATCCATCCATTTGCCACACAAACGGTCGAACTCAAATCTAGCGTCCACAGTATTATTTTCCGTTTTACAAGAAAACAAAGCAGAAGCGATGAATAAACCGAAGAGCAACCTTAAACGCATAAGTACGAAGTTAAGAATGTTCGTCGTTCTAAAATACATTCTTCCCTTTATTGGAACATTTTTTTGATTAAAAACGTACAGGTTTTTCAAGCTAACAAAACATGTCACCGCAGCAAACACATAGCATTCTTGGCTTGTGTTTCCTTTTATTTATTCCCGTATTATGCAGTAATATTGGGGATTCTAGGAAACAACTAGAAAAAGATTCACTCGCAAAAATCGGTCTTCCAGCCGTGAGCTACGAATTGGCCTTTTCCCTCATGCCCAATTATGGCGAAGTAATCACCTTTGCAGAAGTTACGGTACACAAGGGAAACATTGTGGGTAAAAAACACCTCAATCAAGAAGAATTTATCCTCATTGGAACGGGTGGAATGAGCTCAAAGGCCAATCCACAGAAAACAAACCTCTTTTTAAAATACGGTGTCAACATGTGTAAGTCGGAATACGACTCTAGTGCACAGCGCTACTTGGGTTCTTGTCATGTTCTTGATAATTTGTGGAAGCTCCGACACCAAACCAAACCCGGCGATTTTGAGAAAGATCAGGAAGATGGCAAAGTTGAAAACGCCCCTTCTTCTGAACGTGGTTGGTCTAATTTCAAACATGCGCCAGACGCAGCTCAACTTGCAAAGCTTTCTGAATTTGGAATTCAAAGGATGAATGATTTCGCTATTGGAGCAAGTGCCTTTCGATTGATTAAGGCAGCTAATGATCCCAATTGGGTGAGGAATTACTAGAGTACAAGTTTTTAAAGATTAAGTTGAAAGAAAAACCTCAGAGAGCTGTAAAATCAAGCTCTCTCTCTCTTTTTTCCAATCGTAATTTTATCTTCTAGCTGGATTCTATAACTTTATAGTGTAAAAATATACGTTATGAAAGGAATTCTGACCTTAATCCTCTTTACACTAAGCTTACAACTTGGTTTTTCCCAACAGGAAATAGTTGCAACATTCATTATCAAACAGGCAAAACATAACGAAGTAAATGTTTCTCAGTCTTACACAGACGACAATGCATATCTCGCCTTTTATACTTCTGATGGAGATGGTGAATTATACATGTCAAATTGTCGACCAAAACCAAACACACAGAGTTTTGGTCTTATTACAAATCTAGAAACGGAAGAGTACGAAGAAACTCAAGATCACTTTTCATTTCAGATTTATACGTTCAGATGGCATTTTCAAAACAATTATGATAGCAATTCTGGGAGTGCTGACGTTGTGCTCACCAAGGTATTTAAACCTCAAGGAACAACATTCACCATGGAAATAACCACTGCAGATTTAAATGTCTTAGAATACAAAGGAATCATGGGCTCAGGCTTGAACAACAATTCAACGATTAGTGCGGAGGAGGAAACAACACCGATTAATAATGACGATAATAAAATTGATCGGTTTCGAGAAGATTACGACCTTGTTACCATTTACGATCCTCAAACCAAGACTTGGAGCGATTGGTCAGAAGGCAACAACACTTTTGTGATGAACTACAATAAGAACGGAGATATTGCACATTACAAAGCTAATGGGGATGTTGTGACCTACAGGAAAATCTCTGATGTAGAAATTGAATACACTGAATCGGGAAAAAGATATCAAATTTTTGATGCTCTCGATGAAGATGGGGTACTATTTCATTTTCAGTTTTTCGACGATAGAAGCGCGGGCTTAAAGATGATTTATAACAACATGATGATTCAGTTTAGTTCATCAGAGTATTGATCTTGAAATAATCGTCAAAAAATTTACCTCTTCCCATTAGCTCAAAATGTGTAAAGCCCATTAACAAAGAATAATATAGATTCTCCACTACTGTCAATTTATCAGCAATCTTCCTACAAAGCTTTTATAGCAATTACCTAATATTTGCTCCGCTAACCTCAAAAAGTAAAGAAACTATGTTGGAATTTTATTCAGCAAGTGCGCGTATTGTTAATTCAAAACGAGCAATTCAAGAGTGCATGGAAATCGCCTTGGGCGATGATTACGCAAGTGCAGACCTCATCATTATCAATGCATCAATTGGTCATAATTTTCAAGACCTAGTAGATCAAGCAACAGAAATGGCACCCAATGCAAGGGTCGTGACTTCATCGTGTTGTGGTATTGTTGGTCGAGAAGGCGTTAGTGAATCCATGAAAGACATTGGCATTATGGCCGTTAAAGGAAAAGACTTTCATTTGGCGCACACTTCCAGCATCTCCGGTAAAACAGCTTATGAAGAATGCTTAAAAATGGCCCACAGTCTAAAAGCGTCTTCTTCGTCCATTAACATGATTTACTTCCTTGCCTCGGGGATTGATATTGCAAATGATCAGTGCATTCGTGCATTTGAAGAAGTGCTTGGCGAAGGGGTGACCATTTTTGGAGCAACCTCTTCAGACAACATGAAAGGACACATCAGTTATCAAGCTGTGGACCGTGAGGTTTTTGAACATGGTGCCTTTGCCGTAGGTTTTTCAGACCCAACATTAAAGGTTGACACACAAGCTACGCATGGTTTTGTTGCGGTTGGAGAACCGCTTATTGTTACGAAATCAGATGGACATGTGATCAAAGAGCTTAACGGCAAGCCCGCTTGGGAAGAATACACCGAACGCTTAGGACTTGATGCTTCGGCAAACTGCGGAGATACGATTCCGATTGGTGCATTGGGAGAAGAACTATCAATAGACCTCGCTAAAGAATACGGTAACAAACACATTCTTCGTGTTGTTACAAGCATTGAAGGAACAGATATGCATTTTGCAACCAATTGTCCTGAAGGAACCAAATTATGGCTCACCACCAGAGATGAAGAACTCATTTTCTCGGAGATGGATAAGATGGTGGAAAGCATGAGAGTAAGAATGGGTGACGGAAAGCCCGTTGCTGTATTCCATGCCGATTGTCTTGCTCGTGGACGTTTCCTTTTTAACAGAATCATTAAAGAAGAGCTGGTAGGTAAAATGCAATTCCCATTCTATCAAAACAACGCTTGCCCGCCGTGGCTAGGGATGTATGGTTTTGGTGAATTCGCACGACTTGGTGGAAAAAACGAATACCATAATTACACCACAGCTTTATACGTACTTTATCGTTAACACTCTTTCGCTGAATTTTGCTAGATAACCCTGACTTTGACAGCTTATTAGAAGATTACCGGAAACTACAGCTTCGGGTAACTCGCTTTTCCAATACTGAACAAGAGCTCATTAATACAAGAGACCGTTTGGATCAAGAATTGGTGCAGTATAAACGCATGAGCGATTTTAACTCCGCAGCACTAAAAACAACGGATACCAAACAACTTCTCGCTTTGACATCTGAAGCTATTGTTGACATTTTTGAGGTGGAAACAGCTTACGTTTTTGAGAAGTTGAGTGGCGCTGATCAATACCTCCACCTTTTCCATGATGGTATTGAAGTTGTCTGCGATAAAATGCGCCCTTTATTGGACGACATCGAAGTTGTCTCCTCGCAAACTCAAGGCACTGGAGCTATTCGTGAGGGGCTAAATCTAAAAACAGAACTGCACTACCTAAATCAATTTGCTAAGGCCATTTATTTCAGATATACTGACGTTGACGCTGGAAATACACTGCTCATTATAGGTATGGTCTCAGTGAAAAACGAACCGCTTTATAGAAAGCTAGAACCTAGACAAGATTCCATTTACAATGTATTTGGTCAACAAGTTCAATCCTTACTCGGCAACATTAAAAAGTCGGAACAAATTCAGCAACAAATCAATACAATCTCTGCTTCCGAGTTGGAATTAAAAAAACTCTCTTTAATTGCTACTAAAACAAAAAATGGTGTCATCATTACCGACAACCAAGGTAGGATTGAATGGGCAAACGATTCCTTCTCTGAGTCTTCCGGTTTTTCGCTCGACGAGGTAATTGGTAAAAAACCTAAAGAGTTTTTGCATGGACCCGAAACGGACGATAACACTCGTGAAATTTTATCGGAAGCGTTAAGTAAAAAAAAGAATGTGGAAGTTACACTGCTTAACTACCACAAGTCGGGAAGCAGGTATTACAACCAACTCGAAATAACGCCTGTTCTTGACGAGCAAGGGAATCTTTTAAACTTCATTTCTCTTCAGAAAGACATTACAGATGAGATCAGGGCCAAAGAAGAGATCTTAAGAATCAATTCTCGTTTTGAACAAATTGCCGAAAAATCACAAATCGGTATATGGGAAAGGGAGTTTATGGACAATACCATTGTTTGGAACGATATCCTAATGAACCAATATGGCGTTAAGCGCAATGAAACAAAAGAAGATCTCGTAGCTGTTTGGAGAACTTGTGTGCATCCAGATGATTTACAACACGTTCTTGATAGTCAGCAAAAACTGTATTCAAAAGAAGCAGAATCTGTTGAGTTGGAATACAGAATCAAACGAATAAATGACGGACAATGGCGCTACCTCAAAACACTTACGATTGCTGAAACAGACGAACAAGGTGAACTTCAACGATTGATTGGTAGTTCGGTGGATATCACTGAAACCAGGTTGTCGCAAGAGAAGCTTCGGGCAAGTGAAGAAAAGTACCGAAGAATCATTGAAAACATGAATCTCGGCCTCATCGAAACTAATTTGAATGGAGAACTGATCTTCATGAACGAATTGTTCTTTAAAAACACAAGCATTCTTCATCCTCAACACCTTGTGCTCGGCCAAAATCCTGAACTGGCGTTACAGCAAAGAGTGATCGATAAAGACATTGTTTCGTTTCGTAAAATTGATGACGAAGTTTTTGAAATTGAAATTTTAGATAGCGAAGAAAAGGCCTTGCACCTCCTAGTGAGCACGGGAAATGTTCTTAATCAAAGCAGCAAAACATCGGGTTACATCAATATTATTCTTGATATCAGTTCAGAGAAACAGCTCAACATTAATTTTGAACGAGCCTTGGCAGAAAGAGATAGCTACCTAAAGGAAGTAGATACTTTGAAGCAGTTTTACGAAAATGTCCTGAATAACTCCCCCGCTAAAATTGCAGTAATAACTCCTGATTTAAAGGTCGCGTTTTACAACAACCTGCTCGCTGAACAAGAACCAGCTTGGGCAAATAGCGAAGGCAAAAGCATAAAAGATTTGCTCTCTGACAGACAAGATTTTCTAAGCAAGATTGAAGCATCCTTAGCATCATTAAAATTGGTTCAGCTTGAAGAAAAAATGACTTACGACAATGGGGAAGACAAGTATATCCTGAGAAATATTCTGCCCCACGTCAACCAAAAGAATGAACTCGAGTACCTGGTCATCTCTGGTGTAAATATTTCTGAACTAAAAGAAATTCAAAGCTCTGTGACCACCAAAAACGAAGAACTCAAGAAAATAAACACTGAGTTGGATAACTTCGTTTATAGTGTTTCTCACGACTTACGTTCTCCGCTTCTTGCGATAAAAGGGCTCATTAATCTCATTTTCCAAACATCAAGCCTTGACAAAAATGTAGAGACTTACCTTAAGCTTGCTGAAGACAGCGTTTTACGACTGGATTCTACCATTCAAGAAATTCTCGATTATTCTCGAAATGCGCGTTTAGATCTTGAATTGAAAGAAGTTGATTTGGCTAAGTTAGTTGAGCCCATTTTTGCCGACCTCAAGTTCTCTGCTCCGGAGGGAATCGAGCTAGAAATAGAAATTGACGGAAACCCAAGAATAATTACAGATGAAACCAGAATGAGTGTTTTGCTGAAAAACATCATTGGTAATGCCGTTAAGTACCGCAGAAACATACCTGAAGCCTTTGTAAAGGTTCATGTTTCTCATGGAGATACGAGCACTTTCATCCGCATAGAAGACAATGGACAAGGAATTACACAGAAAAGCCTCACTAAAGTATTTGACATGTTCTATCGCGGCACCAGTGAAAGCATTGGAACTGGATTAGGTTTATACCTTTGCAAAGAGATCGTAGATAAATTCGGTGGTAAATTAAGCGTAAATTCTGAATGGGGCCAGGGTTCTACTTTCATCATCGAGCATCCTCACAAAACACTAGCACATGAATAAATTTGTATTAATAGACGACGATACAACAATGAACCTGGTTCATTCAACCACGATCAAGCATCACCATCCTGGATCAGAAGTACTTGAATTTAAATCGAGCCAACGAGGATTAGATTATTTTAAACAACTGATTGCCAACGATGAAGATTTTCCAGAGTTTTTGTTTCTCGATATCAATATGCCCGAAATCAATGGTTTTGACTTTCTACAAGCATTTAACAAGTTTCCAGCTGAAAAAACAAAAGGAATTAAAATCTTCATGATTACCTCTTCTCTAGATTTGAGAGATCGAGAAAAAGCCTTTAATTTCGATACGGTTTACGGCTTTGTTTGCAAACCCATTACCATTAGAACACTTAAAGAAATATTGGTAACCACGGAACGTCGAATGGATTTCTGATTCATCTAAATTCCTTGTCTTATCTTCGCACAAGGATGGATCAAGGTAAAAAAGCACAATTAAAAGCAAAAGAGCGCCTCTTAGCTCGAGTTAAAGCGAGAAAAGATATTGGGCTTCTCTATCAACAACTCATTTTGGGCGATAGAAATGCTCTCGCCACCGCAATTACGCTTTGTGAGAGCACTGCAACAGATGATCAAATCTTTAGTCGTGAGCTAATTCAAAACATCTTACCCCACACAGGAAAAGCAAAGCGAATTGGAATAACGGGGGTTCCGGGTGTTGGAAAAAGTACGTTTATTGAACAGTTTGGACTAAACCTCATCGCTGCCAAACATAAAGTGGCTGTGCTGGCCATCGACCCAAGCAGTCAGCGAACAAAAGGGAGCATTCTTGGCGATAAAACAAGAATGGAAATGCTGTCAAATCACGAGCAAGCTTTTATCCGCCCTAGCCCGGCAAACGATGCCCTTGGAGGTGTAGCTGCACGTACACGAGAAGCCATGCTACTCTGCGAAGCGGCGGGTTATGATGTTATTCTGATTGAAACTGTGGGAGTTGGTCAGTCTGAAATTGCCGTCAGATCGATGGTCGATTACTTCCTTCTTTTGATGCTGGCAGGAGCCGGAGACGAACTTCAAGGCATCAAACGGGGAATCATGGAAATGGCAGATGGGATCGCTATAACTAAGGTTGATGGAGAAAACACCTTGGCGTCTAAAAGAGCTAAAGCAGAATATAAAAATGCACTTCACCTCTTCCCTCCCGCTAAAAATCAATGGAGCCCTCAGGTTTTTCTTACTTCGGCCTACGAGAACATTGGACTTGATGAAGTCAAAAACAACATTGACCTATATTTCAAACAACTCAGTGAAAACGGCTACCTACAAACTCAACGGAAAGAGCAGAATATAGGATGGTTTGATAATTTGCTTCGCGAAGGAATGCTTCAAGCATTTTTATCTCAGGAAGGCAAGCTTCAGGAGCTGAAATTGCTGAGAGAAGCTGTTGCTTCCGGCAATATCGATCCACAAAGTGCTGCGAAAAAGCTCCTTTCCCTCTGAAATATTTTGCACTGGAAACCTTCAACAAAAGAAAAACCCGATTCAAACTAATGGGGTTCTTAGTGTGGTTCAAGTTCAAGAACTTTGAACAGGTGGCAAACCTAAAGATCTACAAAGCTGTGTTATTTTATTTAATAACAAAAAACACAAGACCCTTTGTTACAAAAATGAAAAAGCCCCATCGTGAGAAAGGGCCTGTCCATGTTTTAAATTAGTATGTCACTTTGTGACGGTAGCAAAGTCTTTATCCCAATAAGTGGGATTTGAAATACAAATGTAAGTGTTGAATAGCACATAAGCTACTTATTTTCAAACTAATGCCACTTAAACAAGATACTCGAACAGCTCTGATCGGTCTACTGACTCTTGCTCTCCGCTAGCCATATTCTTGATAGTAATGAGTCCCGTTTCCATTTCTCTAGAACCAACAACAGCAACGTAAGGTATGTTTTTGTCGTTGGCATACTTCATTTGTTTGGCCATCTTCGCTGCGCCTGGATAGATCTCTGCTCTCAATCCTTGTGCTCGTAATTCTTTAAGCAGCTTCATGCAATACAAGGCTTCTTCCTCACCAAAGTTCACAAAAAGCAATTTCACGGTTCCTTTGGTGCTTTCTGGAAACAGGTTCAATTCTTCAAGTACATCGTAAATTCTGTCTGCACCAAATGAAATCCCAACACCAGAAACATTGGGCAAACCAAAAATACCGGTAAGGTCGTCATACCTTCCTCCACCACAAATGCTTCCCACACTCACATTGTCCACCTTCACCTCAAAAATGGCCCCTGTGTAATAATTCAAACCACGTGCTAAAAGCGGGTCAAACGCTAAGCTTTCTAAGCCAACACCCAAGCTTTCACAAATACCAATAACGTAATTGAGCTCTGCTAGACCTTTCTCACCAAGTTCATTTCCTTTGAGCAATTCACTCACCAAGGCTAAAGCGGCTTTACTGTCTTGAGGTAAAGAGAATATGGGCGACAACTGTTCTACCTGTTCATTTGAAAAACCTCGATTAATAAGTTCTTCTTTTACTTTCTCCTCTCCTATTTTATCCAGCTTATCAATGGCTACACACATGTCGGTCATCATCGAAGAAGCCCCGATTAAATCGGCCAATCCAGCGAGGATTTTTCTGTTGTTCAGCTTAATCCTGAAATTTGGAATCTGTAAGTCGCTCAGCACGTTTTCGAAAATTTGAATCAACTCCACTTCATTGATCAAACTATCGCTGCCCACCACATCCACATCGCACTGGTAGAATTCCTGGTACCTGCCTCTTCCCGGACGATCTCCTCTCCAAACGGGTTGAATTTGGTAGCGCTTGAAAGGAAAGCTCAAAGCACTTTGGTTCATCACCACAAAACGAGCGAAAGGCACCGTTAAATCATAACGAAGGGCCTTTTTGGAAATACTGAAACTGGTTTTTTTCGAGTCGCCTTCAGCAATTGCTTCTTGATCCGCTTTCGACAAGAAATCACCGTTATTCAGAATCTTAAAGATCAACTGATCGCCCTCTTCTCCGTACTTGCCCGTGAGGGTTTCAATGCGCTCCATGGCCGGAGTTTCAATGGGCAAGAAACCAAAGCGCTCAAAGGTGGAACGAATGGTAT
>Ga0209652_1002798_pt1 | contig 13231 bp, 14 predicted proteins | sample SaaInl74LU_5_DNA_FD_184641 | JGI IMG/M metagenome (GOLD analysis project Ga0209652, IMG submission 184641) | Marine microbial communities from expanding oxygen minimum zones in the Saanich Inlet - ESP_74LU_5_DNA (SPAdes) (version 2) | ecosystem: Environmental > Aquatic > Marine > Intertidal zone...
TTGAATAATAGATTTAGTTGCGCAAGTGCATACATAAAAATAAGCACAAGCGCTATGGAGTAAATAACTATAATAAATAGGTTTAAATAAATCACTTTTTAAAACTGTATTTAAAAATCCATCCCAATATCTTAAAGCCTGCGAATATTGTTCCTTTTACTGTTCCAGAGACTTTAGAAACGCCTATTCTTTGCTTATATCTTACAGGTACTTCTATATACGTTAACTTTTGCTTTATGGCTTTAAGTTGCATTTCTACAGTCCAACCATAGGTTTTGTCTTCCATTTTTAGGCCTAAGAGTTTATTATATTTAATAGCTCTAAAAGGCCCTAAATCTGTAAATTTAGCTCCAAAAAATAAAGACATTAAAAATGTTGATAGCCAATTACCAAACACTTGTTGAGGTGTCATTGAGCCACCTTCTCTAAGGCGTTTAACTCTTGATCCAATTACAAAATCGATGTTATCATTTAGTATTGGTGCCAGAACTTTTGTTAATTCTTCTGGATAATCGCTATAATCACCATCAAGAAATACAATAATATCTGGTTTTTGGGTTTGTTTAGCGATGTAGTCCATGCCTTTTAAACAAGCATAACCATAACCTTTATTGTTTTCTGTAAGTACAGTTGCTCCTGCTCTTTTTGCATTAATAACTGTATGGTCTGTGGAGTTGTTATTAACAACAATAACTTCGTCTACAATTTCTGGAATGTCTTTAATAACACTCGCTATGGAATCTTGCTCGTTGTAAGCAGGAATAATAACTTTTATTTTTGGCATTTACCTTAAATCTCTTAGTTTATTTTCTTTCTTAAAAGTGGTTAAATCTGTCCACGTTTTAATTTTTTTTCCTTCGGAAAATTTACTTACCGAAACTAACTTTTCGTTTTCATACAGTAAACAATAACCATCTTTTTTATTGTTTTTAAGTTGGCATTTATGATTTACCTTTTCGTAAGAATCATAAAATAACCACCAACCTGATTTTTTACCATTTTCAAAATGGCCTTCTTTATTTTTATTTCCATTATTGCGATAAAAAAACCAATATTTACTTTCTAACCCTGAATTAAATTGTCCAGCTTTTGCTAGTTTACCATTTCCATGATAGAATTTCCAATATCCTTTTTCTTTACCGTTTTTATAGTGACCTTGAGATTGTAATTTGCCATTTTCATGATAGCTTTTCCAATAACCTATAGGTTTTCCGGTTTCAAAGGTACCTTCTTTTTTTAGTTTTCCGTAGAAGTAATACGTTTTCCAAAAACCTGTGTAATTTCCATTAGCATAATTCCCTTCGCTTTTAAGCTGCCCATTAACATAGCGCTCTTCCCAAAAACCTGTTTTTTTATCGTTAAGGTAATAGCCTTTTTTTTGAAGTGTATTGTTTTCGAAAAAATAAATCCAAAATCCTGTTAACCGATTCTCTTTAAAATGGCCTTGGGCTTTAAGTGTTTTATTTTTATGATAAAAGTTCCAGAAGCCTTCTTTTAAATCAATTTTATAATCTCCAGCTTTTTCTAGGTTTCCATTAGTGTGATAATATTTCCAATGCTCTATTTTTTTATTGTTTTCTGTCCAACCTTCAGATTTCATTATACCATTATCAAAATAATTTTTTATGTAAACTCTTTCTGCAAAAGTGTTAAAGCTTACAATAAAAGCTAGTAAAATGAGTATGTTTTTCATTGTGTATTTACAGCAAATTTATTTTTTATTTAATAAATCTAATAAGTTAACATCGTTTCCTAATAATATTTCAGTCGGATTAATTCTACCATCCATACTATCGTTTTCTAATTTTAATACTCCACGAGGACAAACAGCGCTACAAACACCACAACCAACACAACTTGAACGGACTATATTTTCTCCTTTTTGAGCGTATGCCCGAACATCGATTCCCATTTCGCAATACGTTGAGCAATTTCCACAGGAAATACATTGTCCTCCATTTGTCGAAATTCTAAAACGTGACTTGAAACGTTGCACTAAACCTAAATAAGCTGCAAGAGGACAACCAAAACGACACCACACACGATTGCCAAAAATAGGATAGAAGCCAGTACCAATTACGCCAGCAAACCAAGCACCAATTAAAAAACTATAGGTGTCTTTTATCCATTGCGAATGGATGCCTAGAAACGATTCTGCTCCAGAAAAATAACAATATAATGTTACTACTGTCATGAGTACAGAAAACACTAAAACCGAATGGATAACCCAGCGTTCCAGTTTCCATGATTTTAAACTTTTATCTGATAATTGCCTGTAAGGATCTCCTAAAGTCTCGGCTAAGCCACCACAACCACAAACCCAACTACAATACCAACGTTTTCCAAAGAAATAAACCATTAATGGCACTATTACTAATGTTAAAATGGTTCCCCAAACGAGTATAAAAAGACCAACAGCACCACTTTCTGTTAGTTTTTCAATATTCCATTCAAAAAAGAAATCGTAATCTAATGGAAAAGCATTTTTAAAATCGTAACCAGGCATGTTTAAGCTAGTCATGATTTCTGGAATTAAAAATGCAAATACAATTTGAAAAAATAGTACCGAAGTTGTTCTCAAAATTTGGTACTTATTATGGCGATATTTTATATACATACGTACAGCCATAACCATCATTATTGTACAATATAAAAACCCGTAAACAAACCATTGGCTAGCTTGACCACCATTTAAAAACTCGCTAATTGGGTCTAAAATATATGTCCAGTTTACAACATAGTCTGCTTTAAAATAGAGTAATAAATAAAAGGAAACTAAGTAGAATAATACCAACCAGGCTATACATCCACGATTGGTAGCTGCTTTATGAAAAACACCATCGTTTTTAATGCCTGGAGATCCTAATAAAATAAAGTTTGGTAAAATAAATAATAGCGCTCCAATAATGCCTAATCCAAAAGTTAACCACCACACGAGTCCTGCATTTTCTTTAACATAACCAGATCCTGCATTTTTAGCGATATTGTAACTTAAGGTGTGAGGTTTACCGTAGATTTTATATTGGTATTGCTCTCCTTTTTTATCCCAATTTTTTTCGGCATCATATTTTGCTATTAAATTATCGTAATGATCGTTAGATGCTTGATAGGCGTCACGTACACGGTTTGAGAATTCGAAAATTGAAAGTTCTTTTTCTGTAGAAACTGCTTTTTCTAGAGCTTCAGTTATTACTTCACTTTTATAGCCTTGTGCTGTGACATATTCTTCTACTTCGGCTTTTGTTAGCCCAAAAGAACCTGTAAATAGAGTTCCTGTAAAAATGGTCAAGGCAATTATAAAAAGAACGAGTCCTGTATGTTTAATTATTTTCATATTCTTTAATACTTATGCGAAGATTTTTCTCCAACTTTTTTTACTTAGTGAAATAGTGCTGCCTGTTTCAGAATTGAATTGAGTTACAATATCTTTTTCGTGTAGTTTGTAAAATTCTGGATCAAAATTTGCTACCGAAAGGTGCTCGATAACTTTATCTACTGTCCATTTTTTTGTTAAAACATTATCGAAAAATTCATGACGCATTCTTATTCCAAAAGTATTTATACCTAAAAACAGTTTAGTGTCTTTATGGTAAGCAATGGTTATACATTTATTATCGTCTTTATGTATCCAATGAAAATGTTTTTCGTAATCTGGGCGATTATGTTCTCCAAATACCCAACCGTAGGTTTGGTATTCTATATCCATAAATTTTGCCGAATTAAACCAATGGCCAGGATTATATTCCATAGGATTACCACAAATGGTTTGTGCTAAAGTTTCTCCCATCATGCGTCCTGTATACCAGACTGCTTCAATTGGTCTTCGGTTTCCAATAGCTTCTCTTTGTTGCGCACAATCTCCAATTGCATAAACATCTGGAACACTAGTTTCTAGTTTTCTATTTACTAAAACACCTTTGTCTGTTTCTATATTAGATTTTTTTATAAAATCTATATTAGGTGTAACACCAGCAGTTAACCCAACGACATTACAGTTTATTTCTTCACCAGTTTCTTCAATAATTATGGATTTTACTCGTCCGTTTTCGTCTGCTTTAATTTCTTTTAAATTAGTAAATAAACGTAAATCTATATGATGCGTTTTTATATGTCTGCTAATCATTTCGCTTTCGCCTTCTGGTAATACACCATTCCAAAAACTACTTTCCCTTACAAGAAAGGTAACTGGTATTTTGCGGCTTAATAGCATTTCGGCAAATTCAATGCCTATTAATCCACCACCAACAATTACAGCGCGATTACAAACTTTATTATTAGGTGCGTTTTGTTCTAGTGTGTCTAAATCTTGTTTGTTGCATAGTCCTTGAACACCATCTAAATCTTGACCTGGCCAACCAAATTTGTTAGGTTTACTTCCAGTTGCAAGAATTAATTTGTCGTATTGTAAAGTATCGCCTTCTGCAAAATGAAGTGTTTTAGAATGGGTTTCGATAGTTTGTACAAATCCTTTTTTAAGTTCAATTCTGTTTTTTTTCCAGAACCAATTTTCATAAGGCTGTGTGTGCTCAAATTTCATATGTCCCATATAAACGTACATTAAAGCTGTACGAGAAAAGAAATAATCGGTTTCTGCAGAAACGATAGTGATTTTTTTATTGGAGTTTTTTCTTATGTGTCTTGCTAAAGTGACACCCGAAATTCCGTTTCCAATAATTACGATATGTTCCATTTATGGGTTTATATTTTAATTACTATTGTGCTTAAGTCGTGATACAAGATAGAAACTTAATCTGGAAGTAGATATTTAGAATAGATATAAATTGTTTGTTTTTGTAAGTTTCTTATAAATATTGAGACGAGATTATTTTTGATTTTTTTTGAAAGTTTGTTATCGTATTTCAGACTGAAGCAAAAGTTATATCTAAAAGATAATGTTAACAGGTTTCTATATTCAGGAAAACAAAAATGAACTTTAAATGAAAAAAATAGCAGTAATAATAGTAATAGTATTGGGAGGCATTTCCGCGAAAGCGCAAAATATTGAAACCTTTTTTAAACAAGCAAATACGTTTTTAAGTGCTAATGTTGCCAATGGAAAAGTAGATTATGATGCCATAAAAAAAGATCCAAAAGCATTAATGGAAGTATTATTTTTGCAGATTTCTTCATTTTAAATTGGATTAGATAGTTTTAAAGATTTTTAAAAATAGGGATTTTAGAGCTTAAAAACCTTAGCTAATATATTTTTTATAATAATTGTGTAATTCTTGTGCATTTGCACCAAACCATTTTTTAATATAAATAACCCAAAAATGATATTGAAGCTTCCAAATACCATGACGTTTGTAGAGTCTGTCAGACGTTATTATTTTTTTATTAATAACCACAAATTCCTTACGTTTATAGAGTTCGTTAATTAAAATATTGTCTTCGTAAATAGTAAAACGCTCATCGAAACCTCCAATATCTTCAAAAAGCGCTTTTGTAATAAACTGACTTTGGTCTCCACCTCTACAAGCTCTCCATGAAAATTGGGTAAACCAACTCGCCAAACGTAACCACCAATGGTTATTGTTAAACGTTAAACGAAAACAACCTGCTTGATTATTCTGTTTTACCTCGTCTATTATGTATTTGTCGTAATGTGTTGGTGGATAAGAATCGGCATGTAAAAAATATAGTATTTCACCTTTTGCAATTTTTGCTCCTCTATTCATTTGTGTCGCTCTACCTTTTTTAGAGTTTAACAGAATTACTTTTAAGTCTAAATTTTTAACAAGTTCTTGAGAACCGTCTGTGCTTCCGCCATCTACAACAATAATTTCTTGAATGTTTATAAGCGAAGCATTATCTATTAAATGAAAAAGGAGTTTTTCTATGTTTTCGGCTTCGTTAAGTATAGGAATAACTATAGAAATCATTGGTAATTTTATAGCAATTAGTCGTTTAAATCCCAATTATAATCTAAATACGATTGTTTTGCATTTTCTAAAATTTTGATTTCTGAGTACTTATTTAAAAAATCGAGTAACGAACCGTTTTGCTCAAAATCTTTTTTAAACCATTTAAATATTTTAGAAAGTTTTACATTGTTTTTTTTGATAATATTCCGATTAGAATCTGATAAAAATGCTTTTGTAGCGTTGGTTAATTGTTGTTCTAAAGTTGAAGCTGTAAAGGCTTCATTTTGTAGTTTTGGACAAGAAAATGAGGCGCAAACTATAGCGAAATGAATACGAGGCTCGTCCATTTTTCGTAAAATTTGATGTTCTATCTCGTCGAGATTATACCATTTTTCACCCAATTTCCAAAGGCGTTGTTCCCAAGGATTTTTAATGTCTTTTATGCTTTCTGTAGGGTAATTTCTAATAATTAAATCTACTGTCATGGCATTGTATGCATTAATCCAATAGGCTAGTTTTTGGTTTTTAGTCCAATCTTCTGTTGGCATTTTTTCACCTAAATTATCAATGTAAATATCAAGTTCTGTCCGATTTTCTCTAATGCTTTTATAATCAACATTTCCAATGTTGGATACATGTTTTTGTAATAATGAATTCCATCTTTTATGATTGAATGTCGAGTCTTTATGTTGTTTTGGAGGTTTTGGCGGAAGAGGTATTTTAAAATTGGTTTTTTCCTTTTTAATTTTATTTTCTAAAAGGTCTTCAGCTTCTTCAAAAGTGTCAACCTCTGTAATTGTTTTTCCGTTTCTATCTATAACTTCTACTGTTTGAGTGATACTATCTTCAACAACTTCTGGGATATCTTCAACACTTACGGAACTAGTTTTCGAAATTTCTTTAGGAGTGTTTTCTACTACTTTTTTTATAGAACAACTAAGTGTGAGTATTATAGTAATGGTAAGTGTTAAAAATTGTTTCATTTTTTTAATGGATATAATTCTTGACTAATAAAGTCTTTTGGAAACGTTTCATCTCCTTTAAAACCTAACTCTATATCTCTACCGCTACTTGGAACATAACTGGTTTTAAAAAGGTAATCCCAAATACTTAAAGTAATCCCATAATTAACACCGTAATTGGTGTGTTCTGGAAGTGCTTTTGCGTGATGCCAAATATGCATTTTTGGGTTGTTAAACACATATTTTAAAATGCCATAATCCCAACCTAAGTTAGCATGGTTTAAGTGGCCAACAGTTATGGCAAAAAAGTGAACAATGGCAACCTGTTGCGCATCGAATCCTCCAATAATGGCAATAGGAATGTAAAGTAAAGATTTATAAACAATAGGCTCCATCCAATGGTAACGTAAATGTGCCGCAAAGCCCATTTCTTTAACGCTATGGTGTACTTTATGGAAATTCCACAACATAGGCACACGATGTAATAATCTATGTGTATTCCATTGTGTAAAATCACTTACAATAAAAAAGATAAATAAGCCTAACCACAATGGTAATTCATCAACATCGAATAGCTGAAAACTTGAAATTGAAAGACCTATTAAACCTAGAATATCATTAAAAAAAACAGCTGCAGTATCTGTAAGCGCAATAAGAACGATAAGGTTTAATAAAAAGAAATTAAAAAACAGGTAGAAAGTGTCTAACCAAAAATCTTTTCTAAATAAGGCTTGTTTTTTTCGCCACGGAAATGCCATTTCTAATACCCAAACAATAATAGATATAGCTATTAAGCCATAAAAATAATTGTCCCAATGATTAATGGTAATGATTTCATTTTTAAGATAATTCCAATAACCTAAGTAGGCGTTTTTTATAATGTCTATATATTTTTCCATTGTTATTTTTTACATTTAAGTGATAAAAATAAGTGTCGATTATTAGTTAGCAACAGCCTCCACCATCGTAATGGTAGGTGGATTCGCTAATAAAAATATCGTCTCTTTTTAAATTAGCCAAATCTCCTGCTGTTTTATCGCAAATTGCAATTGGCTGGTTTTTTAATAAAATATGTCCTTTTTTGTCATCAAAATAATCCTCATTACCATAATATATGGCTGCTTTTCCAGTAAAAATACAAGGTCCATCTTTTGGCATTGGATCTTTAATGGCTGCAACTTCTATAGATTCTATATATATTAACTCAGCTGTAGGATAATTTTTAGGATCTAGAATTCTGTAAGGTTTTCTTGCTCTAATTTCAATAGTCCCAAAACCAGCATCTGTTAATGCTTTCACGTATTCTGCAATAGGTAAACTACCACTTAAACATAACGCACGTAATCTGTCGTCGTTACGTAAGGTGTCATTCATTTCTTGTTCGCAAGTAGGATCGCTCATTACTAACTTTCCGTGTGGTTTTAAAACACGATACATTTCTTCTATAGCTCTCTTTAAATCTTCTGCTTTAAAAATATTGAATAAACAGTTTTGCGCTGCAACATCAATAGAATTATCTTCAACATTTAGGTTTAAGGCATCTCCTTTTACAAGCTCTACAAATTCACTTTTAAACCAATCGTTTTGTGCTTCGGCTTCAATAAAGTTTTTTCTTGAGGCTTCCAACATTTCATCCACAACATCTATGCCAATAACACCACCTTTTTGACGATTGAAATACGCAAATTGTAGTAACTCCATGCCTCCACCAACACCAACATAAAGCATTTTAGGATTATTAGTTAAATCTCTAGCATTTACAGTACTCCCACAACCGTAATTCATCTCTTGCATAATTTTGGGGATTTTTAAACCTGGTAATTCCCAAATAGGATTTGTTGTACAGCATAAACCTACATCTGGAGTTAGCGCTGCTTCTTTATATAAATCGTTAGTTGCTTTTAAATAGCTCATTTTTTTTAATTATTAATTATCAGGTAATCAATTATCGGTTTAGTTAACAAATGTTTATTGATAAATATTTAATGTTAAATCGTTTTAATTAGTTCTTTAAATAAAGTGATCATGTCTGGCTCTGCTTTTTTCGCCATGGCAATAATTTCTTGAATATCAACAGGTTTTAGTTTATCTGGATTACATTCATCTGTTAATACAGAAACTGCAGCTACCTTTAAATTTAAATGATTGGCAACAATAATTTCTGGTACAGTACTCATACCTACAGCATCTGCACCTATAATTTTTAGCATTCTATATTCTGCTCTAGTTTCTAGTTGTGGTCCAACAACACTGGCGTACACGCCTTCGTGTAAAGTAATATTGTTTGCTTTAGCTATAGCTTTAAATTTTGTGTTTATTTCTAAGTCGTAAGGCGCACTCATATCTACAAAACGCTCACCTAATACTTCAACTCCTTTAAACGCTAAAGGAGAACTACCTTGTAAATTAATATGATCGTCTATTAACATTAATTCTCCTTTTTTATAATTCAAATTAATTGCACCTGAAGCATTAGAAACTAATAATGTTTTAATACCTAATTTTTCCATTACGCGAACAGGATAAGTAACATCTTGCAACGTGTAGCCTTCATATAAATGAAAACGACCTTGCATAATAATTACGGTCTTATCTTCTAAGGTTCCATAGATTAATTTACCTTTATGAAACTCTACTGTTGCTGTTGGGAAATGAGGAATATGATTGTAGCTTACCTCTTGAATAATCTCAACTTCGTCTGTTAGTTGGCCTAAGCCAGTACCAAGAATAATGCCAATTTCTGGGTTTTTAAAACCTTTATCTTGTAAGTATTCTACTGTTTTATTTAAGTATTTAGTCATTTTTTAAATAAGGTTTAAAAACGTTGTAAGGCTCTAAGTCTTCAACGTAATCTATGTCGTTAAGTGTGTCTAAAACATACACGCTATTAGTGTTTAATTTTGAAATGGTTTGCTTGTAAACCGTTTGGGTTCCCCAATTATTTATTTTAAATACCGATGGATGAAGTGTTTTCATGCCTAACAAGTAATAACCACCATCTACGGCTGGACCAATAACATTATCATGGCTTTCTAGTTTTTTAAAAGCTGTATTTATGATTTCAGCATTCAAATCGTATAAATCACTACCAACTATGATGATGTTTTTGTAGCCTTTTTCGAATCCATTCTTGAATGCATTTTGCATGCGTTCTCCTAAATCATTACCAGATTGTTGGTGTTTTGAGAAGATTTCGGAATCCCAAATATCGTTTTCTCTTATTTTTACTGAATAATATACTGCTTTGTCACAATCTAATCGTAAAAGTACATTTTTGGTGTGCTCTAAAAGTAATTTGTAAACTTCTAAAGCTGAAGCTTCTCCAATATCTTTTGCTAGACGCGATTTTACCTTTCCTAATTCTGGATTTCTAGTAAATGTTATGATAAGGTTTTTATGCATTACTTTTTAATCTCTTTTTTATCAAAAATCAGAAAACCTTCTCACCTTTTTTTAGCCACTTGCTCCAGTCTCTATTATAAGTATGGACTTTATTTGTTTCTTTTTCTTCGGAATCTATAACAATGAAATTTTTGTTTTTCCATTCAAAAATGCCACCATATAAATTAAAAACATTCGTGTAACCTGCTTTCATTAGTTTTTTGCCAATCGTTTCAGACCTAATTCCAAGAGAACAATACACCACTATTTTTTTGTTTTTATTTGGGTGAAGTTTTTCAACTTTAGCAATATCAAAATTATCGTAACCTACGCAAACGGCATTTTCTAGATGACTGACCTTAAACTCTTTTGGTTCTCGAGTATCGAAAATAATAGCTTGGGTTTTTGGGCTTGCTAATTCTTCAACAGTTATGTAAGGCACACCATTATCGTTATACTTTTTAAGTAAATCTTCAAGAGAGTTTTGAGCGTTTCCTAATAAAGTAATGAGCGCAAATACAATATATAGACTTTTTTTCATTTTTAAATTTATGCTACAACACCTTGACAGCTGCTTCCTGCGCCTGCAGTACAACCATAACAGTGTTGAGAAATTACTATATTTCTGCCTTCTAGCAATTCTTGTTTGTATTGGCTTATGTGTTTTACTTTACTATTTACTAGGAGTTCTAACATTTGATTAAAATCGCAATCATACAAATAACCATCCCAACTTACAGACAAAGTGTTAGTACACATTACGTTTTTTACAGCTGCGGGATTATAAGCTTCAACAAGAGAATACATGTAATCCTCATAGTTTTCTGATGCTATCAAATAATCTAAGAAACGAGAAATTGGAAGATTAGTAATTGCAAATAAATTATGAAACTGTATATTGAAATCCTCTAACAACCCTTTTTTAAAGTCTTTTTCCATTGCTGCTTGGTCTCCAGGCAAAAAAGCACCACTTGGGTTGTAAACCAAATCTAGCTTTAAATTACTATCTGGCATACCATAACCACGTTCGTTTAATTCTTGCAAGGCTTTTATAGACATGTCAAAAACACCTTCACCACGTTGTTTATCTGTTTTTCCACGAGTCCAATGTGGCATAGAACTTACCACATGAATGTTATGTTTTTTGAAAAAATCTGGTAAATCGTAAAACTTTTTATTAGCGCGAATAATGGTTAAATTAGAGCGCACTATAAAATCTTTAATTCCAATTTTTGAGGCCTCTTCAACAAACCATCTAAAATCTGGGTTCATTTCTGGCGCACCACCAGTTAAATCTAAAGTATGTGCTCCAGTAGTTTTAATAACATCAAGAATTTGTTGCATGGTTTCTCTCGTCATTATTTCTTTTCTATCTGGACCAGCATCTACATGGCAATGTTCGCATACTTGATTGCACATATAGCCAACATTAACTTGAAGAATCTCAAGTGTTTTTGCTTTTAAAGGAAACTGATTGCTTTCCGAAATTTTATTTTTAAACGTAGGTAATTCACCATTAGCAAAAATACCATTAGATAAAAGTTCTAATTGTCTTTTACTATTTGATAAGTAGTTTCCTTGCTTTTTTAGGGATTTTATTGCCATTAAAGGTGTTCTTAATTTATAAGTTTTACGAAGTAAAAAAGATTATGGTTTTAAATTAACCATCTAATTTGTTTACTTTATTCATCATCTGTAAACCATGAACCAAGGTCGCACCACTTTTTATAGCCGCTCCTACATGCAGTGCTTCCATCATCTCTTCTTTTGTAATACCACGTTGTAAACCATCTTTTGTGTAAGCATCAATGCAATAAGGACATTGTTCTGTATGTGCTACAGCTAACGCAATCAATGATTTTTCTCTAGCAGAGAGTGCACCTTCTTCGAATACTTTACCGTAATACTCAAAAAATTTATCACCTAAATCCTGATTCCATTCACTAATTTTTCCAAATTTCTTTAGGTCTGCAGGATCGTAATATGTATTGGACATATATAAAAGTTTAGTTATTTTTTTAGAATTTCTAATATAATATTTTTTGTCGTAGTTAGTTCTTAAAGATTACATAAAACATTAGGGAATCAGTATTTTTTTAAAAATTTTTGGATTATAATAAAGTTTTTACAATATTTGAATTCATTATGAAAAAACAAGTCATTAATATCATTTCTATTATTTGCATCGCGATTATTTCACGAGGCCAAGGAATGCTATGACAAATTAAAACATAAATTAATTTTAAGCCTTCCTGTAAATGGAAGGCTTTTTTTATGCCTGTAATGTAAACACGTTAATTATAAAAAGTATTGAACATCATAAATAATTACAGTTAAGTATCTGTTTTTTAAATATTTATATAATATTTAGTTGTATTGGATTTAGCTTAATAAACGTATTCATGATAAACAGAAAACCTATAAACCACTAATTTAGTCCAGCAAATAGAATTTGCACAATCAATATGAACGAATTAAACAAACACAGTAAACGATTAACACAAGACGATTCTCAGCCAGCTTCTCAAGCCATGCTCTATGCTGTTGGCTTGACCGATGAAGACATGCATAAAGCCCAAATAGGTATTGCAAGCACTGGTTACGATGGTAATCCTTGTAACATGCATTTAAATGGATTAGCAGGAGAAGTTAAAATAGAATGTAAAATAGCAGGTTTAGTTGGTTTAGGGTTTAATACCATTGGTGTTTCTGACGGTATTTCTATGGGGACTTCAGGAATGAATTATTCATTGGTATCAAGAGACATTATCGCAGATTCTATTGAAACCGTTATGAATGCACAAAGTTATGATGCTTTGATTTCTGTGGTTGGTTGCGATAAAAATATGCCAGGAGCAGTTATAGCTATGTTGCGATTAAATCGACCATCTATAATGATGTATGGAGGAACTATTGCCTCTGGAAATTATAAAGGTAGAAAATTAAACATCGTTTCTGCTTTCGAAGCTTTGGGACAAAAAGTTTCTGGCGAAATTGAAGAAGAAGAATATAGAGAAATTATTA